>Ga0114996_10006358_pt1 | contig 13635 bp, 12 predicted proteins | sample ArcticOcean_MG_C_4_FD_87039 | JGI IMG/M metagenome (GOLD analysis project Ga0114996, IMG submission 87039) | Marine microbial communities from western Arctic Ocean - ArcticOcean_MG_CB4_134 | ecosystem: Environmental > Aquatic > Marine > Oceanic | place: Arctic Ocean: Canada Basin | collected... | reverse complement strand
TGCAACGTTTGAGGGAGAAGGCAGAACGAGAAGGATACGATACTGTTGTTAATATGAGGATTGAAACATCATCGATGGTCGCTCAAACCAATTCGAAGAGTAAGGTGGCTGGAGTAGAAGTTTTGGTATACGGCACAGGTATCAGATACGCAAAGTGATTTCTTTTCCTCTCCTGATTTGCTATTCAATAGTTCACTTTTCTCCAATATTACAGTCGCAGGAATTACCCAGACAGAATACCATCGTATAATATCCTACAATTCCCCCTCGCACTCGAGTGCAATCCAGTTGAATATCCTTCTGCACACATATTCAGCCAACAACCGGATACACTTCCGTTGTTAACTTTGAAAATACAAATAACCCCAGACCTTAGTTTACTCCCGAGCCAATTCACTCATCAATAACTTCCATGTCGGCACACTATGGGTGGCCGAGAAAATATTCCGCTGCCGAGTCACGGTATAGAACTGAATTTTGTTTTGGATAATCCAACAAATCCTGGCAACATCGGTGCTATCGCGAGAACTATGCTGAACTTTGGTCTGAATGACCTCCGAATCATAGGCCCTCCGAGGGAGTGGACCGAAGAGACTAGGAATCGAGCGAAACACGCTCAAGATACTTTACAGCGAGTTCAATTCCATGATTCATGGGAATCATGTATGGAAGATGTTAGCCTGATCATAGGTACATCAGGGAAACGTGAATTCGGTGAAAAAGTAGATTTTCGACATTTTTTATTGCCTTCAGAGATGAAAGAACGGTTAGCGAATGTTGAGGGCCGTGTAGTGGTCGTGTTCGGGGAAGAAGGTGTGGGACTAACGCAAGAACAGTTGCGGAAGTGTGATTTATTCTTGACCATTCCAACCTGGGAAGGATACCCAATTCTCAACCTGAGTCACGCTGTGAATATAATTGCCTACGAATGGTTTGGTTCTTTAATTAATTCAGACCGCTTTGGGGTCGATGAAGCACTGCCCAGAACCGTCCAAACCGACCGGCTTCTTGACCCCGAATTACGGCGGGTAATGCGGGAATCGGTTAAACTTGTTTCAAAGTCGGTTCCACGTCATTCTTCAAAACACAAGGGCGTAGAATCAACGCTTCAAAGAGTATTGATGAGGTCACTACCGGACAATTACGAAGCTCATCGAATAATTGGTGTCCTACAGGACGCAGCGTTGGCGATGAACTATGTGGGCGAGCAAGACACACTATGGGATATATTACGAAAACATCGACGATCCGGCAGAATAGAGAGTTCGGACGAGTCCGAGTAACCCGCCCCAAATCCTTAGTAAGTTTACAATTAAAATTGTAAAATTGTTAGTCATTGTTTATTGATTAACCACAATTGTCTATGGCTGGTTGAATAACTCAACGGTCGAGGAATTTAGACGATTAGTTTCCGACGATGTTGGACGAAAGCAGCAGCCCCGAGAATTCCGATCATCGTAGCAAATGGGCCAAATCCAGGAGTTACACTAGCATCCGAACGATATCTGACTTTCAGAGAAATAGTTTTTGTTGTCTCCCCATCACTGAATTGAGCATTGATTTCGATAGGTTCGGTGTTCTCATCGACCTTAACAATATATCCTACTATGACCTCTTCCCCTTCTTGTTCCATACCGTTTAAATTTACTGTAACATTCGAGCCATCTTCATCCCAACACTTGAGAACGATATAATATTCGCCAGTGGGGAGGTCGATTATTGGAATGATGGTAAGGTCAAGAGTTGGAATCACCGCATCACCAGTTGCTACGATGCCATCTACCTTTGCTGAGGCGTAAACGGCGCATACCGGTGGCATATTAGGTGGACAGCCTGCACGCTTCGTTAATCCGGGAACTGTTGGACATTGGTCATCTCTGTCATTTACTCCGTCGGCGTCGGTGTCTTTCTGACTCGGCGCACAACCATCTCCATCAACTTCTGTAATTTCAAGTGGAAGTGTGTTCGGGCAGAGATCATACAGTTCGTTTACCCCATCGGAATCAGTATCTTCACAACCCATTGTATCGACGGTCAAACCGAGTGGTGTGTAAGGGCATTCATCGAGGTCATTGGTGACACCATCGCCATCAGTATCGAGTTGGTAAGAGGCACATCCATCTGAATCTGTAGGCCAGTTTGGGTCGGTTTGATCACAGAGGTCGACATCATTCATCACACTGTCACCATCATCGTCCTTTTGAGATTCAGCACAACCGTATGTGTCAATTGTTTCGCCTTGCGCAGTAGATGGACAAAGGTCATCGATATCGACGATATTATCTCCATCGCTATCGAGAGTTGTTGATTGGCAGCCATCTGACACTACGATTGCACCGGCAGGTGTAGCTGGGCAAAGGTCATCTGCATCGACTGTTCCATCACCATCAGTATCTCTCTGGTGAGCGCCACAACCGTATGAATCAACCGTCGTTAAATCAAAGCCTGGTGTATTCGGGCATTGGTCATCCTGATTATTAAGTCCATCATTATCAGTATCGGTTAGTTGAGCGGTAGAACAACCATCTGAATCTACTGAAACACCAGAATTAGTATTTGAACAAAGATCTACATCATTCATGATGTTGTCTCCATCATCATCTTTTTGGGATTCGCCACAACCATCCGTATCGACAACCTCTGCTCCTGGGGTCCCCCAACACCAATCGATATCATTTGAGTAACCATCGGAGTCCTCGTCGAGTTGGTTCATTGCACAACCATCAGCATCCACAACCCAGCCCGCTTCAGTATTGGGACATAAGTCTACCAAATCAGCCACATCATCATCATCACTATCTAAGATAGAGGTAGAACATGAAGATGCATTGAACAACTCCGCTTCTTCCCCTGCGTAGAGTGTCGCATTCAAACAATATCCCGATACATCAATCGGCCCAATAGTTGGAGAAGAGATGTTTCTATTGTATGTTGAGAAGATAGAAAGGTAGGCAAACTCACCTTCATCAACAATGGACCAATCCGTTGGGTCTAAGACCGTCCATTCGACATTGTACCACTCATCTATTCGCTGGTCGGCCATTTGGAAGTACGCATATAACTCGCCGTAATCGCCTCCATTATCAGTTGTTGGACCAGTCTCTAAACTCATGCTTGAATCGTCTAGTAGATACCAATTTCCAACTACCCTGAATTCGATTTCTTCAGTGAGAGTAGTCACACCACTATCATTTTGAATCAGGTCTATCTTCACCGAATAGTTTCCGTCCTCGAATCCATCAGTGGATAATTCGAGTAGTCCATTGTCGGTGTTATAAGGGCTCCAACCGGTTGCTGAATTTGTGCTACCTGCTTGACAAGATAATGACCGGTCAATTCCCCCACTTTCCAAAACTGTAGAATCTGCGAGGTCAGTAAATGTCCAAGAAAGGTTCCACTCTGAAGTTGGATCGCACGCTGCTCCTATCCACAAGTCGATGGCCACAGGTGTGTTCGTTAGGTAGGCACTTTGATTCAAATTCGAAACACCATTCCCACCGGGTGTATTCCAATAGGCGATTTGACTGCTTCCATCTACTTCATTGACGACAAGGAATGTCTTAGTAATCTCGTAACCAAATGGCACACTGTCACTAGTTAAAGTCGCCATGAGGGAAAATGTGCCATTGGAATATTGCCATCCAGACTCGTACCTAGAAAGATTTGTTCTAATTGAAGTAGTAATTTGGCTGGATGAAACACCAGTAATTGACTCACTACCTATGGCTTTAGTACCTGACCAAGTACTACCCCACGGTGCATCCCGGAAAAATGCGGAATTTGCACAATCGGTGTATTGATGTGCACCGCTGCCATGGGGTGTACGATTCCCTTGACATATTTGCCAGTCTATATCGTACGATTCGCTAGAATCTAAACCACTCAAATCAAATGTGATATCTAATGGTTCATCCCAACCAATGTAATTGGATGATAGGCTGAAATCGAATGCTTCATTTCCAGTTATGGTGACATCCGAGACATGAACATCTAAGGATTTTACAAGAACTGTAACACTGGAGTTGTTCTGGATTAATGCCAAGTCAATCCTATAATCACCTTCAGCTAATCCTAGAGTGGATAATTCCAGTAGACCGTTATTGTTAGGGGTTTGAGGATACCATCCTCTCCTACTATTGATGTTACTATTTGTACATTGGAAGTTGCTATCAACACCTGAGCTGAAAACATCAACATCATTCGCTCCATTCGTATCAAATATAGTCCAAGAAAGGTTCCATTCCGGATTAGGTTCACATGCAATATGAATTCCTATATCTAGAGAAATTGGGTGATTAGGTAGATATCCGCTCTGATTAAGAACCAATTGTGAATTGGATTCTCCAGGAGTATACCACGATGCAATGTGGTTTTGGCCATCAGGATTACTGACTACTAGGAACGATGTTATCATTTGATCGACTATGAAGCCCTGACTCGAAAGGCTGGCGGTTATCGCGAATGTGCCATTAGAGAATTGATCGGAATTGGCGGAGGTAGTCAAATTGGTTCTGATTGTAGGGGTAAATTGAGTACTGCTACTAGTCGGTACTGTCTCAGTATCGGTTGCTAGTGGATTAGTTCCGCTAGCGTTCTGGAAATAAGCGATCATCGTACAACCATGAGATGGAGTCCTCCTACTTCCCGTGCAAATAGACCAATCAACCTGATATTGTACACTTGTTGATAGCCCCGTCAAATCAAATGTTGGGTCGATTGATTCATTCCATTCAGGAAACATCTCAGACAATGTTACATCTAGATTTTCGTTGCCAGTGAAGGCTATGTCTAGGACCTCAAAGGGAACAACCTCACGCAGAGCGACTAATCCGGTTTGAACTTGGGTTAATTCCAATGTCATCTCATAACTTCCTTCTAAAACTCCAGAATTACTTATCTCAATTAGGCCAATGTTATTCCATGGATTCCAACCTCGCTTAGCAGACAAGTATGAAGCAGTTCCCGAGAAATACGTTTCGATTCCACCAGAATTGACTATCACAGCGGTACTAGAGGTCTCTATTATACTCCAACTAACATTCCAGGTCGGCCTTGGATCATAAGGTACAGCGATATAGATATCAAATGAGATTGGAGTGTTAATTAAGTAGGCAGTTTGGTTCATCAATATTCGACCATTTGAGTATCCAGGGGTGTACCAATATGCGACATTACTACTCCCGCCTACCTCGCTCGTTACGAGGAAGGCCTTATGAGAATCATCGACTACATATGTGTTTGATACTAGTTCTGCTTTCAGAGAATATGTTCCATTGTTATGACCATAAGCGGAGGCTGAAAGATTTGTTTTCAACGTCAATAACACTTGCGTTGCACCCATTCCGGTCATTATTTGTTCACTACCGTTCGCAAGTTGATTTTGATTACTATCGGAACTAAAATATGCATCTGCACCGCAGATGCCAGAAACATTACCCTCACATATTGACCATTCTATTGTGTATCCAAAACTTGCAGATAAATTTGTAAGAGTGAATGTTACAAGAATCGATTCATTCCAGCCGACATGGCTACGATTGAATTCAATCTCAATAATTCCTGTGGGGTTATTTTTTGATGAGTCCGCTCGCTTGACTTTCTCCAATGAATCTGAATTCATTAGAAGTGGCGCCAATGCTGAAGCGAGCATTAAAAGAATCAACAAATAAACCAGTCGAGTGGCGCCGTTTGGTAGCGCAAATTTGGCATTATGCATGACATTCGTTTTGGTGTTCGCCTGATTAACATTTCGCCGTAAAAGGTGAGTGGGAAAACAATTTGTATGTTAGCAGACTCAAGTTATCATTATGGTTGCCATTTTGCCCATGACTTGGGGGTTTCTCGAACATGCATGGCGATGATTTTCAATCGATTACCATACTGTGTTTTTATGTGTGGTGCAACTTGTTCAAAAGCCCAACGAGCTAAATTTTCTGCAGTTGGAATAAATGGAACTATTACAGTTCGATGGTCATTTCCTAACAATTGCAACAATTCAATCATCCGATTATCTGTTTTAGCAACTATGAATGCATGGTCTACAATGTCGTGAATATATTTTCTCAAAATATCAGACACATCACCAAAATCGATTAACATACCTTCTTCTGATACCCCTGACTGAGATACAATATCCCCTTCAATTTCTACTTCCCAGCGGTATCTATGACCGTGTAAATGCTTACATTTACTACGATGTGAAGGTACTCTATGACCCGTATCTGTTTCTATCCAACGCCTAATACTCACCGTCATTTAATTATCTCCTGGTATTCTTTTTCGACTGTCAGTGCATGTTGCAAAACATGGCTCCAATCGTTGATGTAGACTATTGGGTCTTTTCTACCCACGTCATTGAATGCCAATATTCTCTCAATATCCGAACCGGTTTTTCCTGAGGAACGTCCATCACTATCAGGTGAATATGAGGTGATAGTGTTAGCGAAAATGCGGTCGAAATCCAAGGATAATTTGTGACATGAATCGAGTGAATCTAACAGAATTGTTTTTTTGTTGCCCTGTAGATATGGTAAATAATATGAAATCCGTTCACTACCCCAGTTGCCAATATTGTGAGCCATCTCTATCGCATCGTAAAATTCTGGCCGACAGTCTGGGTAGATAGCGTGATCTCCACTATGTACTCCAAGTGCAACTACGACCTCACAATTCTCTTTTGCGGATATAGATAATGCCCATCCGTATAGAATCGAAGAAAAGATGGCATTCCGATTCGGTACTACAGTTTGTTTCATTTGGTTTTCTTCATAATGTCCTTCGGGAACTTCTATTTCTCCCGAAGTTAGAGCGGAGTGAAATAGTGCGACTAGAGAAGTTAAATCTATAATTTTGTGGTTTAATTGGTGTCTCATTTTAGTGAGATATTGAATATTCTTTTGAGCCAGTTCGATTTCAATAACATGTTTTTGACCATAGTTAAATGATAAACAAGATACAGAATATCCGTCGGCTAAAAGTTTGAGTAATAGGCCCGTAGAATCCATGCCTCCAGACAACCCGATGACTGCTCTTTTCATGGTTAAAGGACCCCCATCCATTTCTGTGTTTGAAGGCTTAATCTCCAATCAGGGTGGTGTTTCACTATTTTTTCTACTTGAGAAAATGATTTACCATTCTTTTCAACACTGTGTGAATCGATATAGCAAGGTTGTAAAAAATGGTGATCGAAACCCTCTTTCAGTTTATCGTACAGTGCCAAATCCTGGCCGCAATAAACTACTTTTAGTTCATCTCCTGTCCTCTGTTTGATTGAAATATTTGGATATAATTGATCCTTTGGACTAACACATATCCAATCAATAATATCTGGGACATTAAGGGTACCATTTGTCTCAATGCTAAGGTAAATGTTTTTCTTTTTCAACTCAAAACCAATCCGTTCTAAATCTTGTAAGGCTGGTTCACCACCGGTGAATATTACCCTATCACAATCGAAAGATAGTACTTGGCTGATTATTTCATCAATATTTACCATATTGAATTTGGAAAAATCTGTGTCGCACCATTCACACGCTAAATTACAATTACCAAAACGGATGAATACATGTGGGATTCCAAAATGGAATCCTTCGCCCTGAACCGAATGAAAAATTTCAACGATTGGATATTGAATAGTCATTGTTTCACCATGATTCATATCGCACTTTTGTTTAATGCCCGACGCGTAATTTTTTTTGATTATTCAAATCAGTAAATTCAATCCTTTTAGTTTCAGTGCTAACAATTTTCTCCCCGAAGATATAATTTTTTTCTGGTCATTGGGACATCGGTGAGGTTGTGATAAGTTGCATCAGTTCAGTTCTCGCTTCAGATTTTTCGAAGAATACACCACGCATCGCACTCGTCGTCATGACGGCGTTTTGTTTGGCCACCCCTCGACATTGCATACACCCGTGCACCGCTTCTAGAATTACAGCACAACCCAATGGCTCTAGATGGGTCTCCAAATCATCTGCAACAGATTTAGTAATACGTTCCTGGTTTTGTAATTTAGAGGCGTGCATATCTACGATTCTGGCTAATTTACTGATTCCGACAATTCGTGTTGTCGGTATGTAAGCGATATGCGCTCGGCCCTTAAATGGCTGTAGATGGTGTTCACAGGTGCTATGGAATTCGATGTCCCTTAGTAAGACGATTCCATCATAACCTTCCCCGTTAAAAGTTGATGATAGTACTTCTTCAGCGTCTTGTTGATAGCCAGAGAAAATTTCGTCAAAAGACCTGATTACCCGTTCCGGTGTTTGTGCCAAACCCTCCCGTTCACTGTCATTCGGTTCCAAATACTCCAACAAAATTCGAATTGCTTTTTCTGCTTCATTTCGGCCAACCAATTAATCACCACCCATCCGTCCATGCCTGGCGTCAATCACATCTAATTGGTCCAACAATTTTCGGCAGGCTGTTCTAATGGCGTCGGCTAAAGAGACAAATTTTGCTTCGTCTCCAACATGGAGTCTAAGATCCGCGAGGAGTTCTGCTGGCATGTCCAGGCTGACCTTTGGCATGTGTTGACCGGGCGAACTTAATATTATCAAGGTATTCCCCCAGTAATACGATTCGGGGCAATGTAGAATATGAATACCTTGAATTATTAGCCACCGGATAGGGATATTTGTCAGAGATGTTTTAGCAAATCTAGGCTGAAATGGTGGTATAGAATTGATACCGATTATGATATAGATTCGACTAAATCTTCTCGATTGAATTGTCGAGAAGCCCAAATCACCGCAGCGAGCGCATAGAGTAAACTCGATAATGCCCATGCGGCTATATGGACTGGGTCATGGACACCAATAAGGGCTTCACGCATTCCAAGACAGACATTGAAAATCGGCATGATGAACCACCAAAGTTCTATGCCTTCGAGATTGACAAATTGACTGAACAAAGTTGGACCGAGGAATAAAAGTATCATCGGTGCGAGGGTTGAACCAGCTTCCTTAACGGATTTAGCCCTAATCGCCACTGCCAATTCAATAGCGACCGTGAATATAGCAAAGAGCAGAACGCTGGCTATAAACAGAAGCCAACCGACTATCGATACCTCTGGCATAGTGAGGAACCCGGATGCTAGGAACTCTATTGCCAGCAGTAGACCTGTAATCTGGAGTAATACACTAATCATTGCGATAATAGCAACAGCCATCCATTTGCCAAACAATAGGTCTACCCTGAGAACTGGTGTTGTTAGAAGTGCTTCCAATGTCCCTCGTTCACGTTCACCGGCCGTCATGTCGATGGATGGTTGTATCGCTGATGTAGCCGTCCATAGAGCGACTACTAGGGGCACGATCATCGAAAAACCAAATGCAGCGCGTTCGCCAGCGCTCGCGATATCAGATATTGTTTGATCACCATCCCAATGAATCGGATCGAGCGCTTCCTGACGAGTCAGATTGCTCTCCTCTAGTGTATTATTGATGACGATTTGTTCCCAAGCTAGAACAGCATGTAATGTCCGCTGTTTTGCCTCTTTTGAGAGTTCTTGAGTAGAGTCACTAATGATTGCATAATCCCACGATTCAGAGGCGTTACTATTAGTTTCGCGCAATCGTAATATGCAGTGGTATTCTCCAGATTCTGCAGCATCTCGAAGATTGTCTGTCGCTGCGGATGGTGTTGAGAGATTGACAGCATCCGGGATTTCCAAATTTATTATCACAAATGACATATCAGAGTCAGTAATTTCATTGAGCAATGCCTCGGGTGGTTGTTGGCCATTCTGGGTTTGTATCTGAACGGTCAATTCTGCTTGTTGTAATTCGTCCGCCTCACCCTGTAAGAATAATGGTAGAGCGATGAAAATCAATGGAAATAATAGTAATGGGACCAGAATAACTGCGAGAAGTGTTCTCCAATCACGGACGAAATCTATGAGTTCCTTGCTCGCAATCGTGCTAATTATTGAAAATCTTGTGGAATGAAACCATATTTTCTTCCCCCCCCCCTTCACTCTTCTTCACCTCCGATTGATGGGGTGTTCTGGAGTGATGGAGGTGTGGTAGATTGGATGTTTTTGGAATTTTGAGAGTGAATGTTGGAGTATAATCGACCAGATTCTACTTTTAATGTACTGTCATCTTTGTTTAAATCAGAATCTTTTGCTGATTTAATAGAGGGCTGTTTAAGCCTAGAATTTCCGGTAAACACATTAGACCACCAACGTGAAATTATTCCTCTATCATCAGGCGGTGGGTCGGTCCGCGCAACATCAAATGTTAACGCAACATAAGCGTCTTCTAAGCTGTCTGTAGTAGTGTCAGACATCAATTCTTGAGGACTGCCGGATGCACGTAATGTCCCGTTGTGAATGATAACAATCCGATCGCAAACCCGTTCCGCTTCTGCTAAATGATGAGTGCTGTAAATCACCGTCCCCGCCTCATCTCCTAGTTGCCTGACGAGGCTTCGAACCATTCGTGCACTTGTAACATCAAGGCCTGCGGTCGGTTCATCGAGTAGGAGTACTTCAGGGCCGTGAACAAGGGCACGTATTATCGCGGTTTTTTGTCTCATACCTTTACTAAATCCTCTGGTCGGCCGATGAAGATTTGATTTAAAATCAAGTGCTTTTGCAAACCTTTCAGTACGAATCCATGCACGGCCATCATCGATGCCGTGCAGTCTTGAATGATAACGGATATTTTCCCAGGCTGAGAAGCGATGGTAGAGTCCAGTAGATTCAGGCACAACGCCTAATTTTTGACGAATATTCTCTACTGGAGCAGTAGTTCCATCATCAAGAAACAATTCAACCCTCCCACTCGTTGGGGAATATAGGCCGGATAGTAGTCGCAGAAGGGTTGTTTTTCCGGCACCGTTACCCCCTACTAAACCGACGACTTCGCCCTTTTTGAAAGAAATATTCACATCGCTTAAAGCTTGGATTTCCCCAAATCTCTTGCAGAGTTGATGGGTGACCAGCAGGTCTCCATTCATTTAGCCACCTCAGCGCTTGGATTTTATTGCAGAACCTAGACCGGGGTGAGCGGTTTCTAAGCGAGCAGCCCGTCCTTCAATTTGTGACAAGTGATCCTGTAATTCAGATTGGTCGACTCCTAATGCTGCGAGATTTGCGATCATCGTTAAACCACCTTGAACACTCCCTGCATCGAGATAAGCGTCATTGGTTATCGTCCCGTCATGACGTAATGAATCGAGAGCATCAGCGATGAATTCGACTTCCGCCAGAACGGATGCCTCATCGATTTTTTGATTTTGCAGTGATTGAATGATGCTGTTCATCAACCAGCCGAGCACGGTCTGCCTTTTCACGCTTCAGACTGGACCGTCAGGAATTATTGATGTTCCAACAACTCGACGAGAACGCCGCCAGTAGAACTTGGATGGACGAAGGCAATTTTTGTCCCACCTGCTCCTCGGCGTGGCTCCTCGTCGATAAGGCGGATTCCAGCATTATTCAGAGTATTCAATAATTCCTCTAACCTATCTACTCTAAAGGCAACCTGTTGAACACCCTTGCCTTTAGTTTTCAAAAATTTTCCTATCGGGGAATTTTCGGACAGAGGTTCCAATAATTCTATCTTCGGATTATTTTCCTCATTTGAGCGGTCGGTTGAAGTTTCAAAAAAACGTACCTTTACTCCTTGCTCAGATAGTACTTCATCCTCACCTTGTACCAATCCGAGTAGACGCCAAAATTGACTACCAGAATCGCGGTTTTCTACGGCAATACCAATGTGGTCGAGAATAATTTTCATGTCTAATCCTCACATCCCGCTCGGGGCTCTCCATGTACCGAATACAGATTGCATAGCTTGCATCATTTCTCCAATAGTACAATCCGATTTTGCGCACTCGATTAGTAATGGCATCAGTGGTTCATCTATTGAACAAGCAATTTTTAATGCGGATAATGATTCATCAACACATGTTGATTGCCTATTTTTCTTAATTATATTAAGGTTTTTTAGTTGTTTATCGACGATTGTAGTATCTATTTTTTGGCCTTCATTTTTTAAATTAGAATCTGTTTCGACCGCTTCATTCACACCGATCACCTTCCTCTCGCCACTTTCTAAATCTTTTAGCTGTCGCCATGCACTTTCGTGTATCATCCGTTGTTGTAGTCCTGCTTCGATACCGGCTAGCGCACCGCCTCGTTGGTCAATTTCTGATATGAGGGACCGAACATCAGTAATGATTTGTGAAGTCAAGCCTTCTATTAAATGACTTCCAGCAAGAGGATCGACAACATCCGCCACGCCGGTTTCTTCGGCGATGATTTGTTGGGTTCTGAGAGCCAATGTTGCAGATTTTTCTGTTGGCAGGCCAAGTGCTTCATCGAAGGAATTTGTGTGCAGCGATTGGGTGCCGCCGAGAACGGCGGCCAGCGCCTGATATCCGACTCTGATGATGTTGTTTTGCGGTTGTTGAGCGGTAAGGGAGACACCGGCGGTTTGGGTGTGGAATCTTAGTTTTAGTGATTTTTCATTAGTTGGCGCATATTTTTCTTTTAGTAGGTCGTGCCATAGGACTCTAGCGGCCCTAAATTTTGCAATTTCCTCAAAAAAGTCGTTATGACAACAGAAAAAGAATGAAATTCGAGGTGCAATATCATCGATATCTAAACCACTCGAAACCGCTGCATCGACATACTCCAGAGCATTGGAGAGGGTAAACGCGAGTTCTTCTACTGCGGTGGCACCAGCTTCTCGAATGTGATAACCCGAAATTGATATTGTATTCCATAGTGGTGTTTCTTGACTACACCAATTCATTACATCGGTTGCTAAACGTAGACTTTGTTTCGGAGGAAATACGTACAAGCCTCGTGCGATGTATTCCTTCAAAACATCATTTTGAATTGTTCCTCGTAATGTTGAACGAGAATAACCTCGTTCATCAGATAACGCAACATACAGAGCTAGCATTATTGCTGCTGGAGCGTTTATCGTCATCGAGGTCGAGACTTTTGATAGGTCGATTTCATCAAAAAGGACCCTGATGTCTGATAACGAATCAATTGGTACACCGACTTTTCCAACTTCACCTTCTGAAAGAGGGTCATCGCTATCCATTCCTAGTTGAGTGGGTAAATCAAATGCTACAGAGAGCCCCATTTGGCCTTTATCTAATAATATTCTAAATCTTTCATTGGTCTCCTTTGCTGAAGAAAAGCCAGCATATTGACGCATCGTCCAGAGGCGAGATCGGTACATAGAATTGTGAATACCTCGACGATAAGGAGGGGTACCTGGCAGTTCTTGGGATGTGGCATTAAAACCCGATTTTTTTGAAGAAGTTGAAGTTGCTGGGTTGGGTAGCGGGATTCCCCCGAGGGTTTCCCACTTCTCACGTCTCTGTCCAGCCACAAGATGCACCTCCACTGATGTGGATGATTGTTTACCCCTGTTTATGAATGTACTATCTTCGAACTGTGTAACGTTTGATGACTTTCAATAGTGATTTAAACATAGATTCATCAATTTTCCCAAGTTCATGTTGTTCTCTGAGGAAATCTTTGGCAGCCTCTACATCTTGTCGTTCACCCTTAGCCCAAATGGATCCGAGTAAACTTGAACGATGTTCCTCTGGTACATTGATTTTTTCCATCAAACCCCTTACTTCGTACTTGTATTCCACATGCCG
>Ga0114996_10006356_pt1 | contig 13637 bp, 9 predicted proteins | sample ArcticOcean_MG_C_4_FD_87039 | JGI IMG/M metagenome (GOLD analysis project Ga0114996, IMG submission 87039) | Marine microbial communities from western Arctic Ocean - ArcticOcean_MG_CB4_134 | ecosystem: Environmental > Aquatic > Marine > Oceanic | place: Arctic Ocean: Canada Basin | collected... | reverse complement strand
GAGCTTCCTCAGCTGGAGCCTCCACTTCTGGAGCTTCCTCTTCTAGAGCTACCACTTCTGGAGCTTCCTCTGCTGGAGCCTCCACTTTTGGAGCTTCCTCTTCTGGAGCTACCACTTCTGGAGCTTCCTCTACTGGAGCCTCCACTTCTGGAGCTTCCTCTACTTTAGCTTTTCCTTTAGCTTTATTTTTCTTTAATTGTTTTTTTTCATCTTTTCTCTCATCTCGATCTTTTTGTCTTGATAAAAAATCTTCCATCTCTTTTTTAATCACATCCTCAGATTTCCCTAACTTAATTAAATGATATTTGTGATTAAAACCTGTTTTACCCAATAAGTTTTTCACTGATAGTGATGGAATTGCTCCCTTATCAAGCCAATGAACAACTCTATTTTCATTAAATTTAAAATTTTCATCTACACTACTAGGGTTAAACCAACCTAGTTTTTCTATTTCTCTACCATCTCTACTTTTTCTAGAATCAATTGCAACCAATCTATAAAATGGTTTATTCTTTCTACCTAATCGTTTAAATCTTAATTTTACTGACAATTAACTAACCTCCTGTTATCTTTATTTACATAAACGGGAACTTAAGTTTTCCCTTATTTTTACCCATTGTTTTCATCATGGTCTTCATTTGTTTATATTGTTTCAATAATGAATTAACCTCTTGTACTGACCTTCCACTTCCATTTGCTATTCTTTTTCTTCTTGAACCATCTATTATTGATGGATTATTTTTTTCTTTGATTGTCATAGATGATATTATAGCTTCGATCCATTTTAAGTTCTTCTCATCAAAATCACCTTTCTTAAATTTATTTCCTCCAGGGATCATATCCATAACTTGTGATAAAGGACCCATTTTTTTTATTTGTTTAATTTGATCTTGGAAATCTAATAGTGAGAAATTTTGATTTTTTATTTTTTCTTCAAGATTCTCAATAGACTCCTTGTCAAGAACTGATTGTGCTTTTTCTACTAATGATAGTACATCACCCATCCCTAGAATTCTACTAGCTAATCTATCAGGATAAAAGTTTTCAAAATTATTTATTGATTCGCCAGTTCCAATAAATTTAATGGGCTTGTCAATAGCATCCTTTATCGATAATGCAGCACCACCCTTGGCATCTCCATCCATTTTAGTAAGGATTATTCCTGAAATATCAATTGCCTTATTAAAAGACTCTGAAGAGTTCACAGCATCTTGACCTGTCATACCATCAGCAACAAATAATATTTCACTAGGCTTAGATACCTCGATTATAGATTTTAGCTCATCCATCATTTTTTCATCAATATGCAGTCTTCCTGCTGTATCTATAATAACAACATTTTTATTATGCTTTTTAGCTTCTTTTATTCCAGCCTTTACAACATTAATAGGATTCTTTGATTCTTGACTAAATACATCAATATCAATGCTTTTACCAAGTGCAATCAATTGATCAATAGCAGCTGGTCTTTGTAGATCTGCAGCTATTAGAAATGGTTCCTTTCCCTTATTAATTTTCAAAAAACGTGCTAGTTTAGCGCAAGTTGTCGTTTTTCCACAACCTTGAAGTCCTACTAGAATAATCACAGTTTGACCAGAGCTATCAAATTCTAATTGTTTAGAATCGTCACCCAAAAAATATTTTAACTCATCAAACAATATTTTAGTGAATTGTTGACCTGGTGATACAGAGTTTAATACTTTTTCACCTAAAGCTTTTGCTTTGACATGCTGTACAAATTTCTTTGCTACTTTTAAATTTACATCAGCTTCTAACAGAGCAATTCTAATATCTCTTAAAACTTCAGAGATATTCGAGTCAGAGATTTTTCCCTGGCCCCTAATGTTTTTTATAACTTTAGATAGATGTCCTTGTAGTTGTTCTAACATACATTCTTCTCAAAAAACAAATTTTGGTAAAGCTGAGAAATTTAATACAACGTTAAATAGCTTACAAGGGAAATAGTAAACTAGCAGTTATTTTAAATTAAAAGTCACCTTTGGTCCTTCTAACAACTATATCCTCAATAACTAATGAATTAGGTGTAGTAATTGTATGGAAAATTGTTTCTGCTAAATCTGAAGAAGATAGCATTTCATCTCTGGGGAAATCTACATTAATTGAATTCCAAAAATTTGTATCAATTGCTCCAGGATAAACTGAAATAACTTTTATATTATGCTCTCTTAACTCTGTTCTCAATGAATCAGCAAACCCCCTAAGTCCATGCTTAGATGCAACATACGCTGTAGAATTAGAAAATGAATGCCCATATTTACCCGCAACAGAATTTATGAATACAAATTTTCCTTCTTTTTCTTCTATCATTTTTTTTACAAAAAGTCTTGTAGTTAGAAAGGCGGATCTTAAATTTGTATTGATTTGCTCATCCCAATCTTCAATAGACATTTTATTAATACTAGAAAATCTTCCCATCCCTGCATTATTGATTACAGTACCTACGAATCCAAGCTTAATTGATTCTTCATATAAATAATTGACTTCATCTTCAACTCTAAGATCACAGGGAATAATGTGGCTTTTATATCCTAGTTCCCCAAATTCATCATGTAGCAAGTTTAATTTTTCTTTAGATCTTGATGTTAATATGACTTCGTAGCCTTCTTTGCACAATTTCCTTGAAATTTCTTTTCCAATACCTGACGATGCTCCTGTAACTAATATAATATTTTTACACATCATTTTTCCTAGCTATTAAATTTAATGCGCTTCCAGCCTTGAACCATTTGATTTGATTATCATTAAAGGTATGTTTTAATAGTATTTTATCTATCAATTTGTCTTCATGTTGAATAATTAGCTGTAGGTCTTCATCCTTTGAAAAATTCGTTAAACCATTAATTTGGAATGTATCAAATTCTTTAATTTTATTGTAGTCATCATTATCTCTAAATGTTAGGGCTAGAATACCCTGTTTCTTTAAATTAGTTTCATGAATCCTTGCAAAGGACTTTACTATAACAGCTCTTACCCCAACAAATCTTGGCTCCATTGCCGCATGTTCTCTTGATGATCCTTCGCCATAATTCTCATCACCTATAATAATAGATGGAATATTATTATTTTTATAGTAGTTCGCAAGGTCCGGAGTCTCTACATACTCTTTTGTAAATGGATTTACAACTAAGTTCACCTTATCATTAAAAATATTAGTTGCACCTAATAATAAATTTTTTGAAATATTTTCAAGATGACCTCTAAATTTTAACCATGGTCCAGCCATTGATATATGGTCAGTAGTACACTTCCCCTTCGTTTTAATTAATAAACTTAGATTCTTTAAATCTTCTCCATCCCAGGCCTTAAATCTATCTAGCATCTGCAACCTATCAGATTTAGGATTTATTGTAATATTATTGTCGCCTGATTTATAAAAAGAGCTGGGAAGTACATTAATCCCAACCTTATCACCTAATTTAATAATAAATGGTATGGTAAATTTCATGAGTGGAATTAAAGCGGGAACTGATAAACCTCCAAGCTTCAATAGGTCTTTAAATTGTTCTTTTACAATAGCCTCATCCTTATTATTAAATTCATCTTTATTCGTTATGTATTTTTGGATTAATATCAGCATTCCCTTTGTTTCTTTTCCTTCATTCTTTATAGCATCAAAAACTTTCTTTAATTTTTCTATTACTCCCTTATCTTTAAAATAATTTTCATTAATTTTAAAGTCTTCACTTTCTAATTTTGAGATTTCAAATACATCAGGAGCTTGATATCCTGGGTCTTTAACATCAAAACCGTTTGGAGGCAGCTCAAAGCCTACTGGCTCATCTAATAATACTTGTTCTCCTTTGGAATTTAAAATAGTATCCTTCATTGGATTAAAGGTTAAGTCACCTGCAATTGCAAGGGCAGTCACTAGCTCAGGAGAACCAACAAAAGCATGTGTATTAGGATTTCCATCTGCTCTTTTTGTGAAATTTCTGTTAAAAGAGTGAACAATAGTATTGACTTTTTCTCTATCAGCGCCCTCTCTAGCCCATTGACCGATGCATGGTCCACATGCATTCGCAAATACACTGGCTCCAATCCTATTAAAAATATCAATATACCCATCCCGCTCGATTGTATACCTAACCTGCTCAGATCCAGGAGTAATTGTTAATTTAGACTTAGATTTAAGATTATTCTTAGATGCTTGCTTTGCAATTGATGCAGAGCGTGAAATATCTTCATAAGAAGAATTTGTGCAAGAACCGATCAATCCAACCTCAATTTTTATTGGCCAATTATTTTTTTTTGCTTTATCTGCCATTTTAGATATTGGGGTTGCTCTGTCTGGAGTGAATGGACCATTTAAGTGCGGCTCTAAATTAGATAGATTTATCTCAATTACATCATCAAAATATTTTTCTGGATTAGAGTAAACTTTACTATCTCCAGAAAGATGTCCCTTTACAGAATTTGCTAATTTAGCGATTTCTGATCTACCTGTTGCACATAGATATCGATCCATAGAATCATCATAAGAGAAAATGGAGGTGGTCGCACCTACCTCAGCTCCCATATTACAAATTGTCCCTTTTCCTGTACATGACAGGGAATTAGCTCCTTCGCCAAAATATTCAAGTATTTTACCCGTACCACCCTTAACTGTTAGTATTCCAGCTAGCTTAAGAATTACATCTTTTGCAGAAGCCCAGCCATTCAATTTTCCAGTTAATTTAATTCCAATGATTTCTGGAAATTTTAATTCCCAAGGCATTCCAGCCATAACATCAACAGCATCAGCTCCGCCAACACCAATTGCAATCATCCCGAGACCACCAGCATTAACTGTATGGGAATCAGTTCCTATTATCATTCCACCGGGAAATGCATAATTCTCCAGAACAACCTGATGGATAATTCCTGCACCTGGTTTCCAAAAACCAATTCCATATTTTTTTGAAACAGATGATAGAAATTCATATACCTCAGAGTTATCATCTAAGGCATTATTTAAATCAATACTAGCATCAATTTTTGCTTGAATTAGATGATCGGCATGAACAGTAGTGGGAACAGATACTTGATTTTTCCCAGCCATCATAAATTGAAGTAATGCCATTTGGGCAGTAGCATCCTGCATAGCAACTCTATCTGGGAAAAAATTAGCATAATTTTCACCTCTGGAAAAATCCTTTACAAACTTAGTATGAGAATAAAGAGTTTTTTCTGTCAATGTTAATGGGCGAGGTATCTTCTTCTTGATTCTGAAAATTGTAGAATCTAAATTTTTATAGTAAGATTTAATTTTATCGATATCAATTATCATATTTATTTAATGGAACAATAGTTATAGTTATAGTTATAAGATAAAAAATTATATTAATTTTAAAGTAAATTTAGGGATTTTATGATATTAACTACAAATACAGTAAAAAATATTTTTATTTCCTTATTACAACTACTTAATGTTGTATTTGCAGTTGAATATTTAATTTTATCTACTAATCATCTAAAAGAATCTGCTGAAAAAATTTCTAGTATATACTCAGATTCCTCACAACCCTATTATTTAGATACAGAAATTGCTATAATTGATACTTTTTCTACATCAGTAAAAGAGTTTATAAATAATAAGATTGAGAATAATTCTGATTTAAAATATCTATTGATTATTGGAGATGAAAATAATTTCCCAAGCTTGACAAAATCAGTCAGTTGCGGTGATGGGCCAGCTGAGTACCCATCAGATGATTTTTTTAGCTCAATTAATGAAGATAGCCCGCCACGATTAGCAACGGGTAGAATTCCTACCTCAAATATAGATGAAGTAGTATCATTCGTTACTAAATTAGAAAATTATATTACAAATCCTCCTAATGGTTCTTGGAAAAATAGAGTATTATTAATCTCAGATGATGAGATAAAGAGTAATTCATCAATTCAAAGTGAAATTCAACATACACTGTATTCTGACTCTATATATCAAAAAATTTCATCGTTTACATTTTCTAAAACTCTTTATGGTCCCATGTATGAAGCTGAGTATTTTGGATCAGAAAGAAGATTGCCAGATTTAACAGAAGATATAATTTCATATTTAAATGATGGGGCTGCATTAATTAATTATATTGGTCATGGTGACCCTGAAACTTGGTCAGCTGAAAATATTATTGATAAAAGTAGAGATATCAATTTGATTAATATTTCAAATTTCAAATTACCCATATGGGTAGCTGGGACCTGTTATTTTGGACGATATGATGATGTCGAGTCTATGGCAGAATCATTATTATTTGATACTAATGGAGCAATTTCTGTGGTGGGAGCAACCAGATCTATAAGTAAATCAATAAATAAAAAGTTTTTAGAATCTTTTTATGATAATCTAAAAATATATATAGAAGAAGGAGGAGATGTCCTACGTTTAGGTGATCTTTTTATCGAATCTAAAATCAATCTATTTAATAATCATCCATCAAATTTTCATTATACAAGTAGCTGTGATGGTGGATACCTATATGATATTCTAGGCGATCCAGCCCTTCCTATGCCATTTCCTAAATTTAATGAAACAATAATTGATTTTCCTGATAGCATTAATATTCTAACTACTTATTCTCTCGAACCAGAAAATAATTTAAATGATTACCAATATCTAGAGATACTTGATGAGAATGTAGAAATAGAACTTTCATATGAGGAAAATAATATTTTCTATAACTACACATTTAACTATTCTCCAAATACAATTTTTCATAATGAATTTTTTACATCATCATGCTATATAGCCCCTATCGATTTAATTTCTAATAATTACATAAATTCTAAATTATATACTGAGTTTAATAACAATAATTATATAGAATATTCATCACCCATTTATATATCATATGATGATGTTACATTGAATGATTACTCTGGCCCACATATAGATTTTTATTTAAATAATTCAATTATTAACTCTAATTCACTCATATCACAAGATGAGGAACTAACAGTTATTTTATCTGATCCATTGGGTGTTAATACTTCTGACAATATCGGACATTTAACAAGATATTGGTTTAATAATGAGGATTCTCAAAATAATATACATTATGAAAATTGTATTATTCTCGAGTCATGCACTGATATCTTATGTACAATAAGTATTCCATCTAATTTGTATGAGGAAAATATTTTATACGTGGAATCCTGGGATAATGCAAATAATCTAGCTATTGATAGCTTAAAATTAAATATAGTCAAATCCATAAATAATAATATTGTGTTTAATTTATTTAATTTTCCAAATCCAATTTCAGATAAAACATTTTTTACATATCAAATTAAAAATAATCCAAATAAAAATATTCAAACAAAAATAAAAATCTATTCACAATCTGGCGAATTTATAACTTCATTAAGTGATAGTAGAATAGATGATTTTATCTCTATTGGATGGGATGCTACTGATTCAAATTCAAATCTTTTGCCTAATGGTACGTATTTTTATACTATAGAAATTAAAACTAATAATCAAATAATTGAAGATGCTGGAGTATTTTCAATTATTCGATAAAATATTATTCACTATTTCTATTTCTCAAATAAGTTGGAACTTCTAGGTCTTCTCCAAATATTGGAACTTCATCATTTTTATTAACTAAAACTTCTTTTTGTGAATCAGCAGCATTTAAATCATCTTCATCATTATTGCTATTTAGTATATTTATTGAAGTTTGTGGATTATTATAGTCATGATCAGGAATTTGATATCTATTTTCATTTATTTTAACTTCATTATTATCTACCTGATCTTTTTCTTCTTGATCTAAACCTGTTGCTATTACAGTTACCCTAACCTCATCATCTAATGTGTTGTCAACGGTAAAACCATGTATTATTTCACCATATTCCTGATCAAAATCATTATTCGAATCATATCCAGCAGCCTTATAGATTAAATCAGATGCTTGATTTAGTTCGTGAATTCCTAAATCCTCAGAGCTTGTTATATTTATTAACACACCCCTTGCTCCTTTAATGCTCTTGTTTTGTAATAGTGGAGAATTAATTGCTTCTTGAGCAGCTAAAATTGCTCTCTCTTCACCTCTAGCCATTCCTGTTCCCATTATTGCTTCACCTCCATCTTGCATAACTCGACTTACATCAGCAAAGTCTAAATTAATTAATCCTGGAACATTAATTAAATCAGAAATTCCCTTTGTAGCTTGTAATAATACTGTATCAGCAATTTTAAAAGACTCCTTTACCGTTGTTTTTAAATTTGTTATTTCTAATAATGTTTCATTTGGTATAACCAGAAGAGTATCACAATTCTTTTTTAACTCTATTACTCCTTTATCTGCACGTCTCTTTCTCATCGGACCCTCAAACTTGAATGGCTGAGTAACTACACCTACTGTAAGGATTCCCAAATCTTTTGCAATTGAAGCAATAGCAGGAGCAGCACCTGTTCCTGTGCCACCACCCATCCCAGCCGTAATAAATACCATGTTTGCATTTGATAAACTTTTTATAATTATTTCTTTACTTTCTTCAACCGCCTTTTCTCCAATATCTGAATTCGCTCCAGCTCCTAATCCTTGAGTTAATTCCTTGCCTATTTGTAATTTTGTTTGTGAATTATTGTATTCTAGATCCTGAGCATCAGTATTAATTGCTATAAAATCAACACTGTTCATCCCCTCTTCAATCATTCTATTTAATGCATTACCACCACCTCCACCAACACCTATCACAACAATTCTAGCTTTTTGATCTATTAGATTACCAGGTTCTATTAACATACTTTCTCCTTTTCTTAATACCAATTAGTAATTTTATTAAATGTTCTTTTTATTTTATCTATTATTCCAATTTGATCCCTCTTATTCAAATCATCTGCATTGTCTATAGATGCATATTTAATTATTCCAATAGCTGTAGCATATCTAGGGTTATTTTTATATTGAGAAACTTCATTATCAATAATCTCAGGATATCCAATTTTCACCGGCATATTAAATATCTCTTGTGATAAATCAATAATATTCTTTAGCTGCGATCCACCCCCAGTAATCACAACACCAAAATTTAATTTATTAACCACATTGCTTTTTTTAATTTCATCTAATGAAAGAGATAATATCTCTATCATTCTTGGCTCTATTACTTCAGATAATAATTTTTGAGTTATCTCAGTAGATTCTCTCCCTTTTATACCCTTTATTTTTATTTTTTCATCGGATGCAAGCGCCGTTTTTGCGATGCCATTATTAACTTTAAGCTCCTCGGCTTGTTCTAATGTTGTTTTAAACCTATGAGAAATATCAATTGTTATATTTTTCCCAGCAAGTGGGATTGCAGATGAATGTTGTATCCCACCATCATAATAGACTAATATGTCAGTAGTCCCTCCACCAATATCAATCAAAGATACACCTAATTCTTTTTCATCATTATCTAATACAGAATAGGAAGAGGCAAGAGGCTCTAAAACAAATTGTTTAATACGTATTCCTAATCTTTTAAAACATGTTTCAATATCTTTTTCAACATTTATAAGACTGGTAACAAGATGCACATTTACAGCTAGCGTATTCCCAGATAATCCAATAGGATTTCGTATCCCTTTCCTATCATCAACTTCGTAAGATTGGGACAAAGTATGAAGAATTCTTTTTCCTGGGGATACATTTATTGCCTGCGATGCCTCTAAAACTTTTTGAACATCTTTCTCGGAAATTTCCTGACCAATTCCATTTACTTGATTGCTATTATTTATCGGAATTTTTCCACTATAATTCATTCCTTTAATATGATCACCTGTAATGCCCACATAAACATCTTCTATTTCTCTATCAGCTTTTTCTTCTGCAATTTTTATTGCACTATCTAGTGATTTTGTAGTCTCTACGATATCAACAACAATCCCCTTTTTTAATCCGTTAGATGGGTGTTCCCCAATCCCTAAAATTTTAATCTTCTTAACATTATTATTTATACTTGATTCATTTTCAATACAGATCTCTGCAATTACTGCGACTACTTTTGTAGTCCCAATATCAATTCCTGTTATTAATATTTTATTTTCCATATTATAAAATTGTCACTTTATCTTTTACGATAATGTCTAAATGAGAAAACTTGATGTATTCATAATTATTCTTATTATTTGTATAATCAAGAAATTGTGAGATGTAGTTTGCTTGTTGAATATAATGTTCATTGTCAAAAGAAATCCAAAAATTCATTGTATCAACGATAATATTTTTTTCATTTGACCTAATACTTTTTATCATATTAAATAATTTTGAATGATTATCAAAAATATGCTGAAGTATTTTGTATTCATTTGAATTAAATATATTCTCCATATCTATATTTCCATGAGATTCTAACTCAGGGACATAAACTGAATTATATATATTAGAACTGCATAAAAATCCATTATTATTATTATCTATGAGAAAATTAGTATTATTAGATTTAATTATTCCAATAGGAGAAATTTCGATAACATCTATAATAATTATTCTTGGATAAATTTTTATTAGATTTACAGAAGAAATAAAGTCATTGTCTAAAATTTTAGTTTTTATATCATTTACATCTAAAAAATATATATTTTTATTGATTAAATAGGAAAATTGTTTTTCAAGGCTCTCTTTCTTAACAAGATTGCATCCACTAATGATTATTTTATCAACTTTAAAAACAGTGCTTTCTGTTCTTATTGTCTCAATGCATCCAATGAACAAAACTGTAACTGTAGTTAGTAAGAATAGCTTGTATATAATGTTATTTATATTTTCTTGTATGAATAATTTTGTCATTTTATCTTATTCTTTTAATTTCATTATAAATATTATCTGTAATATCTCTGATATCTCCAGCGCCCATAATAATTATCATATCATCTTTCCTACTAATTTCTGCTAACTTCTTTGGGATCTCATCTCTATTAATTAAAAATGAGTATTTTGATTTAAGTCTGTCTAATATTAATCCTGAATTTATTCCATCTATTTTCTCTTCTCTCGATGGGTAAATATCTGTTAATAAAACGATATCAGCATCTGATAATGCATTGGAAAATTCTTTATAAAATTCTTTTGTTCTTGAATAAAGATGAGGCTGAAAAACAAGAATTAAGTTATTTATTTCCCAGCCTGATTTAGCTGAAGCTATTGTTGCATTTATTTCAGCTGGGTGATGAGCATAATCATCTACAATCGTTATATTATTATTAGTAACATATTTTATTTCAAATCTTCTTTTAACTCCTTTATAATTGTATAGCCCCTTTTTTATTATGTCTATTGGAATATTTAGTTCTTTTGCTATACTTATTGCTGCTAGTGAGTTTAGAATATTGTGTTCACCTGGGACCTGCAACTTGCATTCTCCATGATAATTATCATTTATTATTAAATCAAAAGAAGAGTTTGTCTGATTATATGATGGATTCTCATATCTAATATTGCATTCAGCTGTTTTACCATATGTTATATAAGGCCTTTTGATATGATTAATTATTGATTTTATATTTGGATCATCATAATAAATGGCATTTATTCCGTAAAATGATGTGGAATTAATAAATGTTAAAAATGTTTTTTTTAAGCTATCTAGGTCTGAATAACAATCAGAATGTTCATAATCTATATTTGTAACAATTGACATAGATGGCTTTAATGATAATAAGGTTCTATCATATTCATCTGCTTCAACAATAATCGTATCTCCATCACCTAAAATTGTATTTGATTGGAACTGCTGAACAATTCCACCTACAATTAATGTCGGATTATGATTAGATTCATTTAATATTACACTTAACATAGATGATGTTGTTGTTTTTCCATGCGTACCAGCTACTGCGATACTATTAGTTTTAACTTTTAATAGCTCTCCAAGCATTTCAGCTCTTTTAATTACAGGAATATTAATATTTTTAGATTTTTGTATTTCACAATTATCGTTTTTTACAGCTGATGAATAAACAACTAAATCAATTCCTTTAATGTTTTTTTCACTATGACCTATGTTTATATCTATCCCAATCTTCTCTAGATGATTTGTTCTTTCTGACTCTAATAAGTCAGAGCCTGATATCGTATGGCCAAGATTATGCAATAATTCTGCCATTCCACTCATCCCAATGCCTCCAATTCCAATAAAATGAATATTTTTCCTTTTACCTAGCATCTAACATCATCTCTTTTAATTTTTCTTTTATCAGAAAGCTTGAATTTCTATTTGAAAATTCTAAGGCATTTCTTTTTAAAAGATTTATTTTCTCATTAGAATTAATTAATTCAAATATTTTATTCTCAAGCATATTGTTTTTAAATTCACTCTCTTTAACCATTATTGCTGCTTCTATATTATCTAGAACTTTTGCATTTAACTCTTGATGATTATCTGCAGCAAATGGATATGGAATTAATATTGATGGTTTCCCTAAATGTAATATTTCAGAAATTGCTGTTGCGCCAGCCCTTGAGATGATTAAATCAGAAGCTGAATATGCATGCTCCATCCTATCTATAAAATCAAACATTTTTATATTAGAATCTTTTATGTTCTTTACTATCTCTCTAGAATTACTACCAGTTTGCCATATTATTTGAATATTTTTGTTTAGGTATTTTTTATAATTAAGTTGGAAATGATTATTTATTGATTTTGCTCCTTGACTACCACCCATAATCAGTATTGTAAATTTTTTTAAATCAAGCTCAAATAATTTTTTTGATTTTTGAGCATCAATTTGCCTTATTTCTGATCTTATTGGATTCCCTGTTAAAAAATAATTGTTTTTATTTAAATATTCTTTTGTCTTATCAAATGATATAAATACTACATTAACTTTATTTGAAAATTTTCTTGTGACTAATCCTGGTAAAACATTTTGTTCTTGAATTGCTGTTAATATGTTACACTTAATTGCAACATATAATGGCAATGCAGAAGAATATCCGCCTGTTCCAATTACGAGATCAGGATTAAAGTTTTTAAATATTTTCTTTACTTTTAAATAACTCTTTAATATTTTAAATGGAAGGAGAATGTTTTTAATAATACTAACTATTTTATAATTTCGAATAAAACCTCTAAGATCTAATAGCTCAATTTTATTTTTTTCTAGAAATTTCCCGTTTGATTCAATTCCATTTTTACTCCCAATATATTTTACAATTGTTCCTTCATTTTCTAATTCTTGACCAATTGCTATGGCAGGGAACAAATGTCCACCTGTTCCCCCTCCTGCAATAATTACCTTTTTTAATTTAATGCTCATTATAATTAATCGATTTATTGGTTAAATTCTTTTTCCCCATATTAAATAATATCCCCATGGATCCAAGACTTAGAACTAAATGTGTTCCTCCATAACTCATAAATGGTAGTGGTAATCCAGTAGTTGGGAATATCCCAACTACATATGCAGCATTAATTAAAAAATAAATTACTATATTCATTGTAATACCTAATCCTAAGAAGAATCCAAACAGATCCTCTATCTTTTGAAGTATTTTTATTGAATAGTATAAAAATAAAAAAAATAGTATGAATATTGTTAATATCCCCATAAACCCAAACTCTTCTCCAATAATTGGAAGAATAAAATCAGTATGGACTGCTGGCAAATAACCCTTTTTAATTATACTTCCATCAAGTCCATT
>Ga0114996_10006353_pt1 | contig 13641 bp, 9 predicted proteins | sample ArcticOcean_MG_C_4_FD_87039 | JGI IMG/M metagenome (GOLD analysis project Ga0114996, IMG submission 87039) | Marine microbial communities from western Arctic Ocean - ArcticOcean_MG_CB4_134 | ecosystem: Environmental > Aquatic > Marine > Oceanic | place: Arctic Ocean: Canada Basin | collected... | reverse complement strand
CTCCCTGTTGACCACGTGGTCCATCCTCTCCTACGGAGCCTGAACAGGAAACGACGAGCAGCAATGCTGCGAGCAGAAGGCAAACTGGCAAAAGGAACTTCATGGATCTCCCGATAGTCAGGGAAGGGATGAGGGTTTCGATTCAGGCACGGTGCGTGCTTATCGCCTAACTTGAATGGTAGTCAGGTGGAAAATCGTCAACCCTCGAAGGCTACTTTGGAGCCTCGCAGGCGAGGACTGATACCCCAGGCAAAGTAGATTAGGACAATGGCACAGAGGTACATGCCGATGAATACCGTGAAAGGAAGGTCGTAGGAGCCATAGTGGTCATAGAGAAACCCTGCCAACGGTGGCCCAATGAGGGACGCCCCCGCCGATAATGCGAGATTCACCATTCCAAAAACCGTGCCGAAGACGCGCAGAGGAAAGAGCGCGCCCACCGATAGCGGCAGCAAGGTCATAACGCCCCCTCCGGCTGGCCCCGACACGGCCACGAAAAGCCAGACCACTGGGAGGCTGGTCGCCTGAAGGAGAATGAAGGCCCCCGTCACCTGAAGGCTGAAAGACAACATAACGGCGTACCGCACGGAGAACTTCTCCGACAGCAACCCAAATCCTATCTTTCCAATCGCTCCGGCCCCTCCAAAAATCCCAAGTACCAAACCTGCGGTCTTAACGGAAATACCCATGTCCCGGACATAGGGTACGAGATGGTTGAGGATGCCAAGAGTACCGACCCCCATGAAGAAAAATCCCCCAGCGAGAAACCAGAAAGCGGGGCTACCCATCGCTATGGAGAAGGCGCTGCGTTCCTTGGTCAACCCCGCCGGTTCACTGGATCCCGGGACAGGCACCGATGGCTGTACTGGCTGCGGGTCAGCGATGACCCCGTCAGGGTGAAGCCCCATGTCCTGGGGCTTAGTCTTGAGAATCAAGGTGGCCGGGAAGTTGACGCAGAGAACCCCAATGCCCATCACGACAAACGCGACCCTCCAACCGTACTCACCGATAATCAACGCCGTGATTGGGGAGAAAATGAGGGCACCCACCGCCAAGCCCATCATAGTGAGTCCCATCGCCCGGCCCCGTTTAACACGGAACCAGTTAGAGACCACCGTGGCAAAGGGCACTACGCCACTGAAAGCTCCTCCAATCCCAGCCATGCCATAGAAGATGTAGAACTGCCATAACGAGTTTGTGGTACTCAAAAGGAACATCGATGTGGACAGGATCAGCCCGCCAACCACCACTAGCCGCTTGATCCCGTACTGCGATACCAACCGGCCCATGAAGACCCCGCCCACACCTCCGCAGATCATGAATAGAGACCCGCCAACTGCTATTTGCCCCCGGGTCCAGCCGAATTGCTCCTCCAGGGGAATAAACATGTTGCCGAAAGCGTAGAACCCTGTCCATGACCAAACGGTAAGGACGGCACAGGAGGTGGCGACGACCCACCAACCGTAGAAGATACCGGAGTCCGTTGAAGAGCTTGAAGAGTTGTTCATTTCATGACCATCTGACTCCAACATACCGCGGATTATAGCGAAGGTGGACAGTCTTTGGACAAGAAAATCTTGCCCGTGGACTTCTGGCCGTGCCTGGGCCTGGCGTGGCCGTTGCCGCCTGGTTGCAGGCCGGGGCAAGCAAAGAGAAGGAGAGGAGTAGCACCAAGTCCATCAAGCACACTAGGGCCTGCGTAACCTAACCAGTTTCACGATTGTCTGCGCGAGGCCAGATAGAGAGATTGGCCTACGGCTCTTTGGAGAAGAGGTCATTCCGGATTTCAAATAGCGCACCCAAACCGAGCCCAAACGAACAACGATAAGTATTAGGATTATGAGAAGGCCGCAAGCAACCTTCGTTATTCCTGCCGCAATTTCCCAGCCGATCCTATCGAAATACCCTCCGATCCACATGAGGCCAATGACCGAAGCGATCCCGCCACCAACTATGAGAATGATCACGACTGTAAAAAGAGACACGAGGCCAAACAAATTCGGGTCGCCGTCCTTGTTTCCTAGCCGCCTGAGCAATCCACTCATGCCTTACTCCCTCGTCCTCGCTCCGTCTTGCCCTGACTCCTCCGTTTCCGGCATAATCCGCTCCTGTTGTCTGCCCCGGCCGACGAGGCTCACAATCTTCCCAATCACTCCGCGTTCAACTAACCCTTGGCTCTCACTCGGAGCGCTAGACCCACATCTTGAGGCCGGCCATGGTTGCATCGTCCATCTTCTCCTGCTCTCTTGGCCTCCCAATATCTCTAGCCATTCGTGGGAGGCGAGTCAAGGCATAGGGTATGCTGAGGCTCCATCTAGCCAGCACCAACCCTCGGCTCAACTCCGAAATTATCCCCTGAAGGCCTCTATGAAACGACGCCGGGCCAGAGACGTCGGAAGCCCTGGTGATAGTCCCGCGAGGGCTGTCCTTAGCCTGAAGTACCCGCGGCCCAATTCAACCGGCCCATGGTTGGTAACGAGCATGGGCCCCCCCCCTCTATCAACCATCAGCATACACTCTCAAAGCTACGAATTGAGAGGCAAGAGGTTTTGCGTTCTGTCCTAAACCCTTGGCTAACCTCGTGGAGCACGAAGGTGAGCCTTAGACGTCGGAACCGAGGGTATCTGAGCCCGGCAATTAGTAGTGGCTGCCAAATGCCTCTGGATCCAAATGCCTCTGGACACTGTATGCATTCATCAGAGTGGCATCTTCCTCAGCACATCTTGCGAGTCATTCCCCCCTTCGAACAAAGGGGGTCTTTCTATGCCTGAGCCAGTCTTTACGATCAATGTAGCCTCGGTCAAGACAGTGGATGGTCTGCGGTACCGGATTAAGCGACCCTTCTACGGCTCCCAGATTCACCTCGGGGAATTCGCAACAGAGGCCGAAGCCCTTGAGTTCGCCCACGACTTTAGGGGTCGCCTGAAAACGATCCGCGGCCAATCGGCAGAGCCTAGGCGGCTCAGTTGGAGGCTGACAGTGCCAGCACAATGCTCCGACGATTGATTATCAAGGGGCTGTGCTCCTGGAGTAGTCCTTCATCAGCACAGCCACATCCACTGAACTCTCCCTAGAGTCTAAAGCGGTGCCCATGTAGGTTGCCCATGGGCATTTCTCTTTCGAACCGATAGGAAATGCCATGTGACGCTGTCGAAGCCTAGGGTGACCTCACCCCAGAGTATACTGGGGCGGGCCGCCCTGGCACTGTGCCAGAAAAGCGGCTAGGCGGACTTTGCTTGGCTCGAGACCCTCGGGATAGAGGGTTCGTAGAGAGGGGTCGCCCCCTACAAACTGATAGAATCGTTCAACCAGTTCCGCAAAGAACTGTACCCCACCCTTTCGTATATGGTGGCAACTTCATTCTGGTTGAATCCGTTGAGATTATCCGATCTCTGTCGCTTTGGAGGATTGGCACCGGGGCCCTAACGATAGGAGAGACTCTGCAATGCCCCGCCATATTTGGTTAATGATGCGTTTCTTGGATAATCTTCGACTACTGTTTTAGGGAGATATCGTGGCTAGAGTACGTCTGACGACTGCATTTTGGGACTACGACCGCGTCCGTCCGCTAATGGACGGCACTATTCAGCCGGAAGGTATAGAGATCACGCCGATAATCTCGAGACCCAGCGAAACTTTCTTCCGAATGCTACGCCATAAGGAATTCGAAGTATCGGAACTGTCCTTTGCTAACTATACGATGCTGCGCGCTCGAGGCGATGAATCATTCATCGCAATTCCTGTTTTCCCCTCTCGGCTCTTTCGCCACTCCTGTATTTATGTCAACAAGAAAGCTGGAATTGAGACCCCTGAAGACCTCATCGGAAAGAAAATCGGAGTGCCCGAATACTCGATGACCGCGGCCGTATTCGCCAGGGGCATGTTACTTCACGAGTACGGTGTCAAACCGGAGACCATTGAATGGTTCAGTGGTACGCAGGATGGCTTGCAACGTCCCTCCCGGATCGACTTCGAACTCAAGAATGTGACACTTCACCGAATGCCACTCGAACGGGACATGGGACCCATGTTGGAGACCGGAGAACTTGATGCAATCATCAGTCCCAACGCACCCAAAGCCTTGGATCGGAGCGAGTCTCCGGTGCGAAGGCTCTTTGAGGATTACAGACAAGCCGAGAAGAATTACTTCGCGAAAACCGGGATCTTTCCCATCATGCACACCGTCGTACTTAGGCGAGATATATACGAAGCTTACCCGTGGGCGGCCACGAGCCTGTACGAAGCCTTTGTGAAAGCGAAAGATTGGGCATACAGACAACTTATCGAAACAGACGCTCTGAAGCTTACGCTTCCTTGGGTTGTTGCTGAGATGGAGGAAACTCGCCGAATCATGGGGCATGACTTTTGGCCATACGGTATCAACCGCAACAGAGTTTCTCTGGAGGCACTGCCGCAGTATCTTTACGAGCAGAACCTTGCGGCTCGAGAGCCAGCAATTGAGGAATTGTTCGCCCCAAACACCCTTGACCACCAGTTTAGTTAGCCGGATGACTCAGAAGATGGCCAGATTGTCTGGCCATTGCTGGGCTATCGAACCTAGAACCTCTACGGCAGGAACCTCGCTACCGCCGTGTACCCCCCCCCCCATTTCCCACCTATCCCTCATAGGCAAGGAAGATGGGCTGCCTCCTCCTAAAATAGGGAAAGCAACGGACATCCCCATAATGCTGGGCCCGCCGTTCTTCGGACGTTCACTAGGCCGTCCGGCTTGAACGGCAGACGCGTCAAGTGGTGACGCAATATGTAGTGATGAAACGGCCCAGTGTTCACAGAATGGATCGACGCTCCCCCGTCTCCAACATGGTCGCAAGAAGCCCCTTGGCGATCGCCTGCCTGGGGATTTCACCTGCGGGGAAGTCAGCAGTTGGAGTAAAACTGGCGAGTGGGAGGGTGGTCAACTGATTTTCACCATAGCCACCTAGTAAGCCAGCACTCAGGGCTGGAGGGAAGCCTTGTGGTGGGTCACCGCCTCAGCAAAGGCGGCATTGGCCTTCTTGTGAGCATGCTCACAGTACCGGGCCATCCAGTTGTGGACACCGGCAGGTCATCCGGCCCAGCGCCGGAATCGAGCAGCGCCACAGGCCGCGAGGCTTCCTCAAGGGTCTACACTGGGCGGGTAAAATGGACCTCGTCGGCCATCCATTATGTAACAGGGATTAGAGGATGGAAGAGCATCACTCGTCTTGTTTCACGTCCCTAAGGACACACTCGAAAGCAAGCCGGTCTAGGTAGTGAGCAAAGGCGTGGGCCAGCTTGCCCGCTATAATAGGTCGATGGTCGGAGCCTCATGTTGGTCCTTTGTTTTTGCACTAGGTGCCGTGCTACTGGCAGCGTGTACCATGCCAGCGTCGTCGCCTACTCCCACGGCAACGCCTATGGCCTCTCGTTTGCAGACAGCGACGCCTTTGTCCCTGCCGATGGTCTCTCCAATGAGCACGTCCCCTCCTGCGTCAACCCCTCAGCCAGCAGCCACCTCTGCCTCCATCCCGCCTTTCCAGCCGCCTGAACACACGCTACGCAGCAGGCGGATTATAGTTAACGATGATGCCCTATGGGCTGGCCACCCTACCAGCCACACCGTCACCCGCCTAGGCCTGCCCGATGGCCAGCGGGAGTGGCAGACCGAGATTGGGTGCGATCCAGCGACTTTGGCACGCGCAGAGTCGCGCCTGCTCGTAGCTTGCTTCGACTCAGGCGAGTTGGTCGTCCTTAGCGATGAGAGTGGTGAGATCCTGGCACGGGTTTGGGTGGGCCACGGGCCTTATGGCGTACTCATTGCCGCGGGTCGCGTGTACGTGACCTTGGCCCACGAAGGGGCTCTGCTCGCTCTGCGTGCCGATACCTTGGCTGAGATAGCACGCACCGCCACAAGCCGACAACCACGGGGGCTAGCCCTGAAGAAGGACCGGTTGTATGTGGTCCACCTGCTTGACACCTCTTTGCGAGTCTACGATGCCCAAACGTTGGCCCCGCTGGGTGCCATTCAAATAGGGCTCCAGGCGGCCTTGGCCGAAAGCGCGACCCTCCACCCGGACCGGAGCCGCGCCTACGTTCCACATCAGCGCCAACACGTCACCAACATGGCAAGGCTATTCGATAACACTGTGTTCCCCATGGTCAGCACCCTGGATACCGAGCAGCTACGGCCCATCAGGAGGGAGGCGCTGGCCCTGGATTCGGTGGACTCGCCAGTGAGCATGCCCATCGCCGTCGTTCTGAGCCTCGATGGGACGCGTCTCTACACGGCTAATGCCGTAAGCGATGATCTTTCCGTGGTCGACTTGGCTCAGGGTCTAGGAGTAGGGCATGTGGTCGTCGGCCATCATCCTCGCGACCTAGCTCTCTCACCAGATGGGAAACGCCTGTACACGCTCAACCTGGTCTCCGACGACATCAGCGTGGTGGACACCGATACGCTAACCGTGGTGGACACCCTTGCCCTGGCCCACGACCCACGACCGGCCATCATCCAGCAGGGGGAACGGATCTTTTTCACCAGCCGTCCGGACAAGATTGCCCGGGACAACTGGATAGCATGCGCTTCCTGCCACTTCAACGGCGGTTCTGATGGCCAGATCTGGTTAGGAACTAACGATGGGGCACGCAATACTCCTATCCTCAGAGGCATCGGTGGCACCGGGCCACTGCACTGGTCAGGGGATCGGCCTAACGTGCAGTCGTTCCAGAAAACGTTCACTGAACTGATGGGTGGAACGGGTCTCTCCCAGTTAGACCTTGATGCACTGGCTGCTTATCTGAACAACCTTAAGCCTTTCACCAGCCCTCTACGAGAGCCGGACGGCGCTCTTCCGCAGGCGGCAATCGAGGGCGCTGACGTTTTTCAACGCGCAGGCTGCGCTGTTTGCCACAGCCCGCCACGGTTCACTGACCAACAGATGCACGATGTGGGCACGGGAGAACCATTTCACGATGATCCAAATAACATAGGCGAGAAGATAGCTGAGAGAATGGGAACTGCGTTTGACACCCCTAGTCTTCGGGAGCTCTGGCTGACGGCTCCTTACCTGCATGATGGCCGGGCGATGATACTGAGAGACGTGCTTGTAGGCTTCAATATCGACGATAGCCACGGGACAACATCGCACCTCTCTGACGCCGAGCTGACCGCTCTTGAAGCCTTCTTGTTGGCACTGCCACTAACTGAGAAAGAATTCAGCGAACTGCAAGGCAAGTAGTCTTTACAACCATGATGGATCGAACTACTAGAGGGGCCGACAGGCCGCCTAGGTCTTCTTTCGCTCCTCGTCGGTGAACCGGCCTTGCTTTCGGGAACGTGGCATACCGCTTTGCGTATGCACTTTCCTGAAATCTTCTTTCCCGTTTCACTCTCGGATTTGTTTCCGGCCTACCGGCCCGGGCGCTTCTCGATGTCCGAAATCACAACCGTGGCCGGTGCCCCTCCAAGTGGGGATACGCCTCGCAAGTTCACCACCTTGGCAAACCATTGGCCGTTAAGGGTACCCACCACCGTGATCTCCAAGGACTCGGCTCCTAGGACCACATTGGTATAACCCTGGGTGTACAGGTCCTCCCTGTCCAGTCTGACCGTCAACTCAGAGGCATCCTCAGATACGGCCCCATCCGCTATTATGAGGCCTGGGATGGTCACGGTTTGCCACGCTGGCTTCGCTCCAGCAGGGAAAGCGAATGTAACCGTTATCGAACTGGGGACTCTATGCCAGGTCCACTCGTCCTGATAATACTTTCCTAACTCTATCTGGGTCTTGGCGGGCACGTCGTAGCTCGACTCGACCACGAAGAACCGATAAGTGGAGTCGAGGGACCCCAGGATGGCGGAGAGTGGGTTGCTATAACCGTATTCGCTGAGGAGCGTTTGCCCGTCTGCAACTACGGGCGGATCCGGCGCTAGGCCTGTTGACGGCACCGGCCTATCCTGGGTCAGCGCTACGTGTACGACGTATACTCCAGGTTCTTCAACGACAAAGGCCTTGTCTTTACCATCGATGTATCCTATTTGGTTGGCCCTGCCCGAAGCTGAGTGAACCTTGCCACTCGGTCCAGTGACCGTAATTTCAACTCCGACGTCTAGAGTGGGCCATGCCTGGCCGCTGAAAACGAATCTATCGCCTATTTCGAGAACGGATCCGGGGCGAGTCCCGGTTGGAGTGACGAACAGGTCGACGTCTCTGCCCTGGATGTTCAGGATAGGACCACACGTCGCGAGCCCGCCAGCAGCCCCCTGGTAAGGCGGACAGATTCGCGAGCCTAGAGGGTCTCTTGGGACCAACATCCCAGTCGCAGGGTCGATGAGTGGCTCAGGGATGATCGTCGCCATGCTGGCATAGGGCACAAAGTACTGTTCATCAGCGTTCTTGATGACCGCCCCACCAAAGAGCAGTTTTATGTCACCCTCTTCATCACCGTTGCGACCGCCTTGGTCTGCAGACAACCACGCTCCAAAGCAGGGTAGGCCAATCTGACAGTTGTAGGAGTCGTGACCGTACCAGTGGTCATGGAATGCTCCTATTTCCGAAACCGTATGCTGAATGCTGATGTCAGGACGAACAGCACTTGCATACCAGTAACCCCAGGAATCTATTGCATCTTTCCGGTGTTGACCTCCCTGGCCGACCGTCGTCTGCATCGTGAGCTTTTTCATGTCTGAGGCCTCGACCCCATGGCCACCTACATCCCAGAAGCGATTGGCCGCTACCTGAGGTGCGATAGTGGCAAGAACCCCCTGGGGATCATCCAGCGTTATGAAAGGCCCGATCGGCCGCGCATCCTCCAGCCAGGCGATGTCACCTCTGAAGAATGGATACTCGAGACCAATGGGTTCAATGTCGAAGGAACGTAAAATGAACCATGGGCGGAGAACGGTGTCGTCTATTTGGTGCTGTTCCCGGAGACTGACGGCGATCTGGGAATCCCGTACTCCATGGGCCACCAAGGGCGAACGGGGGGTAGCCACAATAGACGCCCCAGCCCTTGAGCCCATCCACAACGTGCTGTCTTCCGGGTCGGTGTAGCTCGCGATCACCCGCGTAATGTACTCACCGTGCGCATCCGGAGCCCAAGTGTCGTTTGCGACAAAATAGCCGAAGGCGTTTGCGTTTCCGGTCGTACTGAAGGACCTCTTCTTGCCTGGATCCCCATCAACATAGTGGTCGATGGTGACCCCCACTTGCGCTGGCACCCCAGGCTCGATCACCACCACCGGGCTCCATTGGTCTCCCACCTCCAAGGGCGTACCCTCGAATGTCCCGAGGGACAGGTCCAGGGGCTCGGCGACCCAGACCTCATACGTGCCTCTTATCTCGAGTTCCTGCCCCCACAGGGTGCGCAAGATGCCCTCCAGTTGCACCGTGTGGAGCCCATACTGGTCGAATTCGACCTCCAAAGAGTCAAGACCTGTCGTCACGCCGTAGGTCCTGCCAGGCCCGGCGAACGAGAGTTCGACTGGATAGGCGTTGGTTTGGGACCCGGAGAGAAAGGATTGGACGATCGGCGCCTTGCTCGCCAGCACCATTGCTTCTCCCCCTGGCTTGGTGAGTGACACGGAGATCCACCCAAGTGACGACTCATCGAGAGCAATCAGCGGGATCTGTGGCTGAAGGTGAGTGAAACCTGTGTAGGCGATGGTTGGCAGATAGGGCTCCAGTAGGTACGTTAGACGTCTTCCAGATAGAGGGTCTCTGGGCGACGCGATAAACGGGCCCTGTGCAGACCTGCGACTCCCGAGGGCGAAGCGCTCTGCGTCTTCCTTGGCGACGATACCTCGAATTCCGCCCGAGCCCCAGCTCACGCTTTCGTTCAACAACGTCGCTGGAATCTGCAGCGTCTGCGCGGATCCAACCTTGAGGAGAGGTAGGTAGCCAATGTGCGTGTTCGCCTCAACGCCGAAGAGCGGCTGGGACAAGCTCTCCTGGAGGTGCTCTATTCTGGGATCGACAGGGTCGACGGTGTAAAAGGCAAGTCGAGGCCCATACCATCCAGGCTCCAACGAGGCAGTCCAGTCTCCTAGTTCATAGCGAGATAAGGAGCTTTTCAGGCACGGTGAGGAAAGGGGCTTGATTAAATCCCAGTACCCCTGTGGGCCTTGGTCAGTCTCTATAGGCTGACCGGTAGGGGTCATCACGGGTCCGTGGACGTTCAGGTTGACCTGTCCAGCGTACTCCCCATGCTCGTCAAACAGGCGGTAGATGTGTAGCCGTGGAACCAGGCATCCAAAAGGATCAGCGGCGGACACCTTGATCTCCATATGCGGAGCGTTCCCCTGTAGCTCTCCCGTAGCCGACCACAGGCGACCAGAGATGGAGAATGGCACGGACGGGTCTTCATGGTTAACACCCTCAGGTACACGGACGAGCGCAGAGGCCATGCTTTCAATCCACTGGCCTTGACAACTGGCCTCGACCACGGCTCCCAAGATAATGGTTGTTCCCGGACCGGCCAGTAGACGTGCGGAAAACGATCCGTCCCGATTGTAGGAGACACAGGTCTCCACTCCCCAGTCGACACTGGCGAGGCGGAGCCTGTCCTTCCGGGTTATTCCCGCGCTGGCTGGTATGGCCCCAGGTGCCCCTGTGACGGTTACATACCCGCTGGAGTCGGGACCAGAGATCACAATATGAGAGGCTATAGGTACCTCGTCTCGATCCTGATATGTGTAGTTGTGGTCGGCGGTAGGATCGATCCATTCGCTGGAGAGGTCCGTAACTGATCCTGCGAGGCTGTTCTGTATGGGTGGCGGTGGCGCCTGTGTTGGAGTCGGTGTGGTCAGGGGCTCGGTGAGTCGCCAAATCTCGATATCGTCGATGAGGGCCTCGGAGCCGGGGAGGGACTCGAAGGCGATCGTTCCCTGGAGCAAAGGCTCTTCGTCGGTCAGGTCCAGCTCGAGCACGCCGTCTACCAACACCTGCAGGTGCCCTGCAAAACCCTTGATCTCCACCGTGTGCCAGGTGTTCAGACGATAGGAAGTCCGATTATCCGTCATGTCAGTGAAGTCGTCCCCAAGCTGCTTGGTCAGGGTGAGTCTTTCTTTACTAAAGCTGAGGAAGTAGCGCGAGAATGGGTTTGCCCCTATTCGATAGTTGAGATGCACGGCCGCGGAGCGCACTTTAAGACGGAACTTGAACGCATAGTCGGTCCAGTCAGCTCCTCGAGTCAGGTTCGCCCAGTAATGGTCTCGACCAAGCAGCACCGTGTTTCCATCCTCCTTGGACATCTGCCAGCCGGTTCCTAACGACCAGTCCTGGGCGTGGCCGTCTTCGAAATCCTCGCTGTAGCGGGGTTCACTAGGAGTTGGAGTCGGTGTGGCTGGGGGCATCGGCGTAGTTGTAGGAGCGATCGGGGGCACAGCTGTTGGTGTTGCGATAAGCTCAGGTATCGGTGCGGGCGTAGGCGCTGCCTGAGTGGTAGCCTTACCCCTTTCTTTCGCCACCACTTTGGCCTCAGGGGCCGGGGTATCTGCCGTCTGAGTACCCGCACAACCTGTCGGCATCACTGTTAATGCTGCGAGTAGCAGGAGTAGCGATATGGACTTTGGTCCCATCTCAATACCCTCCCCCATTGCAACTAATTCCCCATAGCTGGATTGACTCAAGGGAACAGACGCTGATCTGCTTGCAGCACTGCCTAGTCTGAAGGGACAATTTCTAAGTTAAGGCGTTCGAGCCAGTGAAGCCAGTCTTTTACCGCTTCCCGGGGTAGATATTGAGCCTCGTAACCAAGCTCTGTCTTGGCCCTGCTTGTGTCGAAGAGCCAACCAGGATTCGCTGCCAACTGCCCTTGAAGGCCAGTTGGCTCAGTTTGGCCGGGCCCCACCTCTAATGGTGCGCTGGGAATAATCTCCTTGACGCTGTCTACAAACTCTCGGAGGGTATGGCTTCGCCCGCTGCCGATGTGAAAGACGCTGTGCAGGGGCCTCTGCGCCAGACACCCCAATACCACGCTGTGGGCGACATCCCGAGAATAGGTCATGTCGTAAGAATCGTCGCCGCCTTTGTCAAAGCGCAGAGGCTTCCCTAGAAGGGCATGCTCCATGATCCTGTTCCACACCACATTGATGTTGCCGTGTCTTGGTGCGTTCTTGCCAGGCCCGTAGATGGTTGCGAAACGAAGCGCCACAAACTTGATGCCGTAGAGGCGCTCATAGTTGAGGCCCATAAGTTCGCTGGCAACTTTGGTGGCTCCGTAGACACTGCCTCCAGAGGGGTAGGCGGGGAAGTCCTCAGCGATGGGTCTCGCGCCTGAACCCAGGTACTCTGGAGTTATAGGGGAAAGCGCAGCGATAGAACTCGTAAATACCACTCGATCGACCTCCATGATCCGAGCAGCTTCCATGATCTGAACAGTGGTGCTGGCATTGATTTGGAATCCCCGAACCGGATTTTGATCTGCCGCGTCCGGGTAGATTGCTGCCAAGTGACAAATACGCTCGATTTGGTGGTGCTTGAGCGCACGTAGGACTGCAGCGGAGTCAGATACGTCACCGAGTACGACTTCGATATCGTTGGATATATCCGAGACTAGCGAAAAATCGGGTCGGATGTCGAAGACAATCGGATTGTGGCCTATTTCAAGGAGTTCCCGGGTTACCCAACAGCCGTTCACGCCGAGGCCCCCTGTGACGAGGATATTCATAACCTCTCCCTATAACGGTGATACTTTTAACTAACGTTGATACTTTCGCAAAAGATCCTATCCCAGTGGTCCGAATCCTGCTAAAACGAAGAGCGGAAGCATGTAGAGCTAACTGGCTATGACCTACGCCGTTGCTGTAAAGCCTCGTATATTATGAGAGTTGCAGCGCCGGCGATGTGCAAGGAAGCTACCAGCTTCTGCATCCGTACAGAGGCCAATATATCGCAACGGTCGTGTACTGACCCGTCCCTTCTGCTCCAAACACCAGGGCCATTGGTTGGTATTGCCGTTACTATGAACTTGCTCCATTGCCCTAGAAACGCGATTGATGGTAAATTTGAAGGTTTGAAGGAGGCTCCATGGGTTTGCTAGCTGGCAAGGTTGCGCTCATCACCGGGGCGGGTTCTGGCATCGGCAAGGCCGTTACCCAGCGTTTTCTCGAAGAAGGAGCGTCGGTCGTCGCCCTAGACATCTCCGAAGAGCGGCTGGCGGCGCTTCGGCGGGAGCTCGGTGACGGTGTGATCCCGTTCCACGGGGACGTGCGGTGTTTTGAGGACAACCGGAGGGCTGTTGAGCGAGCCGTCTCAGCCTTTGGGTCTCTCGATATCTTGGTGGGAAATGCAGGTGTTTCGGACGGCGGACTTAGCCTCACCGACCTCACCGAGGAGGAGCTGGATGAGGGTACTGACGAGGTGTTCGGGATTAACGTGAAGGGTTACCTGCTTGGAGCGAAGGCGTCGGTCCCGGAGCTATCGCGTTCGAAGGGGTGCATGATCTTCACCCTCTCTACGTCGGCCTACTATATTGGGGGTGGCGGCCCCATCTATGTAGCATCTAAGCATGCCACGCTCGGCATTGTGCGTTCGCTGGCCAATGAGCTGGCCCCCGATATTCGCGTGAATGGCGTTGCGCCCTCCGGACCCCAGACGGGAATAGCGGCCCCGCCGTCGTTGCGCCGGACCTACTGCCAGGGCGGCCGTACTTGTGCACTGG
>Ga0114996_10006348_pt1 | contig 13654 bp, 12 predicted proteins | sample ArcticOcean_MG_C_4_FD_87039 | JGI IMG/M metagenome (GOLD analysis project Ga0114996, IMG submission 87039) | Marine microbial communities from western Arctic Ocean - ArcticOcean_MG_CB4_134 | ecosystem: Environmental > Aquatic > Marine > Oceanic | place: Arctic Ocean: Canada Basin | collected... | reverse complement strand
GGCCAACGACAGGTCGAAGTTGCCCACCACCACTGACCGGATACTGCCGGCCATCGGCGGCAGAATCCTGTACGCGCGCAGCAAACCAATCCTGCAGAAGTGTGTGGAGTTCGTCACGACGGCGACCATAGCCGATGTCATCGACGAGGTTGGCCCGTTCGTCCGGATCTTCTTTGAGGTGGTAGAGTTCACCCGGTTGATCTGTTCCACGATCGACGTATTTCCAACTACCGGTGCGCACCATCCGAGACGCACCATACTCACTGTATTCAGGTCGACCCGGTTCACCGCCATCGACGACGACCGCCTCGTGTCCACTGGGGTCGCCTCGTTTTGATCCGTCGAGGATGTCTGCAAAGGACCTACCGGGACGATCAACCCCGTCGTCGGGCGGCGACAGCTCAAGATAGTCGAGGAGGGTAGGAAACAGATCGAAGGCATTGTGTAGACCGTCAACGCATTGCCCCGGTGCGATCCTGCCCGGTTGACTGACGAGGAAGGGGACGGTCACCGAGTTCTCAAACATGTTCAGTGGGAACGTGCCATTGCCCTTGCCCCAGAAACCATGATGACCACAGCTGAAACCGTTGTCGCTGACGAAGACGACGAGTGTGTCCTGGCGCAGGCCGCGGTCGTCGAGTTTGTCGAGTAGACGACCTACATCTGCATCCATCGCCGTCACCGCCGCGAAATAGCCTTGCAAATGTTCGCGATTGCCAAGGGACCCCTCCGTGAGACCATGGCCCACCGACCATGGATGTATCGGTTCTTGCGGGCAGCTTTCAAAGGGGCAGTCATCGTAGGAGTCGGCGATGGACTTGGGGTGCCCGGTCCATGGACTGTGTGGAGCCGTGTAGTGCACACCTAGATAGAACGGTGCCGGTTCGCTGTTCGGGGACGCTGTCTCCAGAGTGTCTGCGTGACGATCGAGATAGGCCAACGCATCATCTGTGATCAGACTCGTCACGTAGCCCTGCTCGGCAATCAACTCTCCATCGCGAATCATCTCGGGATTGTTGTACTCCCCGCCACCGCGAGGATGCACATACCAGTGACTGAACCCATGCTGCTGCAACTGGCTGTGTCCTAGATGCCACTTGCCTGACAAGGCGCAGTCCCAGCCGTTGGCAGCCAGCACGTCTGTGTAGGCGACTTCTGACACCAGATAGGCGACTGCATCATCGCCGACATTCCCATGGCGAATCCAGTCGTGGACACCATGCTGCGACGGCATCCTGCCCGTGAGGAAACTCGCCCGCGACGGAGAACAGACGGGAGAAGAACAGAAAAAATGACTGAAACGTGCACCACTGGCAGCAAGCCGATCCAGATGGGGCGTGCGTATCTCGCGATTGCCAGCACACCCCATCGCCCACGGACCCTGATCATCGGTGAGGATGAACAGAACATTTGTCCGGGCCATTACATGCAAACCAGACGCAGCATGTAAACCTGACAAATTGGTTCACCCATTCTTCGGTTCCACTTCTACTTGGCTGCCACTGGCCGACGATGCCCTGGCCGCGTCGCAGACCGCTTGTACTCGATAACCCATGGCTCCATCGCAAATTGGCTGACGGTCCTGGGCGACGGCATCGACGAAATCCTCGATCATAGGTTGATCGAAGTACGGACTCTGCAATGGTGTGACAGCGATTCTTTCGACACTCTCCGTCGTCTCCAACTCGAGATAGTCAGCGCCGTATTCCAGACGCTGGATGATGACCCTTCCATCGGCGCCATCAATCTGGGCAAAGTCCCGTCGCGGTTTGGATGTCATGATCGTCGAATGAATACCAATCCGTCCATCGGCAAAGCGGATGAGGAGTGCGTCCGTGTCGTCCACCTCCCAATCGTGGTGGACTGTGTCAATCATCGCACTCACCACGACAGGTTCTGCAGCCGCAAGATTTAGCAGGACTTCCAGTCGATGCACGGCCATTTCCATCAACGCACCGCCGATGCCGGGTTCCTTCTGCCACACACCCGACCGCAGGTCTCCCCAGCCACTGTAGTGGGTGCGGGCGCAGACGGGTGTACCGATCGCACCTGCGGCGATCAGTCGCTTTGCCTCCACGACCTGCGGGAACAGGCGGCGGCGATAGGCGACGGCCAGTTTCACTCCCGCCTGATCACAGGCGTCAATCATCTCCCGGCACTCGCCCCGATCGCGCGCCATGGGCTTCTCGCACAACACGTGTTTGCCCGCTTTGGCAGCAGCCACAGTATAGTCGCGATGTGTATCGGTTGGCGTCGAGACAATCACGGCTTCGACATCAGGATCGTCGATCAACGCCTGCGTGTCGCTGTAGGCACGACAGTCACCGAAATCCGCAGCGAAACTCTCAGCGGCGGCCAGATCACGACGACTAACGGCGACAAGCTCTGTCTGGTCTGAGTTGAGCAGACTGGGCGCGAAGGAACTGCGCGCAATCGATCCACAACCAATGATGCCAAATTTCATTACAATGCCTCGTTTCCTGGAATCCATTCACTACGTGACCTAGGTTGCCCGGATGCATCTACAACCCATCAAGGAGCCTGCTGTGCCCAAATCAATTCTGATGCTGCGTCATTCTGCTGGGTATGAACACAGTTACCTGCCCGATGCAGAGGTCGCCCTCAAGGCGATCGGGCAAGCCGAAGGCTGGAAGGTTACGACGACTCACCAGTTGCAGAAAGTCACAGCCCAAACCCTGGCTGAAACAGATCTTCTCATCTTCGCCACGACGGGGAATCTGGCCTTCGAGCCGGACCAAAAAGAGGCCATCATCTCCTACGTCGAAGCTGGCGGTTCATTCTTCGGCATTCATAATGCCACAGACACAGGTTATGACTGGCCGGAGTACGGGCAGATGATTGGCGGCTACTTCGAAGGACATCCATGGCATCAGCGCGTGGGCGTGATCGTCGAAGACCAGCAGCACCCGGCGACGCGCATGTTAGGGGAGCGCTTTGTGGTGGTGGATGAGATCTACACGTTCAAAGAATGGGATCGGCAACGAACCCATGTTCTGATGCGCATCGACAATGACACCGTGGATACAAGCAAGGCCCATCGCGACGACGCAGACTACGCCATGGGCTGGTGCCATGATTTTGGCCAGGGGCGGGTGATCTATTCCGCTCTGGGGCATCCCGACGACCTGTGGTCACAGCCCTGGTTTCGCCAACACATTCGCGGCTGCATGTGCTGGGCCCTGCGGCAGGAGGACTGACACAGCCGCTTGGGGCGGCAGCGCCGCATCAGTTCAATGCGTCTGTCAGGGCCTGCGCCATTTGATCCATGACATAGGGCTTACGCACAACCCCGCGGAAGCCGTGTTCCTCGAAACGAGCCATGACCGGATCGTTCGAATACCCACTCGAGACCACTGCACGCACATTCGGATCTATTTCCTGCAATGCCCTGAGTGTCTGCGCACCCCCCATCCCTCCAGGTACCGTGAGATCGAGGACGACGACGTCGGAGGGATCGCTTTTGATCGCCTCTTGATATAGCTGTACCGCCTCATCGTCAGACTGGGCAAAGGCCGTTCGGTAGCCGAGACGACCCAGCATCGTCTCCAGCAGAATGCAGATTTGTTCCTCGTCATCCATCACCAGAACGCGCCCTTGGCCGGCGGACGGTATCTTGGCAACGACTTGACGAGGCTCGGGGGCAGCCTGCAATTCGATGGGCAATTGCAGTGTGAAGGTGGTGCCTTCTCCGAAGACGGAGTCGACGGATAGATGGCCCCCGTGTTGGTCGATGATGGCATAGGCTGTGGCCAAGCCGAGGCCACTGCCCTTTTCCTTGGTCGTGAAGTAGGGCTCGAAAATCCACTCTACAACTTCTGCCGGCATGCCCCTGCCGACGTCGCGAATATCGATGCGCACATAGCCATCATCACCCGTTTCTACTGCCTTGGTGCCTGAGACGGAGGTTGCCGGTGAGTTGACCGCGGTGATCCACAGTTTTCCGCCTTCCTCCATCGCCTGATCGGCGTTGATGACCAGATTTTGCACAACCTGAGCCAACTGGCCCGGATCGCCATGGACGCCATGAAGATCGGCTGGCAGGTCAAAGTCCACACTGACATTGGAGCCGCGCAGGACAAAGGTTGCTGCTTCCTCAAGCAACTCACCCATGTCGACGTATTGCCGCACCGGTTCTCCACCACGGGAGAATGTTAGCAATTGCTGCGTGAGTCTCGCCGCCTGCATCGCCGCCTTCTCAGCCTGCTTGATCAGATAGAGGAGAGAGTCTGACCCACTCGCTTCAAGCGCTGCCAAGGACAGGTGCCCTGTGATGGCCGTCAGAATGTTGTTGAAGTCATGGGCGATTCCACCGGCCAAAACACCGAGGGATTCGAGTTTTTAGCGCGCGCAAGTTCCTGTTCGGTCTTGCGTTGAACTGTCACGTCCAGGAAGACCAGAACGGCACCAACGATTTTCCCTTCCTGATCTCGAATCGGTGCACTGCTGTCAGCCAATAGTCGTTCGGATCCATCCCGGGACAGTAGCAACACGTGTTCTCCTGGCGCGACCAGGTGCCCTTCTTCCAAAACCCGCTGCAACGGACTTGAGCATGGCTGTCTCGTCGTCGCATCGACGATGCGAAAGACCTCCTCGAGTGGTTCCCCCTGGGCTTCTTCTTGTGACCAGCCCGTGAGAGCCTCCGCTGCCTCGTTGAGTAACTCGACGTGACCTTCGGCGTCCGTGGAGATGACTCCGTCGCCAATGCTGCGCAGGGTCACCATCAGGTGTTCGCGCTGTGCTGCCAGGCAAGCCAGATCGTCGGTTCGACGAAATGCGTCAGAGAGAGCCGTCGCCAATTCGGAAACAAGAGCAATATCCTCATCGGAAAATGCGTGGGGTCGAAGACTGTTGACGGCGACAATGCCGTGAGAGAATGGCACGTCCAGAACGGCCCGAATGCGCATGCCATAGTTGGTCTGGATGGTCTCGCATTCATCATAAGGATCCTCTTGTTCCAGATCCGCGCGGTAAACGGGTTCGCCCCCAGTCCAAAATTGCAACAGGATCTGATCGGCCCGCACTTGCGGCATCACCGCCCGGTTCGCGGTCGTCTGTTCATACACACGGAAGTGATCGAAAGTGACACCAAGGCTGCGCCGACTCGTACGAGCCAGATCGATAAGTTTCTCGATTTCACGACCCGTCTGCATGCGCCACACCTCTTCGCGCAATCGTTCCATGACCTGCCGTCGACGCTCGCGACGCTTGCGATCGCCGATGTCGCGCGCCACGACGCAAGATGTTTCGCGATTGCCATATTGGATCAAACGTAAGACTGACATCGACATCGATGAGATGGCCATCACGATGTCGGAAGCGGCGTTCCCCAAGCATCGTGCTCCTTTCCTTCAGGAGCCTGGCTTCGTTCGCGTCGATACTGGCCTTGTCGTGGGCTACGACGTCGTAGATCGACACCCCCTCGCTCTGCCGCAGCGCCTCGATCGCGCTGAGGCGGTCAAAGGCTGCCGACAGAGCTTGTCCCATCTCCGTCAGGATATATCTACATCCGTCTCGCTGAAGGCATTGGGCCGAGGACTGTTGACGGCCAGTGTGCCCTGGGCGAATGGGACGTCGATGACACTGCGAACGGGACGCTGAAATAGTCCCTCGATCTGCGACGCCTCTCTATGTTCGTCTTTTGCCGCCAGGTCGCGGCGATAGGCGCTCTCGCCCTGTCGCCAGATCTGCAGGATGATTTTTGATCCCTCGCCGTGGCCGGCGGGACGCCAAGTGCCCTCTGCAGTCATGCTGTGGAACCGCACCACAGGTGGATCCACACTGTCGTCCACGAGATTGACACCACAGTCATCCATAGGAACACCCAGGCTGCGCAGACCATCCTGCACAGCGACCATGACGGCCTGCGTATCGTGGGCATCGCGCATTCGCAGGATCTCATCTCGCAAACGATGCAAGAGCAGTTGCCGCCGCTGCTGCAGTACTGCTTTTGTCACATCCTCCCGCAGAATCACGGCACCAGCGAGGTTGCCATCGCTGTCGCGCACGACCTGGCCACGTATGTCACCCCAGATCAGATGGCCATCTTCAACACGTCCCTCCCAACGCAGGTGCTGCTGGCCCTTACCCTCCAGCAGATCGTTGACGAAGACGACGAACTGATGCTGCTCTTCGAAGACACCCGAGAAATCGGTGACATGGTGGCCGATGCGGTCTTGTTTGCGCAGATCACGACCCATCCCTCTCGCCCATTCGAGGAATGCCTCGTTGACGTCGACGATCCTGCCCTGCATATCGATGAGCGTTGCCGGCATGGGGATGGAGGAGAAGACGCTGTGGTAGTCCATATCAGTCCTCCGGGAACTGTTGGGTCCCAGACCAATGAAACACCGGGTCGTAACCGAATGCGGCTCGAGCACGCGCACAGGACATGGGCGAGACGTGTCCGGAGACCGTGGTGTGCACCTGCACCTAGGGAAGAAATCGGGTGATTAACTCTTGGGTTGGATCACGACGACAACATGGGGAAACGTGTTGTGGTAGACGCCGGCAGGAGCATCTGACTCAAAGGCCTGGCGACACGCCCCACGTCCAGCTCGGCGCACGCCTGCAATATGTGAAAGGTGCCGCGGGCATGATCGTCGTACGTCTGCGGATCCGGCACGCCGGCATTGGCCCAGGCCCCAAAGATGGGTGGCGACCAAATCACGCACCACATAGCGCCCGATCCGTCCCGCGCTGCCAAGAACGAGAACTCTCATCACTCGACCTCTAGCCTTGTCCGGATTCGATCTCCGGCGGGGGCGTGCGTTGGGCCAATTCCTGATCGATCATGAACTGGCCCGTCCGATCGTCACCGACGAAACTAAGTTTGTCGACGATCTCTTTAGCCGTCGCCTCCTCTTCGACCTGCTCGTTGACGAACCATTGCAGAAAAGCATGCGTTGCGTGATCACTCTCTGCAGTCGCCAGTTCGACGAGCTTGCCGATTTGCTTGCTGTTGTTGCGCTCGCTGGCAAGAGCTGCTGCAAAGGCCTCTTGAGGTGATCCCCACATCGTCTCGGGTGCCGTAATCGCCTGCATCGTCACGTCACCGTCACGGTCATGGATGTAGTCGAAGATCTTCATCGCATGAGCGACCTCTTCATCGTGCTGGATCCGCATCCAGTGGGCGCAGCCCTTCATATTGATCCGCTCGAAGAATGCCGACAGCGACAAATATTCATTTGCAGAGGCGAGCTCGACATGGATCTGACGATTCAACGCATCCTGCATTGGCTTACTTAGCATGTCGGTCGTCTCCTTTTACGCGTTCTCGGCTGCCTGGCGCAGCTGGCGGCTGCGCTGGTAGAACTCATCAAGCTTCAACTCCCGCAGGAACACGAGTCCCCGCGTTCCACGAATCAGTGGACTTGGATGATTGTGGAACCATTCTCTTCCCAAACAGGTCTTCACGCGCTGGTACTGGTCAACCTGTACTCGCTGGGCCAGCTCTGAAAAGGGCCCATCGTGTTCGGGACTCGGAAATGAAGCCTCTGCTTGAGATATGAAGCTATTGATAAATGCGTTGTGCATAATAGCAAACATGTTCAGTGACACGGGGACGAAGATATTCGCCTCACTTGGATGAAACCGATACCACACATTCCGATACCCCCAAATCTTGATATCGGATCGGCCCGAGCTCTGCTCATATTGCCGCAGACCCTCGGCGATGGACTGCAGCACCTTGTAGTGGGTATCCGGGCCGCTGGCTTCCGGATCAAGGGCGACACTGACCACATCAGGTTCGGTCTGGTTGAGGAGACCGAGCACGGGCAGCGCATCTTTCTCTAGCGTGGGTTCGGGTGTAAAGATATCCCCTGTGTAGAAGCCGAGACGGAGGTGCAGAACCCGAGAGCAATCCCAGCCAAAGTACCCCCAGATGCACTCTGCCTCCCATTCGCGACACATGCTCTTGAGACGCTGGACATCTTTTGTGTCCTTCTGACCCGGATACTGACCGGCGAAATACGCTGTCAGTGAATCGATCCGTGCATTGAGCGCCTCGTGCTCACGATCGCCGTAAATGGCCATGAGATTGCGCAGGAATCGGCGTGCCGCTCCCTCTGCCTTCATGTCTTGGTCAGCGGCGGCAACACCATCAAGATATTGCCACACATCACGATTGCGACCCTGCAGAAACTCCGGCTCGAAGTAGCCGTCCAGCAACCAGCGTTCGAAGTCGGGGGTCGAGAGCAACGGTTGCAATCGTTGCAGATGCCCGCAGATGAAATCGTTGGTCACTGCCGTGAAGCCACCTGTCAGGCAGGCGAAGGTGTGGGTGTTGTTTGCGTCTCGCACGTGCCGCACGATGTAGGGCAGATAACCCAGCATCAGATCATCGTGATGTGGCTCTGTATGTAGAAACTTCGTGTCTGACAGCGTCTGCCCGCCACGCTCGATCTTGGCAATCAGACCATCCCGAACTTGGGTTGCCAGTTGTGGAAGATCGGCGGCGTGCTTTTTCAACATGGCTGAAGCTTCCGCGTCAGCGGCAACATCAGCAGGCGTCAGATCCGTCAGTCGCTTGCGGCACTTCACCGACAGATCTACAAGGACGCGTTCAACCAACTCGTCGTCGACTTGTGCAACCTGTTCGATGGCCACACGACGACGCTCGCTCAAATGTATGGCGGCACCCGTTGTGATGTAGAAGCGAGCGTTGGGAAGCTGCTGCAGGGCGGTGGCTGGAAACTCGATATCGGGCGCATGTTGTATGGCCGCTGCGACGATGTGGGCTTTCGCCTCACCCGCAGCGATAATCAACGCACAGGCGTCCGACTTTGCAGTGATCGTACCCAATCCGATGGTGACGACGAGCCTGCGGCGCGAAACCTCCATCCCACCCAGGTCACCGGCTGCCGCCGCCTGGGTTTCGTAGTTCACCTGGGTCAGTCTCGTCGTCGAGCGATGGTCCGAACCGCGGACATTGAAACCGATATGTCCATCCGGGCCAATGCCGCCGAGGAAAAAACCGATTCCCCCAAGCTGCCTGATCCGCTCCTCATATTCCTGGCACCACTGATCGATACGTCCCAGGGCCTGTTGTTGCTCCTTCTCCAGATGACCGCTGGCAGCACGGTATCGGAGACTCAAATCGACCTCACCTGTCTCTCCCCAGACACTTTGCAGTGTCTGCCCTGGGAGCAATCCCATCTCATGACAATTCATCAGCAGCGCGCGCTCAGCATCGAGCCCGAAGCCCTCGAGATAGAATCGATTTACATAGGCATAGAAGCTGTTGGACTGGCTCGGCTCGATGGGATAAAACTCGTCGATCTGCACAAAGTGCAAGCCATCGAGTCGTGGCTTGCGAGACGTATCGATACGCGCTGCAGCAAGCTCTGCCTGCGTCTCGGCCTGCTGCCACGTTTGCAGCAGACGCTGGACCCACCTGATGAAGTGTTCAGGCGTCTTGCCCGTGGGCAAGCTGATCACACCTTCCGGGTGATCCTGCACCCATTCCACGAAACGCATGGCCGCGAGGCGGCCAAGGGCAGGGAAGTTGTCGACCATGACCGTCGGAATCTTCTCTGCTGGTTCGTAGAGGGCATCGAAGGCAGAGGCCGCTACCGCTGCCTGCTCGACGGGGGTCAGTCGGTCCATATGAGGTCAGAGTCTCAATCTGGATTGGGGAAAATACGACGGCGCCGACCCCCGCTGCTTTCAGGGATCGGCGCCGTGAGTACTGTTCAGGGACGATCGATCAGTTGGCGTTGCGGTTGGCGAAGTGATCCGGCAGATGCTCCTGGACCTGCTGTGCCAATTCCTCATCGGTGATGGCGCTCATACGAGAGTGAACTTCGTACTGATCCATCACCCAACGTGCCACTTTGTGAACCTTGATCTTCGACAGCCTCTTGTCGCCTTCAAGACCCAGATAGGTGTTCACCCACAGGGCGATGCCGTCCACACCCGACTTGTCCGTGATGGAGACCCTCGGTGGACGACCGAACAACTCGGTTGTATCGAAGATGTTGTAGATGCGCTCATCCGAGCGCAGACCACCGGCGTGAATACCGGCGCGTGTCGTATTGAAATCGCGACCAACGAAAGGATAGTTGGGTGCGATTTCGACACCGATGGAACGCATATACTCGGCCATCTCCTGAATCATCATCGTATCGATTCCACACAGGTCACCGTGCAGGGAGATGTACTCAATCAGCGCCCCTTCCAGCGGCGGATTGCCCGTGCGTTCACCAAAGCCGAAGAGGGTCGTGTTGACCGCGTTGCAGCCATACATCCACGCCGTGGCACCGTTGACGTGCACCTTGTGAAAGTCATTGTGACCATGCCACTCAAGGCACTCATGTGGCATCCCCAACTCATGCGTCATCGTATGCACGAGTTTTGGAATGGATCGCGGTAGCGCCACGCCAGGACTCGGCACGCCAAAACCCATCGTGTCGCACAAACGGATCTTCACATGGAGATCTGGGGACACCTGCTCAGAGAGTCGCACGAGTTCACCGACATAAGGCTTCACAAAGCCCTCGATATCGGCACGCGTCACATCTTCGAGATGTACTCGCGGCCGAATACCGGCCTCCCAGGCGGCTTCGACGATCTCGATATAGTCGTCGAAGGCCTTCTTCCGGTCCTTCTTGAGTTTGTAGAAAATGTGATAATCAGAAGAGGGTGTCAGTAGACCCGTCTCTTTGACCCCAGCCTCTTTGACGAGACGAAAATCGCCCTTGTCGGCGCGAATCCACGAGGTCACTTCCGGGTATTTGTGGCCCAGCGCCCGGCACTCGTCCAACGCACGCCGATCATTGGCCGTGTAGAGGAAGAACTCGGTCTGTCGGATGACACCATTGGGGCCACCCATCTTGGCCATCATGTCGAAGAGCTTCACCTGCTGCTCTACGGTGTAGGGCGGTCGCGCTTGTTGTCCGTCGCGGAAGGTCGTATCGGTGATCACAAGGTCGCGTTTGAGCGCTTCCTGGGGATCGAATTTCACGATCTCGCCATTGATCTCTTCGTAGATCGGCGATTCGTAGACGATCCTGGGCGGACGACTGTAGTCGAACATGTCGTCGAGCGTATTGGGCTCGCTGACTTCTTCTAGTGGTTTGACCTCGATGGTCATATCTGCTCCCTATTGCTCACGGTAACTCAGTGGCGGCTGTGTCTGTTGGTCAGTCCAGGTAATCAGTCCAGATCAGTCCAGATTAATCAGTCCAGATAACGACCGATGAAGTCGATGGCACCCGCTACGTCCTGAACCTCGAGGGCCTCATCCTCTTCCATTTCGATATCGAATTCTTCTTCGAAACCAGCCATCAGCTCAACAGACTGGACTGACTCAGCGCCGAGATCGGTGGTGAAGGAATTCGTCTCTTCGATCTGGCTCTCTTCGATCTTGAGAACCTGGGCGATGACCTTGTAGACACGGACTTTGACGTCGTCACGATTCATCATGGGATCCTTTTCTCTGGCGGCGTTTAGGACAGCTTCGACGCCGCATCGCGGTCGACGATGAAGGTGCAATCGGCATGATCCTGCAGAAGGCTGGCGGGACAGTCCTCACTGAATGGCCCGTCTACCGCTGCGGCGATGGCATCGGCCTTCTTGGAACCAGTCGCCAGCAGGACCAGACGCCGCGCCTCGCGGATGGTGCCGATTCCCGCAGAGAGGGCACAGCGAGGAACCTCGGATGCATCCGAGAAGAAACGGCCGTCGCTATTGCTTTCGATGGTCTCCTGCGTCAGGCTGACCAAACGGGTGCGACTATCGACCCCTGAACCGGGTTCATTAAAAGCGATGTGGCCATTGCCACCGATACCCAGGAGCCACATATCGATACCGCCTGCAGCAAGAATCCTCTGCTCAAAACCTTCACATTCCAGCTGCGGAAAGCGAGCCTTGCCATTGAGGACGTGGGTATTGAAAGGCAGGATATCGACGTGTTTGAATAAATTTTCGGTCATGAAATAGCGGTAACTCTGGTCGTGATCGCCGCCCAGACCCCAATACTCGTCTAGATTGAAGGAGCTCACACCAGCCAGGCTCAGCCCATCTTCTCTATGCCGTCGGGCCATCTCAGTGTAGGTCGCTTCAGGCGTTGATCCCGTCGCCAGCCCGATGACACTCTCAGGGGTGGCGCGGATGAGTTCGTCGAACATGGCGGCCGCTTCAATGGCCACCTGTGCTGCATCGTCACAGATCTTGACTTGTATGTTGCCTGCCATCACTCGTATCGCGGGAATGCTCGCCTCGGCGAGTCGTGGAACGTGCTAAATCAGAGGGTGATTCATCGTTGAATCCAACCGGTGAAGTTACGGGAATACCCCTGGAGTGTAAAGGTGACAGGACGTCATCGTATTGTGGTTGACGATCCGCGAGATCGGCCGCTATACTTCCCTTCTTCGCGTCATTTAGCCGCAACGTTTTCAGCAAAATAGACGAATTGGGATCGCTCTCTATGACCACCTCCTTACCTATGGGTGCCGCCGAAATCAAGACGCTCACCCAGCAGGGCTGCTCAGCCGGCGATTGGGCCAGTGTTCTTGTCACTTCTGATTTTGACCCTCAACGCGTCCACAATACGCGCTTCGACGGCAGCGTCCATCTGGGGGCACTGACAGGGACGGTGGGAGTCGCGGGGGGGATCGATCTGGACTGCGGTATACGTGACGCGCACCTGATCGACTGCGAAGTCGCCGACAATGTCCTCATCTCCCGCATTGGGAGTCACATCGCCCGCACCCGTATCGGTGCCGGTGCGGTGATCACCGATGTCGGCACAATCGCCACACATGCGGGGGCCACATTCGGCAACGGCGTCAAGGCGGAAACGATCAACGAAGGTGGTGGTCGAGAAATTGAGCTGTTCGCCGAAATATCGTGTCAGTTCGCCTATTTGATGGCCATGCATCGACACCGAACCGACGTGATCGAGCGCATGCAGGCGATGGTGGCAGATTACACGGCTGCTGCCAAAGCCGACATGGGTCGTATCGGTGCAGGTGCCCGGATCTCGCACGTAGGTGAGATCATCGACGTAGAGATCGGACCGGCGGCCCAGGTCGTGGGGGCCGCTCGACTACACAATGGCACCATCCTGTCGGAACCGGATGCAGCGACCCACGTGGGTGCCGGCGTCATGGCAGAGGATTTCATCATCGCCGAGGGCGCCGAAGTCGTCGGTGGTGTCGTCCTCCACAGCTGCTTCGTTGGTCAGGGCAGCAAGATGGGAAAACAGTTTTCTGCCGAGAACTCCTTGTTCTTCGCCAATTGTGAAGGTTTCCACGGAGAGGCATGCTCCATCTTCGCCGGACCCTACACAGTGACACACCACAAAAGCACGTTGTTGATTGCCGGCATCTATTCCTTCTACAACGCCGGATCAGGCACCAATCAAAGCAATCACATGTACAAATTGGGTCCCGTGCACCAGGGCGTGATTCAGCGTGGTACGAAGAATGGATCCTTCTCCTACATGCGTTGGCCCACCGTGGTGGGGCCCTTCTGCGTCATCATTGGCAAGCATCTGAACAATTTCGACATCGGTGATCTACCCTTTTCCTACGTCACCGAAGAAGAGGGCGATTCACTGCTAACACCGGCGATGAACATGTTCACCGTTGGTACCATGCGTGACGGCGAAAAATGGCCGACGCGCGACCGG
>Ga0114996_10006346_pt1 | contig 13656 bp, 13 predicted proteins | sample ArcticOcean_MG_C_4_FD_87039 | JGI IMG/M metagenome (GOLD analysis project Ga0114996, IMG submission 87039) | Marine microbial communities from western Arctic Ocean - ArcticOcean_MG_CB4_134 | ecosystem: Environmental > Aquatic > Marine > Oceanic | place: Arctic Ocean: Canada Basin | collected... | reverse complement strand
GGAGCCAGGGGTTTTGCTTCTGACTGCCACCCACAACGGACAATCCAATTTCATTGTGCCAATTGTTGGAACATCTGGAAGCCAAGAATATTCAATCAATGAAATAGGTCGCTCTTCTGGTGTTAGTGCGCACACGGTCTCATCAGGCTCGTCTTTCTTCGATCTTGTACCCGGCGATCACCGTATTCAAGTCCAGGCCGACGGGCCATGGAGTCTGAAATTGCAACAAGAGCGTCCCTCTGGCGGCCAGCGCCCACCAAGTTCGGATGAAAGTAATGGTGATAACGTAATTAGGTGGTTGAACTTACAGAAGGGGCAATATGTGTTAACGGCTTCCCACGAAGGGCAGTCCAATTTCATAGTGGAATTGCTGAAATCTGACGGGGGCGGTACCGAATACTTGGTGAACAAGATCGGTGCTTACTCTGGCCAAACTCTCATCTCAGTGGGCTCTAATTTGTTTGACTTGAAACCAGGGTTGTATGCTCTTGTCGTCCAGGCTGATGGCCATTGGACAATAGCCATCGAGTGATGCGTGTTCAGCAAAATCTTGAAAGGTGCAGGTACTCAGTATTGCTTTTACAGTAATTATTACAGTAACGCCAAATGTCACCAGTGGACACCAGAGGACAGTATCAGGTATAAATCCCATCACGGGGCAACACGGGCTTACGGCTAGGGGCAACCGAGCGTACTATTTACACGCAGGAGGTCAATGGTTCGAGCCCATTATCGCCCACCACCCTTTCTAGGCACGAAATAGTCCTCTGGGGAACTTCACTGTGCATGGGTAATATTATTGGAGGCACTATATGCGCGAAAGGTTAAGGGATAAGTCACGAGATACAATCGCTGAAAGCCTAACAACAGCAGATATACAGGCCGAGATGGTTGATAGGGAGGGGGCGTTGATAAGAACCGAGGAGAAGATAAGGACGTTTCCACTGTTAGGGAAGACTTCTCTAGGACTCATCGACATACGAACAGACAGTCCAATCAGTTGGATTAACGTAGTCAGAACAAAATCCCGAAACCAACACGGCCCAGCACTATACCGGGTGGTCTTTGGAATACCTGATCAAAGTATCGCCATGAATCACAAACAACTGAAACTCAAGACGGTCAGAAAAAAAGCCTTCCCACTTTTTGGGAAGGTCATCGATGTTTCCTGGAGAGGCGAAGCACATACCTCACTGTTGGCAAAGACACTTTCCGAGGATGAGGAGATAGATAGAGCCGTGGCAGACTTAGGGGATGTGACGATTTTCACGCATCCCAACAAATTCCAAGGCTGGACGATAGAAATCAGAAAGGTTTTCTCTCCGCATCCACCCTTTGTAACGATTAATCGATGGAAAGCCCTCGAAAAAATTGCTAATTATCTTCTTTCGTCACCACGTGATTAGGCGCAATGTGGGCTAACCCCAAATTAGATACGAATCAACTGGAGTACTCCGATGGCGATAGCTTCCTTCTTCAGAACACTCTGTTTACGGGTTCTACCTTTCCAATGGAGATTGACTATTATGGGTCCTACCAACGAGGAATTTGCTATGTTGAAGAAGTGGAGAGAGGAACGAAGTAGGTACTCCGAAGAGGAACAGAACAGGCTGCGCAAGATAGAACGCTCGTTGCGAAGCCCAAACGAGCAGTGGTGACAATCTAAACCGATACCTTAAACAGTAGTTGGATGCAGTTATCGGGATTCTGGGGGCAACACCGAGTTACACCAGTGGACATGAGGAGATAGTTTAGGTATAAATCAAAGCAGTGGGAACACGAGGGGACGCTCAGAGCCTTTCGAGCTCCTTATCTACACGCAGGAGGTCAATGGTTCGAGCCCATTATCGCCCACCACCTTTTTTAAGCACGGATAGCCAAATTCACTATCCTACAAATAGGAGAAGAAAATGACACAAGGCAACGGATCAGACCAAACTGCCATGGAGTACGGCTTGGAATACAACCCTCCCATGAATAGTGCCACGGGAGAACGCAATTTGAAGGAAGCAAAAATGATCCTGGATAATCTGGGGGTAGTGTTTCTACTACAGTCTGGTTCATGCCTAGGGGCGGTGAGAGATAACGCCTTCATTCCCTGGGACGATGATATTGATATCGCTTCTGTGATGGGGATGAATGGCCTCACTGAGGAAACCATATATGTTGCACTGGCAGCGTTTAGGAGCAGGGGATACTATGTCAGGAAGACCTCTTCAAACTTGGACGGACCACCTTACGCGATAAGTCACTCAGTAATAAAGGACCATGCGAGGTTAGACTGGTCTTGCATGCTCGTAGTTGATGGTGTTATACGTTCTTATCCAGGAATTCAGGTGCCAGCCACATTGTTCACACACCCTAGAGAGATTGAATTCTTGGGTGAGAAATTTTTTGTGCCTAACCCACCTAAAGAATATCTCCGTCTAAAATATGGTGCCCGGTGGATGGTGCCTAGGAAGGCGGGAGAGTATGAGAAAGACGTGGTAGAGACGATCCCATCTACGAAGATGGGGGGGGGGACATGCAGATTTAGAGTGCTTGATCATGAAGGCGAGCCGGTGCCTTCAGCAGAGGTGGTGCTTGTTGGAGGTGGTAGTTCAAAGACTGACGAGTACGGCTATGCCAAGATCATTTTGTCCACAATAGTAGATAGTAACTATTACGCTTTGATCATCAAGTATCCTGGGCACGAGCAAGTGTTGTACGAAGAAGAGATGGCACCAGATAAGAATTATGTTTACAGAGCGGGCACATATTCAACGAAGGCTGGGAGCGCTTTGGGTGAATTTGGAACGCTAGGTAACGTCTTGTCAGCCGAATGAGCACATGCCGTAAGCTAAACGGAGGTCTATTCTGGGCTTTGCAAGCAGGGGAGGGTCAGGGGTTCAAATCCACTGAGATCCAACTCTCATTTAGATACGGAATCACCCACTGGTGTCCCGTGCTATCCCTGTAGTAGGCGTTGGAGGCATCAACACCCCCGCGATAGCTAGGGTCCATCCCAGGACAGCACATGCGGCTAGCCCAGGCACGAAGCTTCCTGTCAGGTCGGCGATTGCCCCGACGATCGGCGGAGCAATAGAACCAGCGATACCGCCAATACTTATGAGGGTCGCAGAGATGAGGGAGACCCGACGTGGGTCGTTGGGATACATGTCCATTGGAATCGTGAAAAGCGCAGGGAGATAGAACCAAGAAACAACCCCCAAAATCGCTAAAGCTACGTAGAGTGCGGCTGAGTTCGGCAGCGCTAGAACAGCAAACCCAGCGAATCCAACCAGAATGCCAGGGATGATAAGAAAGGGTCGTCGTTTGCGGGTCCGCGCCGTAAGCAGACTGGCTACTACTAATCCCACAATTCCGGCCAATGGCAAGATCCCCGTTAATACACCTGCATCTATCAATGAAATCTCGTGAACTTCATGGTACAACGTTGGCAGCCATGCCGCGGATACTGTTAAAAGTGTAAGAGGCCCTGCATCAGCAAAAGCTATAAGTAAGGTGGTACGGGCACGTAGGACGTTCCAGACAAGCGGTATTAGGGAGCGGGTATCGTTGTCCCTGTGAATTATTTGTGCTTTCCCGAAGGCAAGCCAGGTAAGCGCACTCAATAGGGATACAGCTCCAAACCCGCTGAGAACCACTTCCCATCCGATGGCCTCTGACAGGGGTGCAGCTATGAAGATCGAGGTAGTTATCCCTAGACAAGTGCTGAGCATGAAGCCACCATTGACCAAAGGAAGCTCCTTTGGGGGGAACCATTGCATGAACAAGGGGCCTACTGCGGTTAACAAAATGGGGAAAGACAGCCCATAGACTGCTCGAAGTGTTAGAAGAAAAAGAAAGCTATCCGTTGCCATAAAACTCAGCAGTGGGGCGGATCCCGTCACCGCTGCTAAAAGGATCAGCTTTTTCAGCCCCATCCGGCCTATAAGCATACTTATAGGGATAGCAAATGGGATGTGAACAAAAAAGATGATGCTCGTTAGAAGGCCGGCGGTGCTGTTTTTGATTCCGTAGTCGGCGATGATTAACGGCGTCATAGGCCCGATGGCAAACATGCTAAGTGCGGATGCGTAGGTCAGAAGCCCAATTAGGCCCGCGATAACGTATCGGTGACCCCGGGTCTTCTGCGAACCTGCCTCATACATCTTTGAAATGTGCAAAGATTGGCATTGGTCAGAAACTTTGATGGTGGCCTCCTAGAGGGGTCGTGTGTAAGCATACAGCAACTATCAAGATCACGGTGAATCTGTCAGCTTTGAATTCCACCTACTGACAGAGAATCTGAGTCTCCGAACTCTGGAGACCTATGCAAGGTGGTGAGGTGCTTCGCGGGCCTACCCGAACTCAGTTGAGAAAGCACCAGCTTTGCAAGCAAGGGGTCAAGGGTTCGAGCCCATTATCGCCCATCACCCTTTTTAGGCACAAAAGAACCCCCTAATCGATGATCGAGAAGCTTTTTATTTAGGCGTTTACAATAATATCTTTGGAAATCGAACTTTATACCCTTGTTTCCAAGGCTATCTCAAACCGTTCAAACTGCATGTTGGCATGACATGAATAGACAAGAAGTATCTTCCTTGATAGCTTGCGTTAAAAGGAGTGCGTCAATGAACACAATAAAAACGTTTATACTCATGTTGTCCATGACCTTTCTGCTGCTACTTACCGGTCTCATATGGACCGGCGACCCCACTGGAGTCATCATCTTCTTATTCATAGCACTGGGTATTAACTTCTTTGCCTTCTGGTCCAGTGACCGCCTAGTGCTAAAGATGTCCAAGGCACGGCTGGTGGAGCCCCACGAGGCACCGGAGCTTCACGCTATCGTGGATGAGGAAGTCCACTTGGCGGGGATTCCGAAACCCAAGGTGTTCATAATGGAGTCGGACTCTCCCAACGCCTTTGCCACAGGACGGAGCAAAAAGCACTCTTCTATAGCGGTCACCACCGGTATCCAGCGTATCCTGAACAAGAAAGAACTGGGCGGAGTCATCGCCCATGAGCTGGCCCACGTAGGGAACCGCGATACCCTCATCATGACTATCGTAGCGGCCATGGCCATGGCCATCGGCCTTATCGCCATGATCGCTCGGTTCTCCATGTTCTTCGCTGGGTTTGGAGGCAGAGGGCGTGGTGGAAATCCTGCAATCGGTTTCGTTGGCATGCTAGTGATCGCTATCGTTATGCCCTTAGTGGCTGTTATTATTCGCATGGCTATCTCCCGATCACGAGAGTTTCAGGCCGACCGCACGGGAGCACTCACATCGGGGAAACATCTCGCACTAGCCTCGGCGCTCGGCAAACTCCACCAGGCAACCCTGACGAAACCCATGGAGCTAAGCCAGGAGCGCCTTGAGTCTATATCCCATCTGTTCATCGTCAATCCGCTCAAGGGTAATGGCATGACAAGACTCTTCTCCACCCACCCACCCCCAGAGGAGCGAATCCGACGGTTAGAAGCAATGTAGCAAGCATGTAGAGGATAAAAAAGTAGGAAACAGCTGGGTACACTCAGAGCCTTTCGAGCGCCTTATTTACACGCAGGAGGTCAATGGTTCGAGCCCATTATCGCCCACCACCCTTTTTAGCGACGGATTTGCCCCTGACGGTTTATAATGCACAAATAGATAGTTATGATGTGCCAAATTTAGTCACGCAGATGTTTATAGGATTTATTGGTGAACATGACCTCTCAGCTCCAGCAAGGTGACCACTTCCCATCGCTAACTTTCAAACTAGCGAGTGGTCAGGACTTGACGATTCCTGACGACATACCCACACGTTACGCGGCGGTGCTTTTCTATCGTGGCCACTGGTGAAGCTATTGCATACGGCAGTTAGCCGAGTGGGAATTAAAGAAAGCCGAACTAGGAGAACTTGGATGCACGATATACGCGATCAGCGCTGACACCCTGGAACAAGCGCTAAATGTCACTCGCAACGGGATAACCTTTCCAATAGCTTACGGATGTGCAAAGGCAAATGCGGAAGCAATAGGGGCCTGGTGGAGCGACCATCCACCTCAGGGCCAGCACATTCAACCAACCGAATTCCTTCTCAGGCAAAACGGCTTGGTATTGGGTTCCATGTACGCCTCTGGACCGATAGGCCGTATGGGCTCAGATGAGGTAGTGTCCCTAATTACTAGTCGTGAACAGCATCGCTCTGATGACAGGTTATAATAGACTCAAAAGGCTAGGAGTCCCAATAGGGATTAGTCATGAATACACCTCAAGATAATTCAGGTTCTCAAAACGAAGTTACCACCATGTACGAACGAGTGGGAGGGTACCAGTTCTTTGTGGAACTTGTTGAACGATTCTATCAGTTTGTAGAGGCTGACTTCTCTCTACGACCTCTCTATCCCGAAGACCTGGAACCAGGCAAAGCCCACCTGGCCGCTTTCCTGGTGCAGTACTGGGGAGGGCCACGCCGATATTCACTGGAGCGGGGCCATCCTAGGCTTCGCCTGCGCCATATGCCATTTCCCATCGGCCAGAAAGAGAGGGATGCATGGGTGACACATATGGTCTCCGCGCTGAACTCTATGGAGATTTCGGTGGACGAGGCTATATTGATGGAGGACTACTTTAAGAGTACCGCTACGCATATGATAAATCGTTGATAAGTGACATTGGTGCCAATCATGTAAGCATGGATGTAACTTGTACTGTTCATGCTATCTAAACTCATACCACTACTTCTCCTCACCTCAACACTGACGCTGTTGGCGGGTTGTGTGGGAAGTAGCGAACCACTGACAGATATCGAGACTACGATGGAGGCAGAAGTCCAGAAAGGGATTAATGCGATTCCTACACCCACTGTTACCACAACCCCCACGACTACGGCTACTCCCACACCAAGACCGATGGCCACTACTACATCTACTCCTAGCCCGGTAACCACGGATACGCCTTTGCCCTCTACATCCACCCCAACACCTGGTCTTACTCCCGTACAAGGCATACGTCTTGAAAGAGTGTTTCCAAAACTGGATTTACAGCGTTTAACAAATCTGGCGCAGCCTGACTATGGGCAAAGCCACATATTTGTTACAGAACAGCCCGGGCAAATCCATGTTTTCTCTGATAACCCAGAAACCACTCATACAGAAGTATTCCTGGACATCCGAGACAGGGTCAGTGAATCTGGTAATGAGGAAGGGTTGCTGGGCCTTGCATTCGACACCAAGTATTCCACCAACGGCCACTTCTATGTTTATTACTCCGCGTCTTCCCCTAGGCGCTCAGTGCTATCCCGATTCTCTGTTGACCAGAGAGACCCGAATACAGCTGATCTTTCGAGTGAGACCATCATCCTAGAGATACCCCAACCCTATCAAAATCACAACGGGGGGCAAATTGCCTTTGGACCAGACGGGTATCTCTACATAGGCCTTGGAGACGGTGGCTTAGGCGGCGACCCAATGGGAAACGCACAGAACATAAGCACTCTTCTAGGAACAATCCTCCGCATAGATGTTAGAAGCGTATCTGAGAACAAGAACTACGGCATCCCAATCGATAACCCTTTTGTAGGTATTAACGGGGCCCGTGAGGAGATCTGGGCTTACGGCTTGCGCAACCCCTGGCGGTTCTCCTTCGACGCAACGACAGGTTTGTTGTGGGCAGGTGACGTGGGCCAGCAAAAATGGGAGGAGATAGACATAGTTGAAAAGGGGCTAAACTATGGTTGGAATATCATGGAAGGGGGCCACTGTTTCTCTCCAGCCAACAACTGTGATACCACTAACCTAGAATTGCCTGTGGCCGAGTTTGCCCACACTGAGGGCTGTTCAATCACTGGCGGGTATGTCTATAGGGGAGATAAAATACCGTGGCTCTTGGGCACATACGTGTACGGTGATTATTGTTCTGGTAAAATATGGGGGCTCCACTACGACGGTGACTCCATTATAGAACATTCAATGCTGCTTGACTCAAACCTGTCCATCACCTCCTTCGGACAGGGCCTAGATGGTAAACTGTATGTCCTTTCACGTAACAGTGGCATCTATCGCATCCTTCCTAAGATAGTACCTAACTACTAGGAGCCCCATGGGGGATTAGGCACAAAGGTGGGTTAGGGAGATGAAACTGAAGTGCGTATCTCTACTCTACTACTAGCAATATTCATTAGGAAACTTAGATAGTGAATACTAATTTCGTCGTCGTCGAACTCCAACAAGGAACCAGCCAGTGGCTGGCCTGGCGCCACAATGGAATAGGGTCGTCAGATGCTTCGACCATCATGGGTGAGAATCGCTTCGAGAGTGCCTCGATGCTCTTACAAGAGAAGCGCGGGCCAGTAATACTAAACCATGTTCAAAACAAAGCTATGGCACTTGGAACGAAGCTTGAGCCTGAAGCCCGCAAGCTCTACATCGCAAAAACAGGGAAAGACGTGAGGCCTATTTGTGTTCAGAGTTCCAAATATGACTGGTTGCGCGCTAGTCTCGATGGCCTATCCATAAACCACGATGCGGTAGTAGAAATCAAGTGCGGCGCTTCTGTGTATCGTAAAGTTTCACAATCCCGCTCCATTCCAGATTATTACTATGGGCAAGTGCAGCACATCCTTGCAGCCACAGGTCTAGGTTCGCTCGACTTTTGGTGTTACTGGCCAGATAACCCCGCATTGTTACTGCCAGTAAAGCGAGACGACACATATATCGAACGTCTCCTAAGTAAAGAATTGGAATTCTGGAATCTTGTCAAGCAAACCACTACAACTCGACGTATTGTACTTATCAACATGGTAGACACTGGCAACCCTGAGGAGGACACTCATAAGTTGCAATCAGCCATGCAGCTTCTGCTGCAATTTCCTGGCCAGGACTCTGTCCAATTAGAAATTACCAATAATGACCAGCGGACACGTCTAGAGATGCCCCTGGTGACCACATCGTTTTGTCCAGAGCTTGAGGAGAAGCTAGCCGCGCTGATTGGCGACGGGCAAGCCAGAGTAATGAATTAAAGAGCGTACTTTTTACACGCAGGAGGTCAATGGTTAGAGCCCATTACCGCCCACCACCCTTTTTTATCCCCCTGACGGTTTATAATGCACAAAAGGGGTCCACTCATGCCGCTACCTAAGCTCGTAGCACTACTTCTCATCACCACAGCACTGACACTACTGGTGGGTTGTGCTGTGGGTGGTAAGCCTGTCAGTAGCCCTACTCCATATCCCACAACATCTGCGTCTGCTCCGCTTGCTATCAAAGCTCCAACCATCGTGCCGAAGGCGGCGCAAGTGTTTGGCGCTAGTGGTCTAATCGCTGATCTGGAGTCTTGGGCAACGATCGAACTCCCTTATTTCATCACCGCCTCACACATGGATCTTGCTGATATTGCCTTTGTATCCAAGTTTCGCTCTACTGCGGGTCACGACTTCAGTGACTCATTCGAGACTTGCTGTTCAATGAAGCACTACTTCCACAACATTGACCATTACGCCACGCGATTTACACAGCCAATCTATTCTATGGTCGATGGCGTCGTGTTTTATCTCCAAGAGCACCAGACCGGTCCTTATGGAGCCGCGTATCTTAACGAGGAGACAGGCTATGAGGCGATGACCGGAAAGAAGATACCCGCCGATTACTTCGAACACACTATCTTCATACGCCCGAATGACGCACCGAATGTGTGGGTCCAGCACAAGCACGTCAAGCCTCTAGACGAGATCGTCAAAACGGTTCCCCCGGTTACCGACCTCGACTTAATGCGTGGTGTCGGGAAACCTGCACCAATTGGGTATCGTGTGCAAGCTGGCGAACTGATAGGACACGGCCTGGGAGAAATTATCGTGCAGCGTTACCTAGACGGGGCTGGATTCCCGAGTCCCTGCAATTCTGGTGATGTTCGCAAGAGGCTTGGTCACGTGCCGGGCTGTCGAGATACTGTCCAATTACATTCGATCTTCGAGTTCATGACCGACAGTGTGTTCGTGGAGTACCAAAAGCTCGCCGCGGAAGCAGAACTAAATGTATCGAGAGCTGACTTCATCATCACCGCAGAAGAGCGAGCGGCGAACCCCCTGAAGTGTGATGCCGAACTTTTCACCGAACCTGGGTACCTAACCGATGGAGTGAGCTATATCCAATTCCAAGAATCCATCACCACTCTTGGAAGGTCACTGATAGACGGCGTCAAGCAGGATGGGAAACCTTCCACACAGATAGTAACACCAATAACGCTCCCGGGCTTCTCTGCGCTTGCTCCCGGTCGAGAGGCCATTGCCTCATTCGAGGGCTCTGGTAGTCATGCGCCCTCGGAATTCAACGCCGAAGGCCCTTATCTTCTGGTCATTGCTTCTAAAAGCGGGCCTATCGAAATTTCAATAATAAACGATGGGTCTGGTCCAAGAGATGTCTACTCTCGGCCTTCAAGTAGCGGCGTTTCCACGTATGAGACAAGAACGCTGGAACCCGGTCAAATCGAGATCTCCGTGCAAGCCAACGAGAACGTAAGTTGGCAGATTGTAGTAGTAAAATTGGAGTAGCATGACGGTGGCGCTGTGTATCCTATCGCAATCCTGAATCGATGTACGGAAAGTATATGAAAACAAAAAGGGGGGAGTACCCCCGAGAGCGGTTAAGTATCTAGTGTATAACCTCGATTCTCAAACCGCCCACAATTTTTCTGATCTAGCTAATGATACGAGCAATTCTTTCGCCGAATAATACGAGCACTGATATCGCAATCAATGTGACTATAGTTACTCGGTTCTTCATACAGCCTACTCCTAGAAGATATCTAGTACCACTCTTTGTAGTAGGTCTGGTAGGGAATAAAGGGTGGATTGGCAGGGTGTGGTATTGGGAGTTGCACGGGACCGCCTTCCCTGGAGGGCAAATAAACGGTAGCGGTGCCAGGTGACTGGATCTCACCTGTCTGATTGGTTCCGGCAATCCTAACGCCAACGGCGTAGTATTGAGTCTTACCAGGCGCACCACCCGGCTTGTCATCACCTTCCTGGACTTCCTTGAACTTCTTCACCACCTCACCGGTATAGCTTGTGATGTCAGAGTAGTAGACTGGCTTACGTATAGCCATATAGAATCGCCGTAGAAAGCCATCGTCCCCCATCCAGTTGGTCATCAGCTGGTGTGGCATCTGGACTCTAAGGACACCAGCATCAAAGGGGCCGGGCTGCTGGCGGTAGGACGCCATAATGGCGTCCTCGTGCTCGGTTTCGCCACACCAGGGCCAGCGGGTAATGGGATTGGTCCGTGTACCGCCTTCGGGGTCGTTGCGCATGCGTTTGAACAGGTTCTCAAAGGCGTGCTGATCAACACCGTAGTCATCTCCCGGGTTAAGGCCGAATCTGACGGAATGGACAGACAACTGGTCCTGAAGGGTGAATGGGGGCAGCACCACTGACCCCAACTTGTCGCCCACCTCCACATCTTCCCAATAGAGAGTCTCAGGCCCGCGGTGTTTACGGCTTTCAATGGATGCGACGGCTTCTTGGATCTGCTCCTGAGTGTAGCTGGCCTGCTTCCGCTCATACAGCATCTTCTGACCGAGGGATTCCACGCTCATAACTCTGGAAGTCCCCATTTCCGGTACCGGCAGGGATATCTGCGTCCCGTAAGACTTGGCGATGAGGTCCCCGTGGAAATCCCAGTAGCGCACGTCAGAGATGAGGAATATAAGGTTACCGCGGGATCCAGGCTTCTCAAAGATGTCCTTGGTGACTTTGGAGGAGTTGAACCGGGACCCCATTCTAATAACATCGAAGTACTCCCATGCCGCACCTGAGAAGAAGTTAGCCACCGGGTATCCGCCGGTCCGGATTGCGCCGTGCACTGACGGGTAACGAACGAGTGCAAGTATGGGAGGAGGCGCAAGCTGACTACCGTACTTGGTGTGTTTACCGTAACTGGGGTCTATGAACAGAGGATTGTCATCCATGATACTGAGAGCATATTTGCGGATGTTATTTGAATCTAAAGAGACGGCGGCTACGTAGGGTGGTCCGGATTGATCGAATGGAGAAGGAAGGTCTGGAGGTAGCCCCTCTTCGGCCTCTTCTTCTATAAGAGCTTTGGACCGTTCCAGGTATTCGGCTACGGCTTCTTCAAAGGTCTGGGTCGCCATTAAACATCCTCCAGCAGATAGGGTGACATCGGGTGTACAAGCGACATTATATGTTGAAGCCTAGCCAAGATGAAAGTACCGATTTGGGACTGAGGAATGTAGAATAGTGAATGTTAATGGTCTCGTAAAACTCTTATATGTGATTGTAAAAGCGATACTAAAGTGATGAAAACAAAAAGATGGCTATTTAAATCGGAGCCTGGTGCCTATTCATATGACGATCTAGTCAGTGATGGTGTAGCAGAATGGGACGGAGTCCGTAATTTCCAAGCCCGCAATTTTCTCCGAGATGATATTAAACCGGGCGACCGCGTTCTTTTCTATCATTCGAATGTAAAGCCGCCAGCAGTAATAGGAACTGCTACTGTTGTACGATCGGGATATCCAGACAATACGGCTTGGGATCCTGAATCAGAACACCCGGATCCAAAAAGCACTCCGGATAATCCAATTTGGTACATGGTAGACATCAAAGCAGACGAAAAATTTGCGGAACCCGTGACACTGGACGCAATCAGAAATACTCCTGAACTCTCGGATATGTTGTTAATTCGAAGAGGAATGAGACTTTCTATACAACCTGTTACTGAAAATGAGTTCGATCTGATATGTCAGATGGGAAAGAAACCATGAGATAGATTGCCTGCAACGAAGTGCGGCTGATAAATCAATATTATAAGAAATAAATCACCAGCTTTTGCACAACGTGCGCACCGCAATAAAACTACTTAGACGTTTACAGCATAGGAAAGAGGGGTAGCTGCCGGAGTTCCTGAAATCTGGCAACCCCCACCCCTACTAGACGAAACCTCTGTTCAGGCTTTAGTTCCTGGTGCAACAAGTTGCACGCCACGAAAGTAATGACCTCCGCGTCTGATGTTGGAGTGGGCAGAGTCCTCTGGCGAGTTATCGTGGTGAAGTCCGCTAGGCGCAATTTGATGGTGATGGTCTTTCCTGCTAACTTACTACGTTGAAGCCTTGATGCTACTCCCAGAGCCAATTGTTCGATCCTTTCCACAATCTCCGCCTCGTCTCCCACATCTCGGGGCATGGTTACCTCTGAGCTTACCGACTTGGTCTCTCGGTGAGGTGTGACTTGACTGTAGTCTAATCCCTTGGCCCGTTCTTTGAGTTCTGGCCCCCGTTTACCGAAAGCCTGGTGCAACCACGAATTGGAGCAGGCGCTTAAGTCACGAAGGGTGTTGACATTTTGGCTGTGGAGCACCTCAGCAGTTTTGGGCCCAACCCCAGACAAAATACCGACTTCTATGGGAGCTAGGAAGGATTGCTCTTCCCCTGGTCTTATCAAGAGAAGGCCGTTCGGCTTAGAAAGTTGCGAGGAGACCTTGGCCACAGTTTTGGACAACCCTCCTCCAATACTTATCACTAGACCCGTCTGTTCTTTAATCTTTAGCTTGAGGTCTCTGGCTATGTTACCCACGCTCTCCCAAGAGGACTGTATGCTAATGTCTAGAAATGCCTCGTCTAAGGAAAGAGGCTCTACGAGGGGTGTCAATTCCAGAAAAATATCAATGATCTG
>Ga0114996_10006345_pt1 | contig 13656 bp, 14 predicted proteins | sample ArcticOcean_MG_C_4_FD_87039 | JGI IMG/M metagenome (GOLD analysis project Ga0114996, IMG submission 87039) | Marine microbial communities from western Arctic Ocean - ArcticOcean_MG_CB4_134 | ecosystem: Environmental > Aquatic > Marine > Oceanic | place: Arctic Ocean: Canada Basin | collected... | reverse complement strand
CATGACTGAGCTTAGATCGATGACGAGCAACCTCTTCTAAACGACTAACGCTTGGCTGTATTCTTACTATTGGCATTTTTGTCGTCCTTTGGATCAGGCGTCTCCTCAAGATCTTCTTCGTTTACATATTTGACATTCTGTAGGCGCTGAACATATCCCGGCGTCTGAACATCATCAAATGAAAATACACTAAATGGATTTATGAATGAAGCCTTCTTAGGGGTTACAACACCGTATACACCAACCCAATTAGTTACCATATTACCTCCGTGCAACCCAATGGCAACCATCTTGTTGTCAGAATTGCATTTGAATAAAGCCGCTCGAATCGCGCAAATAGGTGTTGTTTCCTCTGGAACAGAGAAAATCCTTCCCATATCGTATCGGGACTGTGTTATGTATTCAGTATCTCCCATCAATCTAGTCCTTACCTTGCACGTATTATACAAGAACTAGAACTGAATAATCACATTGTCGTTGAATGCACTCGCCCATACAGTACGACGATTATCGGAAGCAGGAACAGGATAAGGATCAGGAGGAAACACTTTTATAGTACCCTTGATCGGAGTTTGTTCCTTCTCAAGATCTTTGAAATTGTATAAGTCCTGATACTTCTGATACTCAGGAGATTGAATGAATTGCTGAATCTTAGAACCATGCGTCGGCAAATCCATTTGATCTAGAGTATCCCACAACGAATATGGTATCCCCGCATTATCCAACGCCTGTTGAGCCTCTTTCTTAGATTCCTGCAATGCTATCGACTTCCGATATTCTACTAAATGCTCTTGAATTAAAGGATGTTGCTCATACTCAGGAGGAATCTTCGTCAACGCTTCTGGATTTTGATAATTATGATCGATGTATTGTATCCATTCATTCAACTTCAAACGTTGACGAAAACTTTCATCATCAAGAACAAATTGAGACGGAAAATTGTAGTTAGAATAATATCCACCCAAATTTTCAGCATCTGTTATTTTTTTACGAGTAACATATTCCATCCATTGATCAAGTATGATCTTTTGCATCTTTGGCTCTTTAATGATTTCTTCCATCATGCCAGACGGAACACTGATCTGTATAATACCCTTATCAACAATCAATTTCTTCCATATCTTTCTGGTATAATCTCTTAAGTTGTTCTTTGCTAACTCGTCATCCCCAAGTATATCAAAATAGTGATCCCAACGATCAGGATTCCCCGCGATCTGCTCTTTCCAATGCTCCATGCGTTTCTTGAGGTATTGAGGATCGTTCTTTATTTGTTCAACCAACTCAGGCAAAGCAGAATCAATGAATGAGGAACTATTTCCTTCGTAAAGTTGTTGCTCAACATAGTCCCTGATTGCCTTGACGACTTTTGGATTGCCATAAATCTCATTGTTCTTAAATGGGGTCTCATTCTTAAATTCGGGGCGTCTGATAGCCTGACGAATCCAATATTCTTTCCACTTCTCAACTATCTCAGGATCTTTTAGAAACTCATCAATAACCTTTTCAGGAAGACGCGAAAAATATTCAGGATAGTTTTCAGCAAACTGTCGAGCGCCTTCCCAATAAGCCTTTAACAGCTCTTCGTCTTTGATTTCGTCAAACTCAATCTCATTAGGAGAAGTAGCAACGAGATCCCTCATATGTTCCAAATATGATTGATGCACTTCAGGATCAGCTTTTATCTCATCCTTAAACTCAGTAGGAATGCTTTTGTAATACTTTGGCTGTCGAACAACATGTTTCTTCCACCATTGCTTAGCAGCCGCCTGAACTTCAGGATCATTCCTTACTATTGCCATAGGACAAATAGTATAATGCGCTCCATGCTTAGGATTAACAAGAATCTTTTTCCACATGTCAGCGTCTTTGTTTAACTCTTTGTACGCTGTAGGTATACGATCCATACGATTAGGATTCTCAATCAAATTGTCCTTCCAAGCCTGCATACCAAATTCTTTGAAGTCAGGAAGTACAAGCAACTCCGATGGGACATAAGCCATCCCCTCAATCCCGTGCTCCTGTACACGCGCCTTCCATTTGTCAACAACTATCCCCATTAGTTCTTTGTCTTTCATCAATGACGCAGGAATGTTATTTCCATAAGAACCATAAACATCATCAATGGCATATTGCTCCATCAGTGAAATGATTTTCTGTTTCGCCGTTTCAGCATAAATAGGATCTTCTTTCAAATGATCCGGCAAGTTGTCCAATCTGTTTGGAGAACGCTCAACAAGCTCTATCCATGCCGGTCCCAATTTCTCCAAAACCCTCGGATCATTTCTCAGCTTCTCATTCAAATCTCCCCAACCTTCGACGTTACCTTCAATGGCTATAATAGATGACTGAATCGCTTTTTCAAAAATTTCAGGATCGTTAGCGAACGCCTCAGGAATCTGTTCAAAATAACCCGAACTGTGCGTTACTTGTTCACCCCAATACGCTTTCGCCTTAGCTTTTAACTCAGGCATCTCTTTAATATCATCATACGGACACTTCTCCCAATTATCAGGACTGGTATCTAAAAGATTCTCCCAACCAGTATGAGAAGCTTTTAGCATCTCAGCATCTTGTTGAACCCATTCAGGAGCCTTCGAGAAATACGTAGGCGTCTTCTCAATAGTCTTGATCCATCCATTACGTATCGCAGCTTGAGTTTTCGGCAAATCCTGCACATGTTCCGGCAAATCAATGGCCATTACGTTGCTAGGATCAATTTGCCTCGCCCAATGACTATCAGCAGCATCCAATATCTGAGGCGACTTGCGAACACTATCATACGGACATCTATCCCAATGCTTAGGATATCCCAATAAAATTTCTGTCCATACCTTCTCGGAAAGATCAGCGCCCTTCTTCTGAATAAAACGCTCTAACTTCTCTTCGTTCTTATAACGATGGTTCGCCCTGTCCGATTCACTAGAGTTCTCATTGTCAATGATATCTATTTGATCATACGACTTAGGAGAAAGGAAAACAGCTTGCATCGGTTCAGAACTATGAATATATCCTTTGCCACTCTTGTCAGCAAAACCTTCATACTCCAAAACCCCATTCAAAATACGATTGAAAGCCAATCCAAAAGGATTTAATTTGCCCTCAGATTTGTCAGGCATCAAATCACTCAAATCATACGCATTTAACATCTCACGAACAATAGTCTCTCGATCAGCCCCCGGCTCTTTTAACATAGCTACCAAATAACTTAAATGCCGAACCACATTCCACATCGACATGACAGGATTTAACTCTTTGGCTTTTTCCAATGCCTTCTTCTCAATACCCTCAAATTCTTCATCTGTCAAAACCGTAGGCGTAAAATATCCCCTCAGTTTCTTCTTGTCCTCATCATAACTCGCAGAATCATATTCATTGTACATGTCATTGATGAACTTAGCATCTTCCCTTACACGAATAATAGCAATATAAGGTTTCTCACCCTGATAAGGAACATCCGATAAACTGCCCGAATTTTCAATCCTATCCCATATCTCTTTCAATGGATAGGTATATATACCCAATGGCGTATTGTAATGACTCTTTGGATTGATGCCAACCTTAGGTTCTTTACGAGGCTTTTTGTTCTTGCGAATAGATGGAGTCTCTTCTAATGTCCCGATGTAAGATATGTAAACATTAGGATCATCTTTGTATTGCTTCAAAATATCAAACGAACTCGGCTTGGGCTGACGCTGATTAGCAGGTCGAGCAGCTAAAATAACCATCTCTTGAGGAGATTCTAAATGCTCCACAGAAAAATCAGATTCCCATTCAGATACAAAATCATTCCATATACACCTAGCATATGCTAATTTTAAATTGTCATCGAATGTATTCATGTAATCGCTGCGCAGCCGAACTCTAATTTATCTTATATCCTCGTCACATCGAATTTTTTCTCATAAATTCCCCTACATATTTCCCCATCTGTAAACAAATATCCTCCAACATCAATAAGAGGATTTAGAGATTTTACTAAGCAAGTGTTCTTTAGTCTTATTCGGATAAGACCCAAAGCGAACACCTAACGGAGAATTAAAAATGAAAGTACAAGTAACAAAAGATTCTTGGGGAACTCAAGTATGGTTAGAAAATGTAGAACTAACATATCAAGTCATCAACCTCGGAAATAGAGCCAAGAAACCTACCGCACGAATCTCCAACGATCCCGTATGGCTTACTGAAAAAATCACATGGTTCAGACGCATTAAACCATTTAGTGATAAGTTCGTCAAAAAGAACTTCCCCGAACTTGCAGATAAACTCGAAGTAGGCGAAAACAAAATCATGGACATTCAATTTAGAAAGTCCAGCTAAGAAAATAGAAGTTAATTCGCAGGCTGAATGACACCGGAAAAGTCAATGTCTTCTCCATGGGATATGATGTAGATGTAAAGATTCCCGTCTTTCTCTACCTCTTGAGTGTAATCATCGCCTTCCATCCATCCGTTAAGCCGGTCTTTTACCCATTTCTTAGCTAACTCTGGATTTTTCCACGTTGCTTCTTCTACGACTCCAGACATCTTGTCTACAATCATTGCTTTCTGTCTATTCGATTCCTTCCAATCAGTCGGAGCAGGCGGAGCATTATCATCAAACCATTGAGTGTCTTCCGTACTCCATGGTCTTCCCTGAGACTTCTTCATCCATCCAGCCTGCTTACCAATACCTTCCCACTCTGTTCTGGAAATCTTGAGTTTCTGCTTGCCATATGCTGTCTTGGTTAGTTTCATTACTTCACCTTTCTCCTTTTTAGAAATATTTATTGCTTACTTACCTGATGACGTTTTAGTTAATTTTATATTAATCCTTTTTCTTCACGTATTCTGCCATCTTCTTGTCTATCACGATAGGAATCATATTCATTAGGATCTTCACCATCATCATCTAAAACATCTTCAACAGGAATAGTCTCAAATACTTTTTCGTTAAAACCTTCATCTTCGTTTAGGAACGCTATTACTTCTATAACCTCTTTAGAAGTAAAGCTTCTTGACGGGTCATCAAGAGTAACATTTGTAATACTAAAATCACCGATAGAGTCTGTCCCCTTGTCAAACTCTTTAGCGCCCCAAAATTCATATGATCCTATTCCATCATTTTCTATAGAATCAATTACAATACTCACCTCAAGATCATAATCGACACCATTGATAGAAGCAGTATAAAGAACTTCTGCTGGATGATTTACGCTCTTGGCCGATTTCATCCAACCAGCTTTCTTGCCAATACCTTGCCACTCTTTCTTGGAGAGCTTAAGCTTATTTCCTGATGCTGTTTTGAGTATTTTCATGTTACTCCTTTTGGACTTGAGCCGCCTGTTCATTCTGTTCAATAAGATCCAACTCTCTCAACAAAACAGGGTCAGATTTAACTCCCATCAACGGACAATCTTCCATAATCATTCTAGCACTAGCAACACCTTTTCTATTGGCTTCCATGATAATCATTTTCTGCCATACCTGAGGATTATTTCTTAAATCATCATATTGGGATGGCACTTCTCTCCATTGTCTAGGATTGTCCAACATAAATTGTTCCCAATCCATCTGAGCCTTCTTCTGTACTAACCCCTTGCTACCACCGAACTGTTTCTTTTCGTCAGCCTTATATTCAACAATGCATTCGTCACAGTAGTCCAAACCATCCGCAGCATCTTGATTACACTCTTTGCCTTTATGCGGAAACCCTTTACACTTCTTGTCCGATTTCATCCATCCAGCTTTTTTCCCGATAGATTTCCATTCTCTTTTAGAAATCTTTATTTTCTTTTTACCTGATGCTGTTTTAATAAGTTTCATTTGTTTCCTTTAATTAAATTTAGCGCAATGATTCCAACATTTCTAATGCGTTTCTCAAATTATCTAGATCTGCTGTAGCACCAACTCTTTCGTTTTGCAAATCCTGTGCATCCATAAACCCTTGAGAAGTAGGAGCGGCTTCAGCAGCCCAGTCTTCTCTGCCTTGTTCGCCTTCTAAATTCGATGCTGCCTGATCTACTGCCTGCCTGATCTTGTTGGCATCGTAGTCGAATTTTTCCAATATGTTTTTAATAGTACTTCTGGAGCGTTGCAACTGATCTTCTTTTGCGCTTTTTTCTTTTTCTTGGCTTATTTCTTTCATTACTTGTTCATAAGTGGGTTCTTCAATTCCTGAGTCTTGAAGGGATTCCTTATGGAACTGATATTCGTCTTCTCCATCTTGCCAATCGGCATCATGTTGGGCTTTTTTCATCCAACCGGCTTTTTTCCCGATAGATTTCCATTCTCTTTTAGAAATCTTTATTTTCTTTTTACCTGATGCTGTTTTAATAAGTTTCATAATTAAATATCCTTTTATACTTGTTCCCACTCGGCTCTGGAAATCTTGATCTTCTGTTTACCAGATGCTGTTTTAGTTAACTTCATAATTTATACCACTGGGGTCGCCCCTTGCTGAGGTGCAACCTGTTGCGCTTGCTCAGCTTGCTCAGCTTGCTCCGCAGGCATTTGATTCTCATCTGGCATACTCTTTATAAGAGAAATAACCTTGGAAATAGGCATATCACCTAATCCAGTGAATACGTTTTCTAGAAACTGAAACGCTTTGTCTTTTGCCAATCCTGTTCCCGCTAGAGCCTTAGTAATGGTTAACAGAACTCGTTGATCTACATTACTTGTATCCCAATTCGCAGTTCTACCAATATCTTCCCACTCTTTCTTAGAAAGATGAATCTTCTGTTTGCCTGATGCCGTTTTAGTTAACTTCATTTCTCTCCTTAATTATGATAGGATGAAGCACAATCATCGCTACAAAGAATTTGATCTTTTTCACTTGGTTTGAAATCGCTACCACACCATTTGCATTCTCTCGTTACATCCATCCATGCATCAGGACAACCGTGCTCATGAGTTTTGACACCATTTACCACGACAACCTCACAAGAAGGACATGCTCCTCTTTCACGACGTTCCTCTTGCCATGAAGGAGTTTGAAATGTACCCGGATAATCATTGTTCCAACTTCCATTAAACGGTCTAAACTCTTGGTCTGCCTCTTTCATCCATCCAGCCTTCTTACCAATTGCCTGCCACTCTTTCTTAGAAAGCTTAAGCTTCTGTTTCCCTGATGCTATCTTAGTTAGTTTCATTATTAAATTTCCTTATCGAATAGAACTGTCATAACTATTTTTAATCTCATCGTATATCTCATTCGCTAAGTATGAGTCCCAACGACCTTCAGAAGCGCCTTCATCCAAACGTGCTCTTATCTTATCTAAATAAGGATAACCATCAGGCTTGCCCCAAGGAGAAGCGTTGATCATTGGCTTTCCTGTATCAGGCGTAATGATGCTCTTCGTTGCAGATGGCTTCTTATAAGTATCTAGATCCAACTCGCTAGCAAGCGTTGTCACCATGTCTAATCTCTGCGATTGACGTTCTTCTTGAACTTCATCAGAAAGCTCAACATGACGACTGCCATTCCATCTATCAAATTTGTTGCGCTCTGGCTCAACAGTCTCAGCAGGCGTAGAAGGCGTGTCAATCATAGTACTCGTATCTTGACGAGCAGAATCAATGTCTCCACCATAATCTCTACGCATGTCATATGCATCATCGTCATCACGACCACGACGACGAGCTTCCTCTTCCCAAGGACTATACTCGTCATATGCCACTTTTATCCATCCAGCTCGCTTACCCATGCTCTCCCACTCTTTCTTGGAAAGCTTGAGTTGCTGTTTTCCCGAGGCTGTCTTTAAGATTTTCATGTTATCTTTTTCATTCTTTATCCCATATATACCTCTAATATCATTCAAATCGGCGCGGCGACCCTAATACAATAACAACCCTATGGTTTCCCCGCAATTTTTTTTCACCCAAAAATCCCCATTTCATGATGCTTTTCTACCCATCAACTAACCCAAAATAAAATAGGAGTCCCTCTCAACACCGGACTACTATTTTTTGTATGTATAATGTCAAAGGTATTAGATAACTCTACAAAGAAGAAACACCAAAACTAAGGACATTTTATGGACAACATTATCGACATTTCAAAAACGGCGGCTGCTCAATTCAAAGAAATTATCAAAGCTGCTCAAGAGCAAAACCCAGAAGATTCTCTTTTTGTCAGATGCTACGTAGTATCGGGCGGTTGCTCAGGAATGAAATATGGTATGGTCATCGATAGCGAAATAACCGATAAAAAAGATCAAGTCTGCTTTGAAAACGAAGAACTGAAAGTTATTTCAGACCTTAATAGCCTTCCATATGTCAACGGATTAGAAATTGACTACTCTGATGATCTGATTAAGGGCGGATTCATGATGCAAAATCCCAATATGAAAGGCGGTTGCGGTTGCGGGTCTAGCTTTACTCCCTCAGATGATGAAGAAGAACAACCCGAACAAACTACGGGTTGCGGTAGTTGCACTAATGGATAAAAGCCGCTCACATTTCACTAATGTGTTAATGTCACTCATGTATTTCTCCTAACCTTATTACGAAAATATTATACAAAAAGGAACCCTTATGAATATAGGAGTCCCCTTTTCTAATGAAATTGTCTTAAATAGTAATTTTTACTATTTAACGACTTTTTTGATTTGATAGGTATTCGATCACATTTACTTTATCTCTCTTCAAATATACTCTTTAAATGTACATAAATGCGCTTCAAAGATGCATTCTCGTCTTGAGACATTAGTTGCGCTATCCGATAAATTTTCATATGTTTTACTACAAGGAATCCCTTGTGATCTCTAGGAGTCCCACTTTTTGGATTTGAAAATTATCCCGGTGTGAAAAATCGGACAGGAGTCCCTTTTTCAGGGAACGGATTTTTCTGTGTGAAAAAATCAGGAGTCCCTTTTTTGGATTTGAAAATTATTCCTGTGTGAAAAATTAGGAAAAATGGTTACTACAGATAAAAAGATGCATATGATTTGTACCAATTGAAACTTTTTGCAACCACATCCGTTTGAACAGTTTCGGTAGTCTCTGCGATCTCAGTAGTCTCATCAGGTATCACAGCCTCGGGAAATTCATTCTTTATGTCTTCATATGGACATTTTACCAAGAACTCTGCCCTAAAAAATTTGCGGGTTATAAGCTCTCTCCACGCATTTTTTAGAACTAATTGCGTCTCTGGATCTGGATCTAGAATCCTAGCAAGATAACCCGGTAACTCATATGTTATTTTCATCACTTCCCATCCCGGTAAATTACTTATGTCAGCAGCCAAAAGTTTGCTCTTAACTATTCCAAAGATCTCTGGAGAATATTTAAAAGGCGTCTCTATCGAAGGATTCATCGGCGTTGCAGGAAAATCAATATTGATTCTCTCCCAACTAACTATTAATTCACTCAAATTATCAGACCAAGCTAAATCATTTGTAATGGCTTGCTTGGCAGCATCAATAACATTAGGATCTTTTGAAAGCTCATGATGCATATGCTTACCCCATATATTAGGCATGTAAAATAACTCCTGAATAGAAGATTCTTTCAAAAGCTGTATCCATGATCCCATCAGTTCATCATCCCATCCACCCTCATCCATTAATCTCTTTCGAAATCCCGTCGTCATAGCATAATGATTAGCAACATCCCAAGGTTGCTTCTTTAAATTTGCTTTGTATTTTTGATACGCTTCCTCTTTAATAGAAGGGTCATTAACCAATTCCTTAAATGGACAATCAGCAATCTTAGCGTAATCTCCTCTCAATTTCTCTTCCCATTTCGTCATCGCCTCTTCTCGGGCAACATTGAAAACCTCATTAACATATGTTGTTCGTAATACCGGAGGAACTAACTTTTTGTAACGCCCCGTTGTTAAATCACGATCTTGAGAACAGTAGGTATGCGCAACCATCTTCTCTAACTTGTTGAAGGATTCCATATCATTCGTTAACTGTAAATGCGTTGCTAAATATTCAACCGCCACATAGCCCGACATTTCAATGCTCTCTGATTGGATACCTTTCCAACCTTCCACATCATCAACCCCTTCATACCATAACAAAGTTAACCTGTCACCAAAGTATTCAACGTATTTTGCCCAATCTTTTCGGGGAATTAAAGAGAAATTACTAGGATGATCATTTAATTCTTCATATATAGCCTCACCACCGCTCTCAGCCGCTATAGCTATCTCTTCTATTCGTTCAGTTATCTCTTTGTAACGAATTATGTCCTCATCACTATTTTCATCATCAAAATTATCATCTTCCTCTGAGCCTTCTGGAACTCCACTCTTCATCCTGTATTTCCTGTCAATCATTCCATATTTCTTGACATAAGGATCTATTAACTTCACCATGCTACCTAAACTTAATGAAGCATCATTCCTGTCTTTAATCTGATAAGAAGCGGTATGAACCAATACTTCCGCAACTGCATCCAATACAAAACAATAATATTCAAAAGGCTGATATTCTGCTCCACCCTTCTCAGATAATACACACCAATCCGCATTGCCACCTATCGCATCCAATGACTCCTGATTCGTAATTCGATAAAGCTTAAGATTAACATTGTCAACCATCTCATCCTCTAATAAGTCATTGCCATCTTCAGGCAACCCCTTTATTTCCGATGAACCCTTCAAACCTAATATATGTTTGGATAAGGCTATGTCATCTTTAAACGAAGTCAACTTCCTGTCACTCAAATTATGCAAATCATTAAGAAAGCCGTAAAACTTAATGACATCCTCTTCCTTAAATATGCCCTGTTCAACCATATTACGCAACCATTCACGCTCTTCACCATCTTGAGTAATGCGCTTAACAAAATCTTCCATCTTAGGATTAATAGTCGTTTCACGAACTTCTACAGGTATCTCCTTTAAATCCTCAACGCTCATATTGGGATTCTTGACGATAAAATTGTTCATCAAATACTTAGCTGCACTATCAGGTAAACTATCCAAATATGCCTTGAATGCAGGCATGTTAACATCAGATACACCCTTGGCCTTTAAATACTGCTCTCCTATCTTAGCTATTTTATACCACGATCTCATATATACTGTTTCTATAAAGGAGTCCGCATTCCCTATTAAGGAATCCCTTATGAATCTAGGAGTCCCTTTTTTTGGAATTTGATTTTTTCTGTGTGAAAAAATTGGGACTCCTACTTTTTCTGAGAAAAAAAGTTTTTCTGTGTGAAAAAATTGGGACTCCTACTTTTTCTGAGAAAAAAAGTTGTTTCCTAAAACAAAGCTTTGCTCAACTAGCTCTGAGGACTCCCCGAGGCGGTTAGGAGTCCCATGATTATTCGAAAGGTCATATGCCTATGCCTAACCGATATTTTGTCAAGCAAAAAGTTTATAGCGTGAGGTTATTATTCTTGAGGATTTTGCTTGACAAAAATCTTATGCATTTTCTTCTTGACAAAAATCTTATGCATTTTCTCCTTGACACACCCTATCATTCAGTGCAATACTTCCTATTGCTCTGCTACCTATGTCACGCTAGATAGTTTCTGCTTGACTATCTCCTATGGTTATGGTATGCTCCCGCCTGATATGCATAACCATAAAGAAAGTACTTGACAAAGGAAAAGCCGCTCCCCTAAAGAAGCGGCTCCCCTTGCGTTTGGAGGTACGGACTAAAGGGCTATGATCTCTGTCGCTCCTATGATCTTGATGCTGTTGCCGTCCTCTACCTTGAGGACAGTAGGCGGGATAATATTGCGAGCGTCCCGCAATTCTCTTTCGGGTCTGTCAATGGTATTGCGATGTACTTCGACAACAGCCTCTTCAACCTGTCGGCGTAGCGATGCGTTCTCGCGCTCAAGCTTCTCGGCTTTCATTTCGAGCTGTCGGCGTTGTCCGTTCTCGGTATTGGTTTTGCTACGGCTTGCGCTAATCCTGCCGCCTTCGATATAGATAGCGAGCCAATCAGCCATACCAAGGGGCAAGCTGTCATGGTACTGACGCGAAGGACGTTTGCCTCTGCCGCGCCTACGAATAGAGTATTGAGGACGGTTGAGGTATGAGGCAAGTTGCTTACAGAACTTGCGTCCCTCTTCGGTATTGGGAACGTTCAAGACTTGCGTTCCCTTGGTATCAATGGTTACGGCTTTGACTTCGCTGACCTTGACATAGGGCATTCCGCAATGCCTGAATCCTGCTGCGTCTGATCCATTGTCGCAGATATACGTCCTAAGGGCGTCGAGGTCGCCCTGTACGTTCTTAGGATTGGCTTCGCCTTCCATGCTGAAGCTATCGCCAATCTGCGCTGCCATAGCCGATTCTACGGCATCCTTGGCGTCTTTCAGCCCTAAGCCTTGTCCGTTCTCGTCTGCAAATGTATGTTTCGCAGCTTTGATGCAGTTGATTTTCTGCGAGGTTGGTAGGTTGTCTAACTTGATTCTCATTCCGTTTTCTCCATTTGGGTTGCAGGGGATTAGCCTTCCCCTATTGTCTGCGCATAGCTTACCATAGATTTCCTATGCCTGTCAAGCCTATTCCGCTTAGTAGTAAGATTTACTATGGGGCATTCGGGTATCACGCTAGAATGTTTTTGATTGACAAATGGAAACCCGCCCCTGTAGTAGCGAGCGGGTTTCCGAATTATTTGCTTGACTTATTCGTTATCGTCGTTCTCGTCGTTCTCTTTTTTGGCGTCCTTGGCGTCCTTGGCATCCTTGGCGGGATCGTTGTCAAGGATATAGTCAACCGCCTTCTGCGCTCTCCCCGCAGCGGTAATCAGCATTTTAGTATCATCCTTCAACCGTCCGAGCCAATTCTTGAGATAGGCAACGGAGTTGTCAAACGTTGACTCGATACCGATTTCGTTGCAGAGGAAAACGGCTCCCATTTCGGCAACGAGTTCCTCGGTTGAGTAGTCATGGCTAGCAAACAGATTGCCGTCCATAACTTCATTCCGATTCAAGCGGCTTGTATGCCCTGTCGCATGAATCATTTCATGGAATCGAGTTGAGTAGTACTCATTGTCGCCATCAAACAATTCTCGGCGCGGCATATTGAGCGTATCCATTGAGGGACGGTAAAAGGCTCGCGCCTCTTTTTCCTCGAATGTTGGCGCGTTTGGCATTTCGTCAATGATCCTGTCGCCGTCCTCGATGGGGTTAAACTCTCGCGTAGGGATTTCGGGGATTTTGCTTTCGTCAATGCCTTCCGTTTGATCAACGTTGAAAACGGTATAGTAGCGAAGGAACGGGATTTTCTTGGGCTTGTCGAGTTGCTTGCCGTCCTTGTCCTTGCTAGCTTCAACCCATTTCCAAAAGACAACGGGACAACCCTTCTCGCCCTTCTTGACCTTGCCGCCTAGCTTCTTGGCTTGGTTATAGGTTACGAAGTAGGGGGAAGCGTAGCCAAGCATAGAGAGCATAAAAATGTTCATGCCTCTGTAATGCTTCTTGCTTACAAGGTTGACAGGCATACCCGCTTGGAACCAAGGACGATGCCAAGGGGCAATAGCGGCATCTCCGTTCTCAACGGCTTTCAGCGCGTCCTCGATCTTATCAACGACTCGCTCCGTAATCATGTCATATATTTTCTGACTCGCCATGACTTGTACTCCTTTTGTTTATCGACCTTTCGGCGTAATTGCCTTTTCTCATTGTCGATGCAGCTATACTAACCTATTGATCCGAAAATTGCAAGCTCTAAATGAAGAAAGATTCTAGCGTGATATGGCAGGTT
>Ga0114996_10006342_pt1 | contig 13660 bp, 19 predicted proteins | sample ArcticOcean_MG_C_4_FD_87039 | JGI IMG/M metagenome (GOLD analysis project Ga0114996, IMG submission 87039) | Marine microbial communities from western Arctic Ocean - ArcticOcean_MG_CB4_134 | ecosystem: Environmental > Aquatic > Marine > Oceanic | place: Arctic Ocean: Canada Basin | collected... | reverse complement strand
TCTTGTCCAGTGAAGCCTCCTTCAACCGAATATTCGTCCATTAGCTGATATATATTCTTATAGATGCGATATTTTCGCTTTTTACGCAACCACCATTCCTGAATACGAACTGCCGCATGAAACCTTCTTCCATATCTTATATCTTTCTTAAATTTTGCCGTAGATAATCGCTCTTTCTCCTTCAACATCAAATCAGCCTTTTCATATTGCTCTTTAAAAGAAGTTCCCTTTTTCTTCAAAGAATTATTAAGCATGATAAATTTAAATGATTTATTAAAGGTGTCCCAATGCATCATAGATACTAGCGTTTGCACTTCATATTTAAAGGCAGTTTTCTGAGTAATAAAACGCAGCTTATGTTTTTTATACATTTCTTTTTTTGCATGAGCATTTTCTTGCGACCATTGAAACAAAGCTAAAATGGCAAAATGATGGATGTTAAACTTGTTCTTATGACCAGGTTGCTGTACCCCATTTTTATCATGATAATCTTTTCTCTCGGTTCCTTGATAGGTGAAGTGGTCTTCAGTTCCATATTTGGTAATGTATTGCATTCTTTTATGTGGAATGATAGATTTCGAAAAGCTCGTTCAATTTAAATTTAAATTGAACCAAGAAAGGGTGGCTAGGAGTTGAGAGAAAAACAAAAGATGGCAGAAGAAAAAGAAGAAGAACTGATGCCCTTCCGCGCATTTGTAGTCGGTGGTATACGGCAATTATACTTTCACTGGACAAAAACGGATGAATTATTTATATTGGAGGATAAATGGCTCCATGGGCGTTTGAATATGTTTGGCACCTTTCGTACTATACGGGTTGAACGCAAGGATTTGCTTTTGGCGGGAACCATGGAAGAATTAAAAAAGAAGGGGTATATGTTTATGCCGATGTAGGGTTTTTAATTGTCGGAATTGTCAGCTGACGGCGAGGCTATTTTTTCAAGGAGTATTTTACAATGGTTTATTAGTTCCTTGTTGATCACGCCCTGCTGGCGCCGACTATATAAGCGGAGGATGGTTTCTTGGTATTTGTCGGGAATAATAAAGCTATTTTCTTTTGGATCCAGTTTAAATTTTACATTAGGATCTTTATCCGAATAAAATGAGATATTTTCTAGAGGATTGGATTTATTGCCACTAACAAATCCAATAGTGTGTTGATGAAAACGCAGTGTTCCGGATTCCGCCTCCTTGAGCTCGGCAAGCTGGTCCGGCGAGAGTGGTGAGTCGACTCGCTTCTCTGCAAGCATTCGCAAATGCCGCCGGTGTGCCATGCGATCGAGATCATTTTTATATTCGCTGTGCAAACGACAGGTGACAATTGAATCTGTCAGATCAAGGAAATCAGATTTTTTGTTTATTATCTTTTCTAGAATTTCTGTTATAATAAATTCATAAGCTACAACAGCGTGATGGTGATATACCTGCTTATGCAGGCGATAGCGGGCAGCAAAGAGGGCATAAATATCATATTGTATTTTTGTTGGGAAGCATATTGTCTCGTCAATGACTCGGCAATGGGTTATCAGACGTTTGAATTCACCGCCCGTTTGCAATCCAAGATGGAAACTATCTCTCTGAATGTAATCTATCTTATCCACATCGATTTGGGTGCGGACATTGGCGACAATTTGATACTGCCAGTTATCTTGGGGTGTGGGGCATACCATTCGGATAATTTTACGAACTTCTTCTTCCGTCAGCGGGATTTCATATGCGGCTACCAATTGACGGAAGATATTGCACCCACGCTCTTCATGTTCTGGTTCTTCCTCTTTTCGCACATAATGGTCATAGAGATGACTGAAGGGTCCATGTCCGAGATCGTGAATAAGACCGGCAATCTGCACCAATTCGATGGTGCGTGCAGTAATATTTAGTTCTGGTTGATTTCTCTGGAGAGAAACCATGAGATCATAGGCGAGCTTGCTTACTCCTACAGAATGTTCAAAACGGGTATGGGTGGCAGAGGGAAAAACATAATAAGTTGCTCCTAGCTGCTTTAAATCACGTAGCCTTTGAAAGGCTGGAGTGTCGATGATTTGTACCATCAGCGGAGTGAGTGGTATAAATCCATGAACGGGATCGTAGATTTGTTTCATTCTTCTTGTTGGTACGAGCTGTGGGTTAAAAGTTATCAATTTTATACTTCAATGTGAATAAAGAAAACTAATTATAAATATATAATGTATTTCCCCCCTGGTCTTTGGCTAGATTTTAAGAATCGTTATTTATTTAATGCCTATTGGAAGGAGAAGTTTTTGCGGGAAGTATTGCCCGCTCTTCCAAAATATAAAGTTGTTTTTCGATGTTGGTCCACAAAGAGTCGGCCAATATGTTTTCACAAAGAATTTGAGAGATTGACAAATTGTCCTACTGAGCATTGTTGCACGACTTATTCTGTCGATAAAGATTGGGGACCGGACCGCCCGACATCGTGGTGGGTATCGCCAGCATTTTTTGATGATTAAAAAATTTAGAGTACGCCTATTAAACATTGCCCTTATTGAGTTTTTGACGCCTTACCTCGGACGCCTTATCGCGGGTATACGCATCGAGCATGTATATTAGCATGTCAACGCCACTACCGCTTAGGGCGTCCTCGTCCTCTGTGTGGTAGTAGTGCCACAGATTACAGATTCCAGTAGCCCGCGTAAATTGTGTTCTGTTCATATAAACCCTCTCAAGATGGTCGACTTGATTCTCGTCTAGGCGGTCGAGAATAAAGGTGGCAAGTTTCCTGCATCGGGGCAGTTCCGAATAGATATTCGACGCGACTTCGTGGAAGCGAGTGGGGAAGGTGTATTCTTCTGTAGACATTGTAATTGTGGAGAATAATTATTATATTTTTTAAATCAATTTTATGATCCCTACAATTAAAGTGCCGGCTAAAAGATTTTTGATATTATAAATAATATAGCCGTGCCTCGTGCATATCTTGCCTTTTTAATTGCCTTTTCATCTTTAATCATATTGTTATAAAGCATAAACCATTGAGTCATCCAAATAATCGGTCCAAATTGTCCTAGCAAAAATCCCAGAAAATAAAATACCATGTGCATCTGATTTTCGTCCATTCTAACGTATTTATTGAGAATATATATCCCTTTTTAAAAATCAATTTATACTTGATATTTCACCCAATGGGCAATAGTAGGTGTTGGAGGGTATTTAAGAATTGTAGGATTTTTTGGTGTCCGCCTGCGATTAGCGTCTGTAAGATTGGCTAAATAAGTTATTTCCTCGAAGGGTCTAAATAATGGTTTTTTGAATCGATAATAATCATGTAAGCTGCATAATATATTGCAGTTTGTATTTTTCACTGAGTTTTTGCATATTTTTTTATTGTGGGTGCGCGCATAACATCGCCGTCTTGGAGAGATACCAAGATAAGAGAGAATGTGAATATTTACGTCTTCGGGAAACATTATTTATATTTATAAATAAAGTTTTTAATTTCTAACATCTGCGTTTAACGAAAAAGTGTTTGCATCTTGAAGAGAAAACTTTTTATACTTCCCGTAGCGCCTCCCCCGCGCTGGCGGCGACGACGCCGCCGGTTAGTATGCCTGCGGTTACTGCGCCGACGATTGGCGCGTTTGGTACGGCGGCGGTTTCTATTGCGTTTCTGGGTTCTGCGAGTCATATATATATAACCAAATAAAGTTTATTTCCTTGGAAGTTTACCGGCGGTGGGTGTACGGGCGACGGCGGCGACGCACGTAGTGGTGGCGGCGGTGGTATACTTTATCTCCGCGTTTGGTAGTGTAATTTTTTCTGCCCGGATGCGTCTTTGAGCGCGTGCCATGCGTAGAACGGCGATGGCAGCACTTGTGACGACGCTTATGGGTGTGGCTCTTTTTGTACCGCTTGCGGCAGCACTTGTGACGGCGCTTATGAGTGCACCTTTTCTTGCGATGATGTCTAGTGTGTGTCATTATATATTAGTATTCGATTTAATTTATTAAAAAACAAATAAAAAATGGCAAAGAGGTCACGGCGAGACTTGAACTCGCGGTCTTCTGCGTGTAAAGCAGACGTGATAACCAACTACACCACGCGACCTGTCGGCACCGCGAATTGAACGCGGATCGTCGCTGCCACAAAGCGAAGTCCTAACCATTAGACTATGCCGACCTACACCCACTGGGATTCGAACCCAGAATCTCCCGCTCCGTAGGCGGGCGCCTTATCCATTGGGCCATGGGTGCTTCCTAAATAATTCGCGGAAGCAGGTTTCGATCCTGCGACCTCGTGGTTATGAGCCACGCACGCTTCCTCTGCGCCATTCCGCGTTTATTAATCTTTGTTTTCCTCGTAGGAAGGATGCAAATCCATAAAATGGTTATATAATTCCAAGGAGTTTAATCCTTTATCCTCTTGTTCTTTATAATCAAGTTTAAATTGTTCGTAGGTATAGCCTTCTACATCATCTAACATATACTCGCAATAATACATATGCCAAGTATAGGGGGTATTTATCTTTCCATTTCCGCCTTTCCTTCGATCGCAATAGCACCCCATGTTTTTGGTTCTTATTCTTAGATAATATCAAATCAATTTTTAAACGCAAAAAAAAAATCAGGTTCTAACACCCAACTCCCCCTTAAAGAAAGCGCATCTAAGTTCGACCTTCCTTGCTTTAAGCAATTGGGTCCCCACCGATGTCTTTCTTTCTAAGAGTTCCCACGCTAGGGCAGATAACGCACAATTGGATTCGAACCAATGACTTCCGGTTCAATAAGACCGGCACTCTACCTCTGAGTTATATGCGTTTGGCTTCCATGCCGGGAATTGAACCCGGGTCTGCTGGGTGAAAACCAGCTATCCTAACCATTAGACTACATGGAATCTAACAACCATTACTACTAATTTATAGAATCAATTTTTTAAAAATTTAGTGCCCGCGATGGGGATCGAACCCACAACCTCCTGATCCGAAGTCAGGCACGCTATCCATTGCGCCACGCGAGCTTTTAAACATTTACCCACGATGGGGATCGAACCCACAACCTCCCAGTTAGGAACCGGATGCGCTATCCATTGCGCCACGCGGGCTTATTATTAACACACAACTGGAATTGAACCAGTATTTCCGGTGCTCAAATTACCGGTGTCCTTACCATTAGACTATATGTGTTGTGGAGATGAAGGGAATCGAACCCTCGGCCTCGCGCATGCAAAGCGCGCGCTCTGCCCCTGAGCTACATCCCCGTTAAGTTTTAAAAATACTCTTCCTAGTGGGATCGAACCACTGACATCACGATTACCATACCCGCCGGGCGATAACAGTCGTGCGCTCTACCAACTGAGCTAAGGAAGACTTTGGTCCATACAAGACTTGAACTTGCGACCTGCGCGTTATTAGCACGCCGCTCTTGCCAACTGAGCTAATGGACCTTTGCCCAATCGGGGATTTGAACCCCGGGCCACTCGCTTTCATTGCACAACCATGTTGTACGTAAAAGGCGAGCGCTCTACCAACTGAGCTAATTGGGCATTTGTTTGTTTGTTTGTTTCTATTCTCCTGCTAATATGGTCTGATTTGTTTAAGTTGATTTGATTCAATTTATTTTGGGGATGGTGCCGCCGGAGTTGCCGGAGTTGCCGGAGTTGCCGGAGTTGCCGGGATTGCCGGAGTTGTTGCCGGAGTTGCCGCTGATTGAGATTCTTGATGTATCTTTTTTTTTAATTCAATTTTATTCTTCATCATTTGAATACTTTTACGCATTGTAATTATGTGCATTTCTATTTCTGTTAGAGCGTGGGACAATCGGTATGCTTGCTCGGTATCAATAATAGCTGCACATGCTGTCCCCATGTATGTTTCGCTGAGTTTTTTTATGATGTCTACGCATTGGTCAAGATTCATAAATGATATGCGAGAGAATTTTTATATCTATATTAATTAATGATAGACTGCGTTGTTGATCATATCTTACAGAAACCTACTCAGATACAATATTATATTAATGTTTTGCATCAATGTGTGAAAAATATTAGATTCTCGCCCCATGTTGCGGATTATAATTCCTTGGGCGCCGGTTCATATGGTGTTGTATGGGGCACGACGGCATATTACAAAGGACGCCAAATTAATATTGCCATAAAGATTATTACATTTAATACACATAGTGAGATTCTAAAACATCAGTCAATTGATGAAGCTGATTATGCGGAAAGAATGGCGGAGGCGGGCGTCGGACCCAAAATTTATGAGAGTCTCTATTTAGTGGCTCCGAGAGATATGCGTGCTGTTATTCTTATTATGCGTCGAGGACAGGGCGATGGCTTCCAATATCTTGTGTCTACTCATCATTCTACCAAAGCTAAGAAAAAGATGTTGAGAGAAATGATGAAACAAATTCATAAGATGATTTCTAAGGGGATGTATTGTTATGATATTAAACCGGCTAATTTTATTGTTAATGCACGCGGAAAACCAAAAATTATTGATTTTGGGGGACAATTTTGTAGTATTAAACGCTATGAGGCAATGACGAATATGAGAGAAAATGCCCGCCATATTTTACAACATATCAAGGGATCTGTAGCAAGAGAACTTGAACCCGAACTTCGCCTTATTACGAATATACCAAGCGCTCATTATCAAAAGTTTGTGGATGCAGTGTTTTATACCCTGATCATGATTCCATTTATCTCTCTTATTCGAGATCTTGGACCTATTGGACAACCGCTTCTAGTTGTCTTTAATGCTTTTGCCAAGCGTTTATGTTTTAATAGAGAATTACAAACCGCGTGTATTTTGCTTCTCATTTATGATAATAATATATGGGCTACCTTCGCTCATTATCTCCGCCATCCAACACCGATACGGAATATTAAGCAGCATACCGCCGCTGAACGCGGGCAGTTTTTCGATACCACACTACAGAAATTATGTATGAAAATAAGCAGCGCACCCGTGTATAATAGAGTGAAAATAAAGACACGAGCTGCTTCAGCCCCAAGTCGCCGGAAGACTCGGAAAAAGAGCTCGCACACTCGACGCCGACGTGGAGCCGTTGGATTTGCCGCCGGCGCTGCTACAGGAGGGCTCGTCGGAGGACCCGTAGGCGCTGTATTGGGTGGGGTAGTTGGAGGCATTGCTGGGCGCCATAAAACAACTTGATTTACGGAAAAGGATTTAAATTTACTATGATAATTGATAGTAAATTTATGGTACAATTTTTGATACAGGGAGATTTACCAAATATTTGGTGGCAACCATTGCCAGACCAGCTTAAAGTTATTTATGATTTATACGAAGAATGGAAAAGAGGGTTGGGGCAGGGAGGAATGGCCTATCCCGGTACCGAGATTAGTAGACGCAAGAAAATAGGTGATTTTACGTATTTGATTCATATTTGTGGTTCCAGGTCTTATATGCAGAATCTTGATCATGTAGATAAGAAGAAAAGGCTGATATATTTCCTGCCGGAACATCAGGGATCAACAATTGGAGAGAAAGTAGATTAAGCATGCTGATGCGGATCAAAATTTATTTTTTTACCAGAGGGCGGCGCCTTAGTTGGGTTTTTCCCTACTGCGTGATGAAGTAGGGGATAGCGGGCTTTGCTTTGCTTTTTTGCTTTTACCGCGGCTTTAATATCTTCTACGTTTTTTTTTATTGCCATGTGAATGAAGAGGAGGGAGAGAAATATGAAGATAGCTTTTCCAGCGTGCATATAAATTATATGGATATATTTTATTTGTGTAATGTATATGAGTCATCTGCCGTTAATATCAAGTTTGGCGACTATTTTAAGTATTTCCATGGCTATTTTGTATAAGAAGAATAAGTTACAAGAAATTAAGGAAGATTTTGGTAATGTTAGATTCTTAATTCCTTTGGCCGGAACAATATTATTCTCTTATGTTGTCTTAAATCAGAAGGGGGAAACGAAGGACATAGAAAAAATGCAAACGGCAACTAAGCGGGCGCTTGTCGCTTTAATTGTTGCTTATTTTGCTCGTATCGATTTGGTCATTGCGCCTTTCTGGCTTGTTTGGGTGTTTTCCTATTGGACCAAGGAAAGTGGCGGTTGGATATAAGTTTCTAAATGATAATTTAAAAATAAAATATTATTATTATTAAATTATGGATCTTGAAAATGCGCTTATTCGCCAGAGTCGACAATGCATTAAAGCACACTCATTAGAAGATTTAAAGTCTGTATGCAAACGTGCAGAAGTTCTCTCGAGAGAAGGGGTTTGTTCCATGGTCACATTATATAAAAAATTTATGAATAATATCTGTATTTACGGGACACAAGAAATGGTTGTTTGGTTAATAGAAGTGTTTTTTGAATACTTTAATGAGGTTGACCGCATGGCATTGCGTCATTTATTTTTTTATTCAAAACAACTAACCAAGAGGAATAAGAATGTGGATACCCGGTGGTTCAATGATTTTGTCTTGCCGTTGGTGCGTGCTTAGCGCCGACGGGTGCGCCTGCGACGCCGGCGTCCTCCAGAAGCAGGATGTGCTAGTGGGATTCTATCAAATTCCGGGTGAGAAAGCAATGGATTTACTTGCTGTGCCTCTGGTATCAGGGGTCCAGTGGGCGCTGCGGGTAATAAGTGGGCCATGCGGGTGAGGTGCTGATCATATGCCTCCTCGGGCGTCACGGGTACGGCATGTGTAGGCGCGTGCAGCATGCGAGCTACTTCTGCGTTTGCTTGCCGGTGCGCCCGCGACCGGCGTGCCGCACGGCGTGCCGCGGGTCCTAATTCACCACCCCGTCGACGTGTACGACGTTTTTTACGTGTACGACGTTTTTTACGTGTGCGACCTTTTTTTTTTCGGTGGCTGCGACCGCCAGCTTGAAACCCACCACGTTTTTTACGTCTACGTCGTTTTTTTTTGGTGTTTTTTCGGCGTTTGCGGCGTTTGCGGCGTTTGCCGTGTCTTCTGCTCCCGCCGGTTGCCGCACCACCAGCTCCGCTAGGATGATAATCTGCTGCCGACGAGGCCGCGCGCGCCCCTGTCGGGTCACCTGGACACCAGAGCATAAGATATCCTTGGTCTGGGGCATCATAGTCCATTAGCATTTCAGATGCTGGTGTCATTGTCTTATATTCACTGGATCCTAGTGCATCATGATCATCTTGTGCCGCGCCAATACCTTCTGTTAATTCTGCGCCTGCGACTCCTTTATTGTAAGCGAAATCTCCATATCTGCCAAAATATTTTTTCGCCATAGCGTCAATAGCAACGGAGTTCTTAGGGTTGGCTCGCGCAAAGGCTTTTAGTTTTCTTTGATTCGCGTCTACCCAATCTTTCTGCACCTCACCACAATTCTCGATAAATCTCCATCCTAAATAGTAATAATAGGTAACAACATTTGATACGGCTCTTAGAAATATTCCGCGCCACCCGGCGGCGGTGCAATAGTCCTTGAGAGCCTGAAGCAAAGATCGTCCGGATTCCACCATTTGAGTGCGTTCGTTGCGTTTACGAAAACCTTGTGCTGCGCCTCCTGCGCCCGGCGCTGAGCAAATTAAGTCAACATACAGGTATCCTGGCTTGGGCTTGGGATAATTCTTTTTCACGCAGCAAAATCCCCTTAGACCGCCTGTCGTATCGAGAGAAACAATGATAATATCTGCTTCATTAAACGCAGTTTGTGCAAAGTCTGCCATAATTTCACCTCGGCAAGCTTGGTGTAAGAATGCTGATGTTGGCGTAAATTTTTGTATCATATTTTCATTGGCATTTCCGCCTCCTTCAATTGTTTCAAATGCCCAAAGGGTGTCTGATAATTTTGCTACTCCGCGTCCATTTGTAGTAATACCTTGGGGTCCTCGTCCTGCCATATATATATATTGGTAATAATATCTTTTGTTGGAGAGAAAGATATAATTAGAGAGAAATGTTTTGCTTGTTTTTGGATTGGTATAAGATGATTGCTTTATCCAGAGGGAAAACCTTTCTGGAAACGCGGATGATATCTTGTTTTGTTGTTTTTTTGATCAATTCTATTTTGTCATGTGGAGAGATAATGACTGGCTTCTCTCGAAAGAGTTGTGCTGCATATTGTTCTCCATATAGATCTCCATAATAGGTTGGCGTTTTACAATCTGTTTCTTCTTTTATTAGAGAGATATCCTTAACGCGGTTTAGTTGGCTATCTTCTAAATTCCCTTTGTTAAGGTTTTTAATGATATCTTTTATATTGTTTACGAGGGCTGTAATATTTTCTTCTTTACATGTGGTTTCTATCAATGCTAAAGACCCTGTAACATTTGTCTCGATATCCAGTGTAATATTGTATATGAGATTAAGTTCGCCGCGTAGTCTGCTCATGAAGAGAGAGTTTAAACCATCTGTAAATATATCTTCGATTAGAGAGAAATAGTTAGTATCATGTTCCCAAGGGTAGAGTGATGTGCTAAAAGCTATACAAAGTTCAGCAATTCTACTTTTCTTGTTTTCAAGATGATAAATATGTGGTTTTGTAATAGTCGATAGTACATTTTTTTTTATGTTTTTTGTGCCTTCGCGCGCATTTCTAGGGAGATATTGACGAAAGAGATGTGTAATCCTGTCTTCTTGAATATTCCCTGCAACAATAAAAAGGATATTTTCTGGTGTATATATTCTTTTGCAGAATTGTTCGAGAGAATGTTTGTCGAACTTCTTGAGATTTTCTAGTTGAAGGGGGATATTCATACCATTTTTAAGTCCACTATGTTTGTAAATATGTTTTATTAATTCATTGGTTATTTTCCAATATGGATCATTCATATCTCGTTTAAGTTCTTCTTGTACGGCTTTTTTCTCTTTTTCAATGCGTGCGTTGGTAATTTGGGGATTTGTTGTAATTTTAACAATATACTCGATAATTTCTTCGAGATCCTTCTTTAAACCTTCGACAAAGTAGTTAATGGTTGTGTCGCTTGTTGATGCATTGGCAATGATACCGCGGTCCCCCCAATATTTTGCGCAGTCGTCGTCACATTTGGCCCACGAATCTCCGAGTACGTGCTCTAGGAGATGAGAGATGCCTGAGTTTGCTGGGGTTTCGTTCATGTATCCGGAGAGAATAAAACTTTGGACATACACGACAGGGGTGTTGTGTACAGGGATCATAAGAACCTTAAAATTGTTGATTCTTTTTATTTTGACCATTCATATAATATAGTAATAATATATAAATGGCAAAGAGATCACGGCATAGAAAGCATTCCCGCAGAAAGCGGACGCGTAAAAAGCGTTCCCACAGAAAGCGAGCGCGTAGAAAGCGTTTTAGGCAAAGACGTGGAGCTGGTTTACTTAGTCGCACCCGAAAAGCACCGCGTGCTTGTGCTTCAGCAGCAGGTAACTTTCTGAATAGAACTTGTAGACTAGATAGGTTTTCATTTCCTACTACGAGAGAAAAACTTGCTCGCGATTATGCGAGTGATGTTGAGCAGGAAATTAAACACGAGGGGGGGCGTGTAACGGCGAGTGGTCGACAAGAGTCCCTGCAAACGGCGCGTGCATGTATACGTGCCCTTGAAAAACATCCTGAGTGTGTGGAATCACCCAGCCCGCGGAAGGAGCCTACCGGCATTGACGGGGCATTGCTTTGGCATCCCGCAGTCCGTGATGCACAGGCTCATATTATCCGGGCGGACCAAATGGCAAAGTATGGCGTCGCCACCCGATCGCAGAAAAAACCGGGATTAGTTCATCGAGTGACTGGAAAATCGTTATTCAGGCGCGGGGGTCGCCGCCGGCGACGAACGAAGCGCCGGAAGCGTCGGAAGCGTCGGCGTAACAGGCGCAGCAGGCGCAGGAGAAGACAATAATAATGATAGTGTCCCACCTAGCCGTTAACCTTCCCTTAAGTGTAGTGGGGAAATGGGTGAGATAACGATAAATGGCTAATCTTTGGAAAGGGTATAATCCTTGATATTTCCCCTTCCCCCCTTGCTTTCCTTAAACAAAAAAAAAAGAGTTGTTTTTCTTTTTTTTTGTTTTTTTTTGTTTTTTTTGTTTTTTTTTGCACTTGATCTAATATTTATGTTTAGTTAGCGGCGCCTGGGTCAGAAGCATCTTCTTCGCCAGAGCGAGCATCCGAGAATACGCTACTCACTTCATCCTTGAGAAATTGTAAGCGAGAGGCAGCGGCATCATGGTTGCCGTTAATATTGGCAAATCCGTCCATTTTCACAATTTCAGTAAGATTTTCCTTCAAATAATCGATGCGTTCTTCGTGATGTTCCTGCGGGGATGACCAGCACATCAAGCAAAAGAGTGAAATAAATTTCGACGACTTGGAGCGAATATCCTTGTTGGCGGCAAAGAGGTTAAATACCTCAGTCATTCTGGCGCCAAAGGCGTTAAATTTCCGCTTAGATGGAAGAGTATAGTGCTCGTCCATTTGCTTGTCCCAAAAGTTTTTTACAAGGGCGGGGGTGTACTTCTTGTCCTTTTCGCAGAAGAGGTAAAAACATCTCGCGTAAACCTGGAGCGGCTGAAAGCGCTTTTGCGACCTCTCCGGGATAATATCATTGATGAAAACGCTGTGTTTCAGCATCATCGTCTCGATCCGAGTGGAAAGCACACCCTTCGTCGCATGAAGGATCTCACCCAACTTCGTCGTCTTCGTCTGTTGAAACTTCTTAAACGATTCGGACAATTCGCGCTGAGTCAGGGTCCTGTTAGCTTTTTTAAAAATGAGTTCGAAAGCATCAAACCTTTTCTTCTCCTTTTTCGTCAGAGAAAGTTTATTTTGGTGATCGTAAAACTTGTTTTTCCAGGTAAATTTATTACCGATAAATTCGATAATTGCAGTAATTCGCTGCTTTCCATCGACACTTTCGTAGATGACTTTGTCATCGGTGTCGTGGGGTTGCCAGTAGGTTGCCGGAATATCCGCCGGAGCATATCCAGAACAGCTGTCGATGATCCCCCGCTTCCATTTCAGATTATGGACCACATTTCGCTGGTGCGAGGGATTAATATCATAATCTCCTGACGCGATGATACGAGCCACATCAACGGTTGAGTGCGTTGCGGTGGACCATCTGAGAGAGGAGGAAGACATTATAGAGCAGTAAAGGAAATTTAGAGTTTTTGGAAAGTTTTTGGAAAGTTTTGTTTCTTTTTTCTTGTTTACATCCTTATACTACTGAAAATCATGTTCAATTTTTTTTTAAATACAACCATTTATCCACTAAATTGGGTGCGCTAGAAATCTGCCAGCCCCTTTAAACCCGGCGTTCCCCTTTAAACCCGGCGTTCCCCTTTAAACCCGGCGTTCCCCTTTAAACCCGTTTAACCCTATATTCCCTTAAGAGCCCGGATAATCCCCTTTAAACCCTTGATAATAAAGAAAAAAAGGTATGCTGCCATACTAATTCTTCTTTCCCAATGTAATCGATACAACAGCCACCAAAGGTTTCCTGCAGGACAAAGACTTCGCCACTCCGTCTACTCTCTCGAGCCAACGGAGGAAAGTGCACTTATTTTGTTGAGGAGTATTACATTCTCTCGTGTCATGTAATATAGTCCTACCTGTTTACCCAATACGAAACCAAGTAATATTGTGCGAAGTCTACCCCTCCCAGCGAAGGCTAACTCTGGTGTGTGCGTTGCAAAGAGTGTTTCAACTCCTGTCGCGTTAGATCATCAGTTCCCCAGCGCGCCGGGACACTTCTCTCTTACTTGA
>Ga0114996_10006341_pt1 | contig 13662 bp, 8 predicted proteins | sample ArcticOcean_MG_C_4_FD_87039 | JGI IMG/M metagenome (GOLD analysis project Ga0114996, IMG submission 87039) | Marine microbial communities from western Arctic Ocean - ArcticOcean_MG_CB4_134 | ecosystem: Environmental > Aquatic > Marine > Oceanic | place: Arctic Ocean: Canada Basin | collected... | reverse complement strand
TTTGCTGGAAGAAGGATTCTTCGCCTACTTGGAAGACGCCGACTTGGGGCTGCGGGCGGCGATCGAAAAACTTCCAGGAATGTATGTCCCCGAGGCCGTCGCCTACCATCGGGGCAGCGCTACGTCGGGCGCTTGGAGCAGCCAGACGGTGCAGCGGATGACGTGTCACCAGTTGCTGCTGATCGCGAAGTTCTATCCGGTTGGGATGATTTTACGTTACGCGCATGCTATCTTCGCGGCCCAACTGTTGTGGGCGGGATTGGCGATATCCCGGGGACGGGGCGGTGCCTGGTTGCGCGGCTTTGCTGCTGGACTATGGAAGTTCAGCCGGGTCAGACGGGCTTCGAAGCAAGTTCGCGGAAAGGCGGGCGGGCTTCGAGCGGTTCTGAACCAGGCCGAGGCTGAGATCTTCCGGGTGCAGAACGCGACGAGTTGGGACAGCTACTGGAAGTGGTATTTCCGGTTTGTCAGCCGGCCAGCGGAGAGCTGCACATGAGAACCGATATTGCCGCGGTGATCGTGACCTACTATTCGGCGGGTCCTATCGAGGAGTGCTTGCGCTCGCTTCGAGGGGTGGCTGAGGTCATCGTGGTTGACAATGGTTCGAAGGACAACACTTGCGAGATTGTGCGCCGAACGGCCCCGGAGGCGACGCTGATCGTGAACTCAAGTAATCGCGGGTTCGCGGGCGCGGTGAATCAGGGAATTGCGGCGGCGACGAGTCCTCTGGTGCTTCTGCTGAATCCGGATAGTTATTTGAGAACGCCGCTTGATGCGATGGTTGAGGATTGCCTGCGGACGCGAGTCGGTGCGGTGGGCGGCAAGCTGGTCGATGCTAACGGCGAGTCGCAGCGAGGTTTCAACGTGCGGGCGCTCCCCACGGCGGCGGCTTTGGCGTTGGAATGTTTGGGGCTCAACCGGATGTGGCCGTCCAACCGGGTCAACCGCCGGTACCGCCGGTTCGATCTGGATCCGAACAAAGCGCAGGAGGTCGAGCAGCCGGCCGGTGCGTTCTTGATGGTACGCCGCGACGTGCTCGAGAGCATCGGCCGTCTCGATGAGGGCTTCTATCCGCTATGGTTCGAAGATGTGGATTTATGCTGGAGAATCCTGCGGGCAGGGTACACGATTCGGTATACACCCGAGTGCCAGGCGGCACATGATGGCGGGCACTCGGTACCCGCGATGACGGCCGAGCAACGTCAGCTCGCTTGGTATGGTAATCTGATACGCTTTATTGATAAACACTTCTCAGCCTGGACGGGCCGTTGGCTGCGGCCGGTCATTTTAGTGGGAATTCTCGGACGCTGGTTGGCCAGTTGGGGTACCGGGAACCGTGAGGAGCGAAAGGCCTACGCGAAAGCATTGAGGTTGGTTGTCGGCGGACGCCGGTTGGCGCTTCCGGCCACCGGCGGGAGTGTAGGCGCCTCTTCTGTCGTTCAATTCTGATTGAGTCGAGTTCATGTTGGACAAACATAGAATTTCGGTGACACTGGTCACCTTCAATAGCGGACGGTTTATCCGGCGGTGTCTGGAGTCCGTTTTAGAGCAGCGGTATCCAGATCTGGAGGTGATCGTCGTCGATAATGCATCGACCGACGGCACCACCGACATCCTGGAGCAGTTCGAGGACCGCTGCCTAGTTGTTTACAACCAAGAAAACATTGGTTTCGCGGCTGCGCAGAATCAAGCGATTGGCCTCTCTTCGGGCGAATGGGTTCTGACGCTGAATCCCGATGTCCTGCTCATGCCCGACTTTTGTTCGTGCTTGATGGAGACCGCGGATCACGACCCCAGCATCGGGACGATTTGCGGCAAGCTGCTGATGATGGACGCTTCGTTCCAGATCCCGGATCAGAGGATTGTCGACACGACGGGAATCTACTTCAATCCCATGTTGCGTCATCTTGACCGCGGCTGTTTGGAGAAGGACAACGGCCACTACCGGGAGCACGAGTTCGTCTTCGGAGCTTCGGCGGCGGCGGCGTGTTACCGGCGCTCGATGATAGACGATGTGGCGATCGAAGGCGAGTTCTTCGATTCCGATTTCTTTACCTATCGCGAAGACGCGGACGTGGCTTGGCGGGCTCAGTTGCTGGGCTGGAAATGTATCTACACTCCGACGGCGTTCGGATACCATGTGCGGAAGTTGCGCCCGGGCATGCGCCGATACCTGCCGCCTGAAATCAACATGCACTCGGTGAAGAACCGGTTTCTGATGCGGGCGAAGAACATCACGGCGCGCGTCTATCTCCGCAACTTCATACCGATCCTCGCCAGAGACGTGGGCATTCTGGCGTACTGCCTGTTGATCGAGCGGTCGTCTTTGAAAGCGTTCTACCTGTTTGGCCGCGGCTGGAGCCGGGCCTTGCGGAAGCGGCGTTTGATCCAGCAGCGGCGACGCGTGGATAACGCTTACATGAGTCAATGGTTCCGCTTCGCTCCGGTCAGCTTGCCGGCGAAAGCGCCTGAAAAGGTGACTTCGCAGGTCAGTGTCAATCAATCCTGATCCCTGGCGCTAATCGCGGGCTCTTTACTCCGGCAGCGCAAGTTCCGGCTCGATGGCCGCTTGCTAGAGTCAAACGATCTAGAGTTTTGCCATGAAGATTGCCCTGCTGGGCACCCGCGGCATTCCGGCCAACTACGGAGGGTTCGAGACGTTTGCCGAGGAACTCTCGGTGCGTTTGGCCCGGCGTGGTCACGACGTCACTGTCTATTGCCGCTCGAACTACATCAAGACGCGTGATCGAGTCTATCGTGGTGTGCGGCTGCAGCGGCTGCCGACGATTCCCCATAAGTATTTCGACACGATCGCCCATACATTTCTATCCACGCTGCATCTTCTTTTTCGGCGCTTCGACGCGGTTCTCTATTGCAACGGCGCCAACTCGATTTTTACGATCGCTCCTCGCCTGCTCGGCATGCCGACCGCTTTGAACGTGGACGGGCTAGAGCGCAAGCGCCGCAAATGGAATGCTGCGGCACGAGCGTGGTACGCGGTTTCCGAGCGCCTCTCGACCTGGCTTCCCAATGAACTCATCACCGATGCCGCGGTGATTCAGCGCTATTACTCGGAGCGGTATGGCAAGCCGAGCCGGCTGATTGCCTACGGAACCGAAACAGGGAAGCTAGAGACGGACGAAGCGTTGCGCCGATTCGGGCTTACCGCTGGCGGGTATTTTCTTTACGTGAGCCGCATGGAACCTGAGAACAACCCCTTGATGGTCGTTAAGGCTTTCGAGAAGATCTCCGGTGAGAAGAAACTCGTTATGGTTGGCGATGCGCCGTATGCGGCCGAGTATATTCGCCAGGTTCGGCAGACAAAAGACTCGCGGATTCTCTTCACTGGAGCGGTCTATGGCCGCGGGTATCACGAAATGCTGTCGCATTGCTTCGCGTATGTTCACGCGACCGAAGTCGGTGGAACGCATCCGGCGCTGGTGGAGGCGATGGGGCGGGGTTGCCCGGTGCTGTTTCTCAACGCCCCGGAGAACGCGGAAGTGGCGAGCGAGGTTGGCCTAGCCTACGAAGCGCAAACGGAAGACTTGGCGCGCGCCATGGAGCGGATTGCGGCCATGCCGAGCGAGCAGCGCGAGCGCATGGGTGCGGCCGCGATGGAGCTGGCGCGAAGGCGGTACGATTGGGAGGCCATTGCCGACCAATACGAGCAGCTTTTCAAGAAAATGGTTCAGCCTGGAGCCCGCCGAGGAACTGAAAGCTAACCCGCATTTCTCAGCGCCCGACGACCGAAATACGCGAGAGGCCTGGCATTACGTCGTTGCGCTTGCTGGCCGTGCTCAACGCACTGTCCGAGTACGCCTCCCGCCCGTCAAGTGGCACGGGGAGGCCCTGGCCAAGTTGATTTGCCCGCTTCCAGGGACGGCAGGTCCGCCTACTACTGGATCAGAGTTCCCTGCGGATCCGGCTCTTTGTCGTCCTCGGCGGATTCCGGGACTACGCAGGCGGCGGCAATCTCGTCGCTCTCTCCAAGGTTCACCAGCCGGACTCCTAGCGCGGAGCGTCCGGTGGCCCGAATTTTATCCGACTCGATCCGGATCATCTTGCCGTTTTTCGTGATGATCATCAGATCGTTTTCTTTCGTGACCGTCATGATCGAAACGACGTTGCCGTTTCGCTTCGAGGTCTTGATGTTGATGATCCCTTTCCCGCCGCGCGAGGTGAGACGGTATTCATCGATTTTCGTGCGCTTCCCATACCCGAATTCGGTCATGCTGAGGACCAGCATATCCTCCAAGACGGCGATCATTCCGATCACCCGATCATCAGAGTCCAATCGCATCGATCGCACGCCGCGGGCGGGCCGGCCCATGGCACGAACCGCTGACTCGTGAAAGCGTATCGCCTTGCCGTGGCTGGTCGCGACGAGGATATCGTGGTCTCCATCGGTGAGACGAGCCGAGATCAGCTCATCGTCATCGTCGAGCCCCAGCGCGATAATGCCGCGGGACATGGGCCGCTTAAAGACGCTCAGGTCACACTTCTTGATGACCCCCTTCTTCGTCGCCATCACAATATTTCGGCCCTCGACAAACTCCTTGACGGGCAAGAAGGCCTGCACGGTCTCGTCGGGCTGGAAGTTCAACAGATTGACGATGTTTTTGCCCCGCCCGGTGATGCCGACGTCGGGAATGTCGTAGATCCGCAGCCAGTAGACCCGTCCCAGGTTCGTGAAGACCAGGAAGTAGGAGTGCGTCGAGCCGATCATCAGGTGCTCGACGAAGTCCTCGCTGCGGGTACCCATCCCGATGCGGCCACGCCCGCCGCGGGTTTGCTGGCGGTAGGTCGTGACGAGAGTCCGCTTGAGATAGCCGTTATGGGTAACGGTGATCGCAACATCTTCGTCGGCGATCAGGTCTTCCATCGATAGCTGCGTCACCGGCGGGCCGATTTCGCTGCGGCGCTCGTCGGCGAACTTTCTTTTGATCTCTTTCAGCTCGTCGACGATGACTTTGCGAAGGACTGTATCGGAGTCGAGGATCTCGAGATAGCCGGCGATTCTGAGCTGAATCTCCGCCAGCTCCTCGATAATCTTGTTGCGCTCCATGCCGGTGAGCCGCTGGAGCTGCAACTCGATGATGGCCTGCGCCTGGCGCTCGCTGAATTCAAAGCGATCCATCAGCGCCTGCCTGGCCTCGGCGGGGCTCGTGGACTGCCGGATCAGCCGGATCACTTCGTCGAGATGGTCGAGTGCGATTTGGAATCCGAGCAGCACATGCTCGCGGGCACGCGCTTTACGCAGCAGGAAATTGGTCCGCCGACGGATCACGTCGATGCGGTGGTCAATGAAGAGATTGAGGTACTGAAGCAGACCCAACTCGCGTGGCTGGCCGTCGACGATGGCCAGCATGATCATGCCGAAACCGGTCTGCAACTGCGTGTGTTTAAAGAGGTTATTGAGGACTACCTCGGGCTGCTCTCCGCGCTTGAGCTCGTAGACGATCCGCATACCGTCGCGGTCGCTTTCATCCCAGATGTTGGAGATGCCCTCGATTTTCTTGTCGTTGACGAGGGCCGCCGTGTGCTCGATCAGCCTGGATTTGTTGACCTGGTAGGGAATCTGGCTAACGATGATTTGCTGACGGTCGCGGGCGTTGATTTCGATACTCGCGCGGGCGCGAATCGTCAAGTGGCCGCGCCCCGTGTTGTATGCATTCAGGATGCCGTCTCGGCCGCAGATGATCCCCCCGGTCGGAAAGTCAGGTCCCTGAACGATCTCTAGAATTTTCTCCAGGGGCGTTTTCGGGTGCTCGACCAGAGTCATGGCGGCGTCGACGATTTCACCGAGATTGTGTGGCGGAATGTTTGTCGCCATTCCGACGGCGATGCCGGTCGCTCCGTTGATGAACAGATTCGGCGCGCCTGCCGGCAGGCATTCCGGCTCTTCACTGGTGTCGTCGTAGTTGGGCCGGTAGTCGACGGTATCTTGATCCAGGTCGTGGAGCAGCGCCTCGGCCAGCGCGGTCAGGCGGGCTTCGGTGTAGCGCATGGCCGCGGGCGGATCGCCGTCGACCGACCCAAAGTTTCCCTGCCCGTCAACGAGCAGGCCGCGCAGGGTGAAGGGCTGAGCCATGCGCACGAGCGTGTCGTAAATGGATTGATCACCGTGCGGATGATAGTTTCCCATCACCTCACCGACGATCTTTGCGGACTTGCGGTAGCCGCGGTTGGAGCGCAGTCCGGCCTCATACATGCCGTAGAGGATGCGCCGCTGGACCGGCTTGAGCCCGTCGCGCACATCGGGCAGCGCGCGGCCGATGATCACGCTCATCGCGTAGTCGAGATAAGACTTCTTCATCTCGACTTCGATGTCGATCGGGATTAAATTCTCAGGCGGGGCACCGTTGCCAAGCGGGAGCTGAGTGGGGTTATCCGGGGGTTGATCAGCCAACGAGACGTCCTTTCTTCAGGGGTGTTTCAGAAGATGCTAAGTAGTTTATTTATTATAGCGTAGAGCGGGGGGCCGAGGCGGGTTTTGGAGGGCTTTTTGTGGCTGGAATTCGACGATTTTCGAGGCAGAGGATTCGGCGCCGATGAAGGCAGTGGCCAGCGGTCCAACGGCGAGGCCCGGTTTGCCCGCCGCAGCTGTCATCAGGCGATGCAAAATGCGGGATCTAGTCAGCCCGAGCGACCATCAGGCAACTGCTAGTGACGTTGGCCGGAGCGGGAATTAGGCTGGCGATTCGCTTCCTCATCGCCTTGCCGGTGTTTGAGAGAAGGTCTTGCGCAAACTCCCTGTGCGATTGCTTCAACCAGTTGCCTAGCGGCCACATGGGGAGGTTGCGCGACAATGCCACCGATTCGTATTGGACAAAAATGCCATCTTTGTCGCCCAACTTTCCCTCTTGGAAGCGCCAGTAGGATCTGTGCCTCCATAGAAAGCCTTCGTTCCGGTCGTCGTCTTCGCTCATGACCTCTTCGGATTCCTCGCCTGGCCTCGCGACCTGGCGAACCAGAGCCGTGGCGGTTCGCGCGAGCGCGCGGCCGCCCTGTAGCCGATGGCATTCCATCGTGTGCTCTGTGTCGAGGACAACCCGCATCGCCAGCTTCTGGTAGTTCAGCCGCAGCCTGAATCTGGACCGGTTACCGTCGCCCTCGATCAGCCCGGAATCCAGGACAAGGGGCTGCTGAAAGCGCTGGTAGCCGTCGAAGTCCATCGAGACAGCTCCGGCCAGTTGCAAGTCAGCCCGGGGCACGAAAATAACGGCCATCCAATGGTGAATGTAGCCGCCCGCAAGTGCCGCGCGATTCGCATCCACGCGATGGAGCCACACTTCTCCCTGGCGTAAGGCCGCTTCGATGCCCTGACGCTTGGCATGGCGCTCCGCATTCATGCAGAGAAAGGGGCTCTCCCGGGCTAACCCTTTGTCTAGCCGAGCTTCGGTGGCGGTGACGTAGGTCTCGAAAGCTTGAAGCGTTTCGTCCGTCAGCTCGACTGCCGCCAGGGGCAGGCAGGATGCGGCAACGAACAGTAGCGCCGTTCTGAGGCTTGCCGGCCGGATCTGGAAGCTGTGAGAAATCGAACGCACCGGCACCAAGCATAGGCACGAAGGATCCGGGTATGCAACTGCTTGATCGCGACTGGAGACCCCCCGGACGGCCACGCTTGCCTGGGCAGTGGCGTACCGCGCGGGGATGAATCCGCGGACGTTCGAGGGTCAGAGGGTAAGGGCTTTCTCCCCGACCGAAGCACCGAGAAGATAGTCATCTTGGCGAAGCATTGCGGTGAACTCATCCGCGGTAACCGGGCGGCTGATGAGGTAGCCCTGGATTTCATCGCAGCGGTAGCTCTGAAGACGCCTGAGTTGGCTCTCGGTCTCGATCCCTTCGGCAATCACATTGAGACGAAGACCATGCGCCATGCTGATGATGGACTCGGCGAGAGTCGCGGCCGTACCGTCGTTGGTGATGTCGGCGATAAAGGAGCGGTCAATTTTCAACGCCCGAACCGGAAGTCTGCGCAGGTACGAGAGAGAGGAATAGCCGGTGCCAAAGTCGTCGAGGGCCAGCGGAATTTCCAGCAGCGACAACCCGTCCAAGCTTTCCGGCGTTCCATCCAGGGTCCCTATCAAGGCGCTTTCGGTGATTTCCAGTTGCAGCCATCGGGGGTCTAGCTGCGTCTCCTCTAAGATTTTCCGGACGGATCGGACAAACTCGGGCCGGCTGAGTTGCCGGGCGGAGACGTTGACCGACATCTTCACCGAACGCCAGCCGGCGTTCTGCCACTCCTTGTTTTGACGACAGGCTTCTTTGAGCGCCCAGCCTCCCACGTCGGCGATCAGACCGATTTCCTCGGCGATGGGGATGAATTCCGCTGGACCAACGAGTTCGTCTTGAGACCGCCGCCAGCGAACCAGAGCTTCCGCTCCACTGATTCGTCCGGAACCGAGCCGTACGATCGGCTGGTAGCGCAGCTCCAACTGTCCGTCCTCGACGGCTCTTCGCAGCTCGTTCTGAAGGCTCCATCTTCTGGCGGCGCGGACGTGCATGTCCGAGTCAAAAACTTGGATTCCGCCTTTGCTCCGCGCCTTCGCTTTATACATAGCGATATCCGCGTTGCGAAGCAGCTCTTCTGGATCCCGAATACCGGCTCCGCTCAGTGCAATCCCGAGGCTTGCCGCGGCACTAATTTCATGACGTTCGATTTGGAAAGTTGAACTGAGCGCGGTTCGAATTCTGGAAGCGATCGTCAGAGCCTGGGCTTGGTCCCAAAGGCCTCGCAATAACACGACGAACTCGTCTCCTCCGACTCTTGCCACGATATCCCGGTCTCGAATTTCCTCCTCTAGCCTGCGGGCCACGTTTGCCAGCAACTGATCGCCCACGAGATGGCCGAGGCTGTCGTTGACATCTTTGAAGCGGTCGAGGTCGAGAAAGATAACGGCAAACAGATAGTGCTCATTGCCTTGCTGGCGCTGCAGCTCAGCCCGTATCCGCTCAAACAGGTATTCCCGGTTTGGCAGGCCGGTAAGCCGGTCGTGGCTGGCGTCGTGTAAGAGGCGCTCTTCGAAGTTTTTCAAGAGCTTGATATCGACCATGGATCCGACCATCCGGTCGCACTCTCCGGCTTCGTTCCGTATCGCAGAGCCGCGGGTCAGCACCCAGCGGTAGTCCCCGTTGGCCTGCTGAATCCGATGCTCTGCCTCGAAATTCTCTGCCTTTCCGTAGAGGTGGGCCCAAAGCCGCTCCGTGACAATGTGCAAATCGTGGAAGTGGATCAAGTTGAGCCAGTCCTCCGAGCTCAGGTCGAGGTCTCGGTCCGAGTAGCCCAGCATCGATTTCCAGCGCGGTGAGAAATAGAGCCGGTCCGTGGTGAGATCCCAATCCCACAGGCCATCCATTTCCCCCCTCGCCTGTAGTACGCTGGTCTTGCCGGCGACGTCGCTGTCGACTGTTTCCCGTTCGCCTAGATAGCGCTCCCTGATCGCCCGCACCTCTGCCAGATGTTCGGCGTGTAACTCCCGGTAGGTGCGGAGGCGGATGGTGAGAACCGCAAACGCAAGAATCGCGGAAACGATCAGGGCCACCCCGAAATGCAGCCAACCCACGTCGGGCGGGGCCATGACAGCGGCCAGCGCCCAGCCTGCAAGCGCCATGGCCAGCACGGCAGCCAGCCAGCGAGTGTCCAACAAAACACACGCGCTCGCCAGGGCAATCAGAATCACCACGGTGGCACCCTCCGGTTCCGGGATCAAAAAAAGATGCAAGAGCGCATTCAACAATGCGACACCTGCAATGCCCGCGGCGAGCGGATGGGCTTGTTCTAGACGGATGCGGCCATTGCGGATTTCAGCGCGAAGCCTGAGGTGGATTCCAGCCGATACCACGGCCATGACGGTTAAGACCGCGGTTTCAACGGGCTGGCTGTGCCACAGCGTCAGGCGCAATGCCCCGGTGATGACATACAGTGTTGCCAAACCCGGGAGGAAGGCCTGGACGGTTTCCAAGACAAAGCCGTCCAGCCTCGTGCGCAGGTTGTGATCAGCGAGTCTGGGTCCGAGGATGCTCATCACGCCTGTCTCTCCGCGGCAAACTGCTTGAAGGCCCAGCCCGGACCGCGACACTCAGCGGCTGTGAAACACCGCTCGGACTGGGCGTCGTCGTCCTCCAATCTCATGGATGTGGGAATCTCGAATTCGAGCAAACCCTTCCATCACAGCGCGATCCAGTCCTCCGTACGATCGAATCGAGGAGCTCCAACCGAAGAACGATCCGGAAGGGAAGCCCCCCCAAACGTTATCGTCTGGATTGGGCCCGGTTTTAGCCCGCATATCTCATCGGATGACGAGGCGAAGTGGGCTAGAAGCCCGACGCTACCATCCGTGTCGCGGCAACACTCCTCGGGCCGCACGCCAGGATTGCGCTTCGAGCGACAATGGAAGCGCATGGTCATGAAACTGTTTACCGCCAGCGGCGCCGAGAGCCCTCGTCATACGCTCGTCAGCACGAAGAGAGCCGGTTCGCCGACGCTGAGCCGGCGCCGATTTTTTGCTGCCTCGGGAGGGGCCATCGTTGCCTCCGCCGCAAACTCGTGCGGGGGGGACAGCTCCAAGCGGGTCGTGCTCACCTTCGACGACGCCGTCAAATCCCATCGAACCTTTGTCGCGCCGCTGCTCAAGGAGCTGGGTTTCAACGCCACGTTCTACGTCACCCACCGCTGGATGGACGACGCGGAGAACTTCATGACCTGGCAGGACATTGCCGAGATTCATGAGATGGGCTTCGAGATCGGCAACCATACCTGGACGCACGCGGACGCCGCGATGCCCAGGACAGCCGGGCGCTTCGCGGGCGAGCTGGCCCTGGTCGAAAACGCCTTGGAGAAAGTCGGCGTGCCGCGACCGACGAGTCTCGCCTGGTGCGGCAACAGCTTTGGTCCCGAGGCGCTGGGGCGGCTGCGGGACTTGGGCTATCGCTTTGCGCGGCGCGGCAAGGATCCCGAAGGCCGCGACCGCACGCTGAAGCTCGGACTGGCGTATGATCCAGCCCGGCACGACCCGTTGTTGATCCCCTCGACGGCGGTCTCGATCCTGGACTGGGACGTTGCCCACCTGCGATCGGCCTTGGCGCTGGGAGAGCCCGGCAAGCTGGTGGTGCTGCAGTTCCACGGAGTCCCAGACGTCGCCCATCCCTGGGTGGATACGCGGCCCGATATGTTTCGGCAGTATATGGAGCTGCTAAAAAGCGAAGGGTACGAGACGCTGGCGGTGCGGGACCTGGAGCGGTTCGTGGACCCGACCGTGCCGGTTGACGACCCGCTGGCCGAGACACGCATTCGCCCTGGCCGGCCCACGTCGACGCTCTTGCTGCCGGTGGAAATCGAGACGACTCGATCGGATATCGATTATTGGATGGAAAACATGCTCGCTGACCACCGCTACACGCCAGCCGAGGCGGCTTTGGTCAGCGGGCTTTCCGAGGACGAAGTTGCGCCCTATGCGGCGAAGTTTTCCGGGGCGACAGTGGCTCCAAGTCTGCAATCCCCCGGCTCTTCATCCCCCGACCCGGCATCGACGGACAGCCTCAAGGTTCACAGCCTCAAAGTCCGGCCTTACCCCGGCGGCCGCCACCCGCGCAGCGGGTTTCTGGAAGGTGCGATCGACCCTCAGCGAGGCACCAAGGCCAGTGTGTTCCTTCCCTGGGACCCGGCGCAATACGTTGTGGTCGATCTACCCGAAGCGATCTTCAGCAACCTGGGTCTGCTCTATCTGGCGCATACGCATGTCCCGACGATCTGGAACGACGAGAATGTTGTCATCGAGAACGTCGATTGGGAAAGGCTGGCTGATGGCGGTTTGCGACATCAGTGGGAATTGCCAGGCACGGGGGAGCTGCCGAACAAGGTGGCCTTTGGGGCGGAGATGCGGCCCGCTCGCGGCCAAGTCGAGATGGAGCTATGGCTACGCAACGGAACCGAAGAGCCCCTGACCGAGCTGCGAACCCAGATCTGCGTGATGCTGAAAGGCGCACGGGAGTTCAACGAACAGACGCTCGACAACAAGATTTTCCGCGAACCCGTCGCTGCCGCGGGTTCCCAAGACGGCAACCGCTGGATCCTCACTGCCTGGGAGCGGACCGGCCGCAGTTGGGGCAACCTCAGTTGCCCCTGCTTCCACGCTGACCCGGTATTCCCCGATTGCGCTCCAGGCGAGACGGTGCGCCTCAGGGGACGGTTGTGGTTCTATGAAGGGGACGGTATCGAGGCGGAGATGGCGCGCGGATAAGCGTTTGCTACCGGGATCTTTGTAGTGGACACGGGACTCACAGGCAAGGTCGCCCTTGTGACCGGAGGCAACAACCCCCATGGCATCGGCGCCGCGGCGGCTAGAGCCTTCGCGGCCGAAGGGGCAGCCGTGTTTATTCACTACTTCAGCCGCTGGGCCGAGTCGTTGGGGTCGCCTTCAGGGGAAGGCGCGGCGACGGAGCCGAGCGTATCCTACTATCTGGCCATGCAGAAACGGTCAGCCGAGCAAGTGGCCACGGAGATTCGCGAAGCAGGCGGCCGGGCGGGGACTTGGGAGTGCAACTTGGCGAATCCGGATACCGTCCCGGAACTTTTCGATCGAGCCGAGCGGGAATGCGGTATCGTCGACGTTCTTGTCAATAACGCCGCGGAGTATCAATCCGACACGTTCGAACCCATCGAGCCCGCCGATGTGGTCGAGCACCCCGTATTCGAAGAGGGATTGAAGATGTTGACCGTTACCGCCGCTTCGCACGACAGGCACTTCGCGGTCAACAGCCGCGCCACGGCGCTGATGATGGCCGAGTTTGCCCGCCGCAAACAGAAAGTTCATGGCGATTGGGGGCGCATTATCAACGTCAGCGGCGACGCCGCCCGAGGGGGACCAAACGACGTATCCTACTGGGCCAGCAAGCACGCGCTGGAGTCCTACAGCCGTGCCGCGGCAGCCGAGTTGGGTCACCACGGCATCACCGTCAACGTCGTTTCGCCCGGGCCGGTTCAGACCGGCTACATCTCCAAGGAATTGGAGACCGAGCTGATCGGAGACATCGCGCTCGGCCGAGTGGGCCAGCCCGAAGACATCGCCGGCACGATCGTCTTCCTGGCCTCCGAACAAGCGAACTGGATCACGGGCCAGGTGATTCAGGTGCATGGAGGCCATCGTTTATTGCGCGGCTGAGCCGGTCGCGGCTGAGCAGCCGCCAGATCATAGCGAAGCCCGTCCTATCGTCACGCTCAGTTTCCGGCCCACTCGTGCATAGTATGCGGGCCTTGTCAAAGGTCACGCCTCTGCGAAGGGCGCAGGTCCTACGCGATCAGATCCCGCAGCACTTCGCCGTGGACATCGGTTAGGCGGTAGTCGCGGCCCTGGAACTTGAACGTCAGCCGTTTGTGATCCATGCCCATCTGGTGGAGCAGGGTGGCCTGCATATCATGCACGGACACCTTGTTTTCGACAGGGTTGTAACCCAGATCGTCGGTTGCGCCGAAGTGATGTCCGCGCTTGAAACCCCCTCCGGCGAACCACATCGTGAAGGTGCGGTGGTGATCGCGCCCGACCAGCTCATCGTGCGGCCCGTCAACTTGCAGCATCGGTGTGCGTCCGAATTCACCGCCCCAGACGACGATTGTGTCGTCGAGCATGCCGCGCTGCTTGAGGTCTTTGATGAGCGCCGCCG
>Ga0114996_10006340_pt1 | contig 13664 bp, 8 predicted proteins | sample ArcticOcean_MG_C_4_FD_87039 | JGI IMG/M metagenome (GOLD analysis project Ga0114996, IMG submission 87039) | Marine microbial communities from western Arctic Ocean - ArcticOcean_MG_CB4_134 | ecosystem: Environmental > Aquatic > Marine > Oceanic | place: Arctic Ocean: Canada Basin | collected... | reverse complement strand
GTGTCCGTAATGGACGTGGAGGTTCGAATCCTCTCACCCGCATTTACATATCTACTTCTCCCAAGGGACTTTCGGCCATTCGCCGTGAGTCCTTTTTTTATGGCTGGTCCCAACGGTGACACATTTTCGGGGGACACGGGGGACACAGTAATTCATCCTGTGCCATCGTGTGACACTTCGGATAGCGATCAAAAAAACCCGCTATCTTCTGTGCATGTTTAACGTGTGGCACAGATTTGAAGGAGCATCCATTGGCCAGCCTTTTCACGAAAAACCAAGTCTTTTACGTCCGATTTCGACATGCAGGGAGTCAGTTCAAACGCTCGCTTGAAACAAAAGACGAGGCGTTTGCTCAGTACCGACTGACGCAAATCAAGACCTTCCTTGAAGGAATTAAACGGGGACACGAAATTGTCCCAGCAGAAGTCGCTCCCGGACCGTTTATTGTCTCTCTCGGCAACGTGAAACTGGAAGTTCAGTCGCCGCCGCCGACTCAAGCGGAGCGTGCTGGATTCCGTCGTGGACGACTACAGGTTCTATACCGGGGCCAACTCGCCGCTCGGATCTGCATTGAAGAGGCGCGTGGCGGACCACCTGGACCGGATTCGCGAGTTCGAGCAACGTGCATTTTCCTTGAAGGACAAGAATCCCAATTCTCCGCACCTGCCTCGCCGTTTGCAGATTCCACACGGGGGGCCGTCAGATCCAGGCGGGCAGGGTATCGATATCACGCTTGAGGATCTAACCGCCGAATGGCGACTGCTGGCAGATCTTTACGCGCTGGCGATCAAGCTGGACCGGGTTCGCTTCGGGTCAATCACATTCCTGGCGGCGGGCGAGCGGATTCGCCTGACCGGTGATTACAAGTACGAGGGCCGCACGATCTGGCAGTTCGACGATGCCCGCCAGCAGAACGCGTCGGGAGACCAGGGCTGCAGTCACGAGTGGTGGCACAAGTTCAACGAGAGCAAGAAGAACGAGGCCTTGCGAGCGCATGCTCACATGAAGATGGACGTGGTGGCCTATTTCCTGCAGAGGCTCGACGATGCCGAGTCGAAGGAAGCGAACGGAAAAACGATCCTGGAGAATTCGCTGATCACCATCTCCACCGAATCGGGCGACGGTCGTCACAACGACGTGAAGCGAGAATTATCGGGCGTGTTTCATGCCATCACCAGTGCAGGCGGTTTGTTCAAGACCGGCCAGATCATGGACGTGGGCGCCGAGGGACTCGATCTCTACAACAACATGACCGGCGCGATGGGAATCTCCGACCGACTCGGCCCCCAGGACCGACCGGTGGAGACGGTGGACAAGATCCTCGCCTGATATGGCAGGCCGTTGTAAAAACAGCACGCCCAGCCTTGAAAACTCGATGTCCGCGGCGGAGCACCCGCCACAGAATCACATCAATTTAGCTTGTTAAACCATGCCAGCCCAAGAGCGGAATCAGCTATAATTCCGTATGATGACTCATGGCGCTTTGCAATCGCATTGGTGTAGTGTTGAAAACCCACTTCGCGTCTCGCGAGTAATAATGGACCATGACGACCAGTTTTGATACATCGGTCCGAATACCGATTCGCACTACGATCACGTGCCCGAATTGCTGGCATGAATTCTCACCCGAAGACACGCTCTGGATCGCTTCACATCCCGCGCTTGTAGGCGATCCTCGGGTTGGCGCTGACGAGCAACAACGCTTCCTGCCAACTCGATTTGATGTCACTGGTAATGCTATTGATTCTCAGGGCGAACGTTGCACAGACTTGGCCTGTCCCGATTGCCACCTACCAATTCCGCGGGCAGTGCTGGAGTTGGATCCATTCGTCGCCTCGGTTGTGGGGGCACCATCGAGTGGGAAGTCCTATTTCCTGGCATCGATGACTTGGCAAACACGACAAACCATGGCCCGAGAATTCCTGCTCTCATTTACCGATGCCGATACCGTCTGCAACGAGATCCTGAATAGCTATGAAGAGAGACAGTTCTTCAATCCGGAACGGGGCAAGCCGGTCAAGCTGGCAAAAACTGCCGAAGAAGGAGACTGGTACAACAGCATTTCATTTGGGGATCAAGCGAAACGGTTGCCAAAACCCTTTCTTTTCGCCATCCGTCCATCCGAGGAACACCCCAACTCCAAGTACGCTCGAAAGACCTCCCGCCTGTTGACCATTTATGACAATGCGGGCGAGTCATTTCTGCCAGGGCGAGATACGGCTGTGAACCAGGTTACTCGCCATCTATCCCAATCGGATGTCCTGCTGTTTCTTTATGATCCCACACAGAGCCCCGCCTTTCGTGAGAAATGCAGTTCAATCAGCCAGGACCCACAAGTTCATGATGTACAAATCAATGTCGTACAGGAGCGAATCTTTCACGAGGTCGCTAGCCGTATTCGGAAGCACAAGGGACTAAGTGAAACTGAAAAGTGCAGTCAGCCGGTTATTGTTGTCGTCACCAAGTACGACATCTGGGGACCACTTCTGGACAACGTCACACTGCCTTCTCCCTGGGTACCGATGGCATCGAACAGTGGACATGCCATTCACACAGGGTTTGTGGAAGAGGTCTCCAATCGAGTCCGAAAACTACTGCTTGAGTATTCGCCGGAACTCGTTCGTGGCGTTGAGGCTTTCTCCGAAAAAACTCTCTTTATCCCGGTTAGTGCGACAGGTGTAAGCCCAACCCGGGCACGTACGAAGGACGGTAAGCTGGTCGTGGGCGGTATTCGTCCCCAGGACATTCAACCGGTCTGGATCGAAGTACCACTCATTTACACGCTGGCAAAGTGGGATAAATACGTTGTCCCATTTGCCAATGGGACCTTGAAATCGACAAACGGAACGTAATCTAAAAGGACGTTCTTCCTCAGGAAAGCAGTTCGCATGGCACAGGCACTGATTTACACCTCGGTAATGAAGGGGCTGAAAACCGGTAGCAAGGGATTCTGTACTGTTGCCAGTACGCAGGGAATGGCAAAGAACCTCGGAGACCGGCTGGAGGGGCTCAGCGGTTACCGGCACCTGTTCTCTCCAGGCGATCCGAATGCCTCCAAGAACCCGGTCAAGTTCTCACACGTCATCTTCCGTATCGCAGGGGTTCGCTACAACGCCCTGTCACGTGTAGCAGACTGCGGCTTGGACTATTCCCAGCGGACCAACAAGATTGCCCATCACATCGCCCTGGAAGGTGCGGAGCTTTCTCCGGCTGGCCCCGCCTGGCTGCTGGCAAAACCTGGCGTGATGGAAACGGCTTGGCAAGGAGATCCTCGCCAGTTGCCACCTCCCAGTTTCCCCACGGCAGCTGTCAATGCAGGCATCTGCCACACATGGAAGAAACTTGCCGGCGATGCCGGATGGGGCGGGGTTTTGGCGGAAGCAACCCTCAACAAGAAGACAATCTACATTGTCTTCCGACCTGGCATGGACGTGTTACCCGCCATCCAGGAAGCGGTGGCGCTGCTCCCAGCGAACAAGCGATGGGAAGCAACTTTCACGACCTATTACCAGAAAATGCCGGCTGGGGTGGAGTGTAACTGGCGTTGTGTTGTGGAAGGAAGTGATGAGGCTCGTCGCGCATTACGAGATCCTCGAATGATCGCCATCGATCTTTGTGCCGCCGGTACAGCTGCTCCGGAGGGACCCTGGGTCGACGCGGCTCGAACAGGCCGGACTCCGGAGCTAGGCAAGGAGACTCATCTCGATTGGAATAGAGCGGCCCGACCCGGGCCCGCCCCAATCGAGGTTGGCACCGAAACTTCACCTGTGGACACCAGTGCGGGGCCGCCTCCTGACTTGGTCACTGAGCCACCTGAAGTTCCGTTCCTGGATCCAGCTCATGGCGATTTCGTTTCGACTCCGGCAGGAACTCCCGTCCCTGTCTTCCGAGCTAAAGCCAAGTCGAATAATTTACAGTTGATCATCGGCGCATCGGTCCTTTTCCTGGTTAGCGCACTCCTTTTCCTGGCTTTTACTGACAAAGGCCGGGAAGTAGTCGCCATGATTAGTGGAGGTGAAACCAAGGAGAGCCCTGAAACTAAAGGGAACGATGAAGCCGGAAAGGGCCATCAAGCGGACGGCACACATAATACTGACGACGTGTTACGGCGATCTGGGAATGGAGGTAACGGAAAGCCAGACGAAAACACCCAAAACAGCGAAAAAGATGATTCCCAAGGTGAGGGAACAACAGACACTTCGAACGGTGAGAACGACACAGGCAACCAGACTACGACGGGTGGCGACAACAAGTCATCTGTTAATCCTGTCACCCCCCAGCCGACAGCATCCAAAGGTACTCCGCTGGACAAGGTGCCCCACGAGTTGGCGTTCGCAACGGAAAAGAGGGGCAAGAAAGAAGCGATACGTTTGACAGGAATTGACGTCGATGTTCTCAAGGTATTTCCTCTCGATTCAGAAGAGCCCGTTGGCTTTGATGTTCACGAGTTGAAGGTCAGTCTTCTATGTCCGGTGCTTGATCCACCCGAATCGGGAAAGCAACTCGATGAGACTCCATTCCACCTGGTCGAGACTGGGTCGGCAGATTCTGGCAAGAAATGGAATTTAAAGTGGCGCCTCGACGATTCGGTAGACACGATTGGAACGCTTGAGTTCACCAAGCTAGATGAAAGTGGACGTCAACTTGAGTTCCACTGGAACGACAAAATTAAAGACAAGCAACTCTCATCCCAGAAACAGGAAATTCAAATGTCGATTTTTGAATTACTGCAGGGATGTATCGTTCAATTGAGTCGCGGCGAGCAACATCGGAACGTGTTCTTCTCGCTCCGCGATCCAAAACCGGGTAACGCAAGTGATTTTGCAGTCGAACGACTGTTTACCGACAAGGCAAGAGTTATTCTTTCAACAGGAATCTTGCCTCTCCAGGGTGATCACGTGAGGGCTAAGTTTAGCAACATCAAATTGAACAGTCCCGCCATAAAAGATCTGAAGCCAGAACTGATGGTCAAACTTCCCGAGGGAAATCAGGTCACGATGACGTGGGGTAAGATCAAGGAAGATATAGCTTCCAATGAATCCAAATATAGGTTCCCCTTCACTGCTAAACTTCAAAATAATCCGGCTGATAAATTCGTCAAACCTGTGCTTATGGAGATGGCGAGTGCTAATGTTGTTTTCACATTAAACTGCAGGAGTGACAAGTCGATGCTCCACGTGGATGTCGAAGCTCAGGTTTTGCTGGCAAATCCGTACCAAGGTTACGAGAAATACGCAGGATCACAGATTGACATTTTTGGGGGAGATGATGGTTCACAGTGGGTCACTAATGGTGAAAAAATGGCGGCGACTAATTTCTCCATGTTAAGCAAGTCGGTGGGTGCAATTTTCACGAAGCAAGTCAAAGATCAACTAGGACATCTTGAAAACACACAGATGGACCAAATAAACGCGGTCGATCCACCACTCAAAGCCGCAACTAAAAAAACACACGCCAAACAGCTTGATTTGTGCAAGCGGCTTTGGAACTTTTGGCTCGCACGTCAGACGTTAAAAGCATTTCTTAAATCGGAACAACCTAAGGTTTTCGCCAAATCGCCTGTCATCGTCCTGGAACGGGAATACCTGGATTCCGCGAGTGGCGATCCGGCACAGCCCGACCCCTGGATTGAGATAACTCGCACAACCTGGCTTACCCCCTAGATCACGGCTCAAAAACAAATGAACGAATTCAACCAGATGATTGACGATATCATCGCCCTACTCAACACCGATTCGCCCCAGGAAGAGCTTGCGACCGACCTGGCAGAGCGATACCAGGAGGCTTGTCGATCCGCTAACCTGCGGCTTCAAGAGTGCGAGGAATTACTCCGCAAGGGGCACCGGACCGAAGCAATCCAGCGTGCCAACACGGCGCCCGATTTGCTCGAGCTGGTTGGCTGCCTGGCCTTTCCCGAGCTTCAATACTGGCTTGAGTTCCTTCAGCGTGTTGGCTTTCCAGCGGCTCCCCCCTTGAAAACGGATCTTGCCCGGGAACTCAACCGACAGATGGCAGCGGAGCAGCCACTCGAGAAGCTGTTACGCAAACATCGCTTGCTGGCACTCGGTCGGGCACCGCTTGTAGCTCGCATCTCGGTACTTCGGATGATTCGGGACAAGGATCCCAATAATCCGGCCTGGCATACCGACATTCTCGAATTAGAGAAAGCTCGATCTCGCGAATTATCCGCAGAAATTGACCAGGTCGCGACAGCGGCAAACCTGATCGCCGCCAACCAGCTCACAACGGAACTGGAGAGTGGTGATTGGTCCATCGCCATTCCTGACGAGCACCTCAATCGACTCCAGGTTCTCCGTGCGGACCTGGTACGGGACGACTTGCGGCGGCAACTTGATGAGATCTCCCAGGGGCTTTCCCAGGCATGGAACGAATTCGATTTTGAACTCGGTCGAAGCGAACGGGAAAGGTGGTACAACCTTTATCAAGTTGGCGATCTGCCAGCTGATTCACCCATCCTGGAAGTGGCCGAGGATGCCTTGCGATGGATTGAGGAAGAAGACAACCGAGTTGCTGAAGAAGAAGCATCTGAGTCCGCCACCTTGTCGCTGGAGCAAACGGTCGCGGACTCAGATACGGATCGAGATCGTCTGCATGCTGCCTACCGCCAGGCATCGAACTTTGGACAGCCACTCTCCGAGGTACTGCTTGCTCGTTACCGCGAAAGAATCGCGGTTTTCGACCTGGCGGACCGACGAAAGCAACGATTTCGTTATGTCATCATCGGGGTCATTCTGCTGGTGGTTGGCGGATTCTCGGCCAGCATTATTCGAATGCAAAGGAACCGATCGGTTCTTCTGGCGACAACAGTCGAGGCCAAGGCGATGTTTGACTCCGGTGAATATACCACGCTAGTTGAGTGGCACGACAAATTGCTGCAAACATCACCGGTAATGGCTGAAAGCGATGATGTTCAGCATTGGGTTAGCAAGAGCAAGAAAGCCATCCACCAATACGAGAATGACTTCCTGAAGTTTCACGACCAGATGAAGTTGGCACGAGGAAATGGCGAGCCTTCACAATTCGACGCCGCGGCACTGGAGAGTGCTGAGGCACTGGCAAAAAAGTTGTCAGCAGATGAACGGATACTCGTGACAGAATTACAGTCCGAGTTAAGCGAATTCCTGGCATCTCGAGGGAAAGTCAGGACCGCCGAATTCAAAAGCGAGTTGAGTGATCTTGCGGAACAGGTAGACGAACTCGGAAAACGACCTGCGGCGACTGTGGCAGAGGTTGTGGCAGTACAGGGAGAACTGGTGAACCTCAAGGAGCGTTTCTTCGACCTGCCTCCAAGCACGACAAAGGTCGCCGATATCATGATGGCCCGGCTGGAAGAACTCAAAAAGAACGTCACGCGCACAGAGTTCATTTCGATGTGGCAAGAGCGCACCAAGAGCACTATTGGGGACGCCGATGAATTCCAGTCTCAGCTAATGAGTTTCCTGTCGAAATATCCAGACGACGTGATGGCAAGAGATCTCAAGATTATTGTTGACGAACAACTGCTTTGGAAAGGGCTCGTCGCCTGGTCGGAGTTTTATGCCAAGCCTGAATTCGATCGTTTCGACGCACTCGACTTTCAGCGCGCGAGTGGGCTCAAACGTGCAGGAAATTTACTTCTTGTTCAATTTAGTGCTTCACCTTTGGCGGCACGGTTCAGAGAGCACCTCCAGCATATTGAAGCAGTGCAAGATCGAAAGATGGTCAGCCAGGCGAAGCTCCAGAGGTTCGTGGAACATCCTATCAACATTGCCTTCAAGTACATGGTGCAAGGTAAGGATGGCAGCCGTTATTACACAAGACAAAATGTCAGCCTGCTGGGTGAGGTGGTTGAATTCGATGCGGTCACAGGTTCAAGCGGGATTGTTGAGGAGCAGACGATCCCCAAGAGCACCATTTCCTACTGCGGCCCGAATCCGTTGGTTCCGCTTGCCGAGAAAATTCGCAGTTCACTCGATGCATTGAAGAATGGTGCCAACTGGGATAGCGAGCACCTGAAGATGTTCCAGGCCGCATTGGAGGACGAGCCCCAGCTCACCAACAAGGTGACGAATTCTAAAGAGTGGGACGGCGAGCACCCGCTCGTGGACTCGCTCTGGCGGTTGAGGGTCCTGGATTATGTCGTTCAATCCGGAAACGATGGAAAGGGACTTTTCGGTTTGCTACTTGAACGAATGCAAGTCGATCCTGAGCGAATTGGCAATGTGGTCGACCTCGGCGTGGATTGGATCGAACCAGGCAATTCGGACGCTGAGTCAGAAAGGTCTCTTGCCAACGACTTGATCATTACCCCCTGGAAAGAGAACTATGACGAAGAAAAGCAGGGGCTCTCGCAACTTCGATCCCGTTTCTATTCCGTGGCGGACTGCCGTTACACGTGGATCGGATTCGCAACAAGAGTCGGCTCAGGATTGGACCAGTCATGGCAGATTGTTCTTAGCGCCAATACCCCTGGAGAACTGACTGGTTCGTTACATGTCATCGTTCAACAGTCAATGGGAAAAAGTGCGATCCTGGAGATTGGGAAAGTCCTTGACGGAATGATTGAGCTTAACGATGGAGCACGGACTGGCCAACTGGTTGTTGGTCGGCCTGTTTTTATACAGTTGCTGCCTCAGGACGGCGCTGATGGTGCCTTGAAATAATGCGGCCATTCTGCCGCACAAGCCGTCCTTGCTGATTAGTGAAAGACCTGTCTCATGTATATCCGGCAAAAAGGAAAGGTCTCTGGCCCCCACGATGAAACACAACTGCGCGAGATGGTAAGCCGCGGTCACATCAAGATGTTCGACGAGGCATCAGAGGATGGTGTCAGCTGGCTGCCTGCCGATGGATTTGAGTGGTTTAAGACAGACAGTCGAGTCGTTGTGCCACTTTCACCACTTCCAATAAACGATGCACTTCTTGAACCCGGATTGGACGATGCCGAATACAGCCTTGAAGCGGAGGATACGGGGGAGAATAACCCCTTTCAGCTGGGGACTCCGGATGCGGCAGGGCAAGCAGAATTACCGCCGATGGACGATTACCAATGGTATTACGAGTCCATGGGAACGCGGCAAGGTCCGATCTCCTCGCCAATCATTGAGCAACTCATTATGGGTGGCCAGGTCACCATTCTTTCCCGTGTCTGGCGGGAGGGATTTCCAGGTTGGATGCCAGCTGGCCAGACTGCAGAATTGGCGCCTGTCTTTGTGCGAATGGGAACAGTCAATTCGGTAAATCCGCAGGTAGGTCTGCAGGTAGGTCCGCAGGTAGTGCAAGCACCGGGTCCATACGCCGTCAATACAGCTTATCCAATGCCAAACGAATCGCCGGGCATGTGGTCGCATCGAAAAAAAGATCATCGTGGAGGCCTGATCCTTACATTTGGAATTCTCAGCTGGGTGATCCCAGTGCTCTTTTTTCTCTGTTTTATTGCCTGGCGGATGGGCCAGGAAGACCTCAAGCTCATGGACGACGAGCGGATGGATGCAAGCGGCAGGGGAATGACACAAATCGGCATGATCCTGGGAGCGATTCTCTCTTGGATTTGCATTGTTGGACTCTTCTTGTTCTTTTTGATCATCTTGGGTGTTTTTGCCCAAATGTAGTAGGAAACACCCCTTCAAATTGGCGAAGCCCATGTCGGAAGAAATGCAACAGCCTGCAGAAGTACAGATGTCATTCGAGCGAGATGATGTCGAACGTCGTTTTGGATTTCGTGCTGGACGTTTTACATCGGTCAACAGTTTTCTCACATGCCTGATGGGAGGGATACTGACAGCCGTTTTTTACCTCTGCATGATCCCGTTGGATGGATCGCGGTTGGCAGAGATGTTCACGGAACGGGGTAGCATTCCGCCAATGATAGTCTTCTTGAGCAGTTGGAGCCTGGCCATTCTCTGGATCAAGTCGCGCAAGCACTTGTACCAGAAACGAAGCCTGAAACTGGCGATCATGCCGGACGAAGCGGATTTCATTCTCTCCTCTGCCACCGTGGATCGTGTCTTGCATCAAATGTACATGGTGGTCGACGACCCCCGTCGCTTCGTGCTGCTTAATCGAATCCATGTGGCGCTGTCCAATCTTCGAAATCTCGGCCGGGTAACTGACGTGGACGAGATACTCCGGTCGCAAGCAGAAAATGACCAATCGGCGATGGACACAAGCTTCACCTTGATCCGAGGTTTCATCTGGGCAATTCCGGTACTTGGTTTTATTGGGACCGTTCTCGGCTTGTCGGCGGCCGTGGGTGGTTTTGGAGAAGTCCTCTCGAACACCGAAGATCTCTCAGAAATCACCTCTTCATTGACAGGCGTTACCTCTGGCCTGTCGATCGCCTTTGAGACAACGCTGGAGGCACTGGTGGCCGCCCTATCGATTCAGCTGCTGGTCACTTTTCTTCACAAGGGTGAAGAGGAATTTCTTGACCGGTGCTCAGAGTACTGCACGACGAATGTCGTTGCCCGTCTACGGATCATGGAGTTTGACCAACAGGTTGAGTAATGGCACGACGCAAGAAACCAACAACGGCGTTTTCGCTTTTCGCGTTCCAGGATATCATCACTGCAACGACAGGCATCATGATCCTGCTGACGTTGCTGCTATCCCTCTCCCTGGTCGTTGCCGAAACACAATCTCCGGCGGAAGAGACTGTGGATGTGATTGAAGAGCTCGAGCAAGCATTGAGTGACGTCGAGGCGGAAGTAGAATCGCTCGAGGGTGAACTTGATTACCTGGAACAAGCAGCCGGGCGTGTGGCGGGGTTTAGCCAGGGCAGCCTGGAACAAGAACTGGAAAAAAAGACTCGCCAGGTGGAGCATCTTTCTAAAGAGACCGGACGCCTGGCGCAAAAGGTCGGTGACGCAGAAAAGAGAAATACCAGCTGGGATCAACGTTTAAGCCAGCAGCGACAAAAGCGGTCGGAACTCAAGCAGGACAAGAACAAACTTCGCGAGGAACAACGTCAACTTGAACGCAGGCTCGCCGAAGTACAAAAGGAACTCAAGAACCTGCGGCAAAGACTTGCCGAAACCCAAACGTCGAGCCGGATGGTCTTCAATCCCCGCGCGGAGGATGGTCGAATAGCCTGGCTCGTTGAAATACACCAGGACCGCATCCTGATTGCCCGGGCGGGAGTGAAAGCCAGGCCGGTCGTCTTCACAGGAGGTAGTTCGCAGTTATCCTCCCGGTTTAGTGCCTGGGTGGCGAGCGAACGGAAAAAGTCAAAGGACTTCTTTGTCCTCTTCATCGCACCGGATGGTATCAAGGTGTTCGTTGAAATGGAGGGGCAGATGCGTTCATCGGGATTCTCTTACGGAACCGAGTTGATTGGTGCCAACACCACCGTTGTCCACCCAAGCACAGGAGGAGCGTAGGGTGCGACGATCGACTTCAACCGATGACAGTAGTCTCGAGCTACTTCTCGACACGATCACCAATACGTTTGGGGGAGTGCTGTTCATTTCCATCCTGGTGGTGCTGCTGTTGCAGTTCCGTGGCTCAAGTTTCGCTGTTGAGGTCCCAGACCCGGAAACCAAAGCCGAAATGGTTTCATTGCAGTTAAAGCTCGATCGTAAAACAGCGAGGCTTGAAGAGGTATCGGAGGCGATTGAATCAAACAAGGAAGTCAAAGAGATGTTGGCGGGTAGCCTCGATCCATCTGACCTGGCGATGGTAGAAGCCTTGCAGAAGAAACAGGAATCTCTCTTCCAGCGTCGGGATTCAATGTTGCAGGATTTGGCGAACATTCAGAAAGAAATCAACGAAAAAGCGGCTCAGTTCAACGATAACCACGAACTGGCCAGCGAGATCAGCCAGATTCAAAGACAGACATCACGGGTGGAGGAGCTGATCGAAACAACGATCAATGAACAAAAGAAGGCAAGACAGGCGATCTTGGATAAGAAGAATACCCCGACTCAAAGAGATACTCCTCTGCCCAAGATAACAGCGACGACTAAAGCACCATGTATTGTGCTGGTTCAAAATGATGAGCTTGTCGTTATCATGAGAAGTGGTCAAATCAACCTGGATCACCTTGTCCGTGTCTCCAATGGCCAGATCGTCAAAGGTTCGTCGGAACAATATGATGTAAGGCGGGGGACAGGCCTGGACTTATCACAGGCGAGCAATCTTCGCGCCCGTTTAAGGCAAGTACTGGGTACTTCGGTGACCCCTCGCAGGTACTATCTGCAGATCGCCATCTATGACAACGCGTTCGATCACTGGGAGAACTTGAGAATCGCTATCGTCGGTGGCGAATCTGGTGGCACGACCTCCGGTACGAGCGAACGATCGGGTGAAGGATTCCGTTACAGGCTCATACCGTTCGAGACCAACGAGAAGATACACTTTGGCGGCACGGCCAGTGGTGCGCAGTAACCACCACATAAGCTGGCCAATGGGCCTGATGACTGTTAGGAGTTACACATAATGCCTGTCGAATGGTGGATTCGCCGTGACAGAAACGTGTCGGGCCCATTTAGTGCTCGGCAGATTGAAGACCTTGCTCGTGATCTTGAATTGTCTGAAGAGACCGAGTTGCGATTGGGCCGAACGACGCAATGGACTCCAGCCGGCGAACTCAAGTGGTTGGATGAGTTCTTCCATGTTGCCGAAGAGGTCGACCCTGAACCGGAACCTGAAGAACCCGTTCCAGTTGAGGGTGAAGTGCCCCAGCTGGCACCCACAGGATACGAAGACGCTAGCGTGCCGGAGCCGATACCAGTTGAAGCAAAAGCACCACGGAAACGATTGTCGAAATCGGTCGTGACACTGGCAACCTGGGGATTGTTTGCACTTTCTCTTATCGCTGTTGTTACTGTGGCCGTGCTCGTATTCTCCGGCGATGAGGAAACGGCAACTTCAAATGAAGATGGAGAGGAGCCAGCTGATGATGACGATGATACCAACACGGCAGGAACCGAAGACGGTGTTCCAGGTAATGTCATTACCGAGGTGACGGATGGAATCCGTGCCAGCCAGGCCATAGGCCTGGTGGCGAGTGGATGGCATGGGATCGACGAAGACGGTGATCTCTTTGATAGGCAGACGATGTTCCTGCTTTATGACGAAGACGATATCGGCAGCTTGAGCCCCGATGTTCTGGAGAATCTCCTACCTGTTTCATCACCGCGGGGACGTTTTTATGTTGAAGCCGTTTTGGGTGGTACCGGCACATGCTTCCTGATTTCTCCAGATGGAGTTGCTATTACCAATAAACACGTGATTGATGATTTCGCACGCGTCCAGAGATCTAGCGGGAAACGGGCGAAAATCGAGCGTGAACATAATTTAGAGGACCTGGATCCGAGGCTTTGGGTGTTCCTGAATGGCCAACCTCATGAAGCCCGGGTTGTGCACGAGAGCAGTTCTTTTGATATGGCGATTCTCAAGATAGACGGAATCAGCAATAGTCCATACTTCCGTCTCCATAGTGGGTCAGACCTGCCACGTGGTACCAAGGTCTGGGCCATGGGGTTCCCCGGCGCATCAAGAGGTGCGATTTCTGAGGAAGAGGATTTTGACGCTTACCGGAGGCTCCTTTCTCCAAACATCGACTTGTGGTTCAAGGATTCCGACTTTGCCTACAGCCTGACCGATGGCTCCGTCAGCGTTGTTTCAGATCGCACCGGATTCGGCACGGCAATCCAGCATACGGC
>Ga0114996_10006334_pt1 | contig 13670 bp, 9 predicted proteins | sample ArcticOcean_MG_C_4_FD_87039 | JGI IMG/M metagenome (GOLD analysis project Ga0114996, IMG submission 87039) | Marine microbial communities from western Arctic Ocean - ArcticOcean_MG_CB4_134 | ecosystem: Environmental > Aquatic > Marine > Oceanic | place: Arctic Ocean: Canada Basin | collected... | reverse complement strand
TTCTGTGTATCGTAGAGTCTCACAATCCCGCTCCGTTCCCGATTATTACTATGGGCAAGTGCAGCACATCCTTGCAGCCACAGGTCTAGATTCACTCGACTTCTGGTGTTACTGGCCAGGTAATCCCCCATTGTTACTGCCAGTCGAGCGAGACGATATATATATCGAACGTCTCCTGAGTAAAGAATTGGAATTCTGGAATCTTGTCAAGCAAGCCCCTACAACTCGACGTATTGTACTTATCAATTTAGGAGACACTGGCAACCCTGAGGAGGATGCTCATAGGTTGCAATCAGCCATGCAGCTTCTGCTGGCATTTCCTGGCCAGGACTCTGTCCAATTAGAGATTACCTCTCATGGCCAGCGGACACGTCTAGAGATGCCCCTGGTGACCACATCGTTTTGTCCAGAGCTTGAGGAGAGGCTAGCCGCGCTGATTGGCGCCGGGCAAGCCAGAGTAATGAATTAAAGGGATTGAACTTAGCTCGGGTAATGGCCTACTAATCAGGGCCGACCTACATTTACTTTTCGATGACGGATTGCTGTCGATAAACCCTGTGACTAGGAATATCGCATTGGATAGCCAGCTCCAAAATACCCCTTAATGGCAGTTCAATGGCGCTCAGTTGAGGCTTCGGACAGATGGGACGCAAGTCGCTAGTAAGTATCTGCGCGAAAGAATGCGGTGAGCCTAGATTTTTTCCGCAGAGTAGATGGAACCGGGTGGGTAGGTAGATGAATCTCAATCGGACACGGTTGCTTCTGATCCCCGCCCTCGCAATCTTGCTGCTGGCGGGTTGTGGTGAGGCTAGCACATGTCAGTGCAATACCCCTGGCAACCGCTCCCCAAACATCGATGTCCTCTCGAAAGCCTTGGCTAGTTGAAGCACACCGAAGTCATCGTGGTGGCGCCCCACAATCTGTAAGCCGACGGGAAGGCCTTCAGGCGTGAATCCGCACGGCACGGATATCGCTGGCTGACCAAGCGAACTGATGTAGTAGCATGACTTCATCCAGTCAATGTATGTCTCCATCTGTACGCCGTTGATTTCGCTTGGGTACTCGATTGTCACGTCGAACGGTGGGACCTGATTCACTGGCATAACCATAAACTCATACGTCTCCATGAAGGCACGGACACGGTGGAAATATGTGGTTCGCATCTCTTCTGCTCTACCAATAGCGATTGATGTTAGTTTCAGACCCGTCTCGATCTCGTCGATTATTGTGCCCTTGATCAAGCCTCTGTGCTCTTTGAGCAATTCTGCCCTGACAGACGCTGTTCGCCATGCTCTCAGGGTCTTGAACACCTCGTCTGCGTTGCTGAAATTCGGGGTGGCCTGTTCAACTATACAGCCAAGCGATTCCAATACTCCCACGCTGGTTTCAATTATCGAGGCGACTCTCGAGTCGACGGGAAGGCCGTCGAGGTCGGGAACGTATGCGATTCGTACTCCCGAGAAGTCTCGTTCGAGAGGTGCAGCAAAGGTTGCCCCGGGCTGTTCGATGGATATCGGGGAACGGCTGTCGGGTCCCGCTATAGCGCTCAGAAAGAGAGCAATGTCCTCGACTGTACGCGCCATAGGCCCCTGAACGCCGAGGGTGTCCCACCCCAACGGCGAGACATCTGGCACCCGTCCAGGGGATGGGCGGAATCCGACCACGTTATTAAAGTTCGCTGGGTTTCGGAGCGACCCGCCGAGGTCGGTCCCAGCAGCGATTGGCAACATTCTGCACGCGAGCGAGACTCCTGCACCACCGCTGCTTCCACCGGATGTCTTCGAGGTGTCATACGGGTTAAGTGTTGCGCCGAATACGGGGTTAAATGTGTGAGATCCTGCGGCGAACTCGGAGGTGTTCGTTTTGCCAATGATGATGGCGCCAGCTTTTTTAATCCGCTCGACAATTATCGCATCCTGATTAGGAATGTTGTCCTTGAATATGGGAGATCCGAACGTAGTGCGCATACCCTTGGTTGGAGTTATGTCCTTCACCGCAGTGGGCAGCCCGTGAAGTGGGCCCGTATAGTCGCCTTTGGCAATCGCTGAATCCGCCGCCTTAGCGCTGTCCATTGCGCGGGCGGAGTCAAGTGTGACGATCGCGTTAACGGTTGAGTTGACGCGATCGATTTGCATCAAGTGCGCCTCCATGACCTCGACTGCTGACAGTTCAAGGTTACGAATCTTCTCCCGGATTTCTCTGGCGGTCAGATAACAGATTTCGTTGGACGGCATGTAATTATCCTTTGACCGAGTTTGAGATGATCTGGTGGTCTAGCCGGGAAACCCTTCACGCCTCTAGCTAGCAGGTAAACGGTGCCCACGATGGGCGCGCTCACTCCGCCAGGTTTGCCGAGGCCAGCTTTTCCGCTTGGGCCAGGTCTTGTGGGAAGTCGATTTCGATCCACGGTAACCCATCTGCTAGCACTATGCCAAAGCGCTCCTCATCAACGAGCTGCTGGAGCACGTCCTCATAGCCGATCGATTCGGGGCCGCTCTTGACGACCTGGGCGAGAAGATCGCTGAATTTGGAAGCTGTCTCGGGACCCATGCGGAGGAAACCAATCCACTCTCCGTAAATATCGAACAAGCCGGATATTCCCCTGGCAATTGCCGTGACCCTGCCGTGGTCCGCTCCCACCATGATCTCTTCGCCGGTGTTCGAGGACGTGGTATCCACCAGCAAGACGGTTCTCTGGATTGCGGACATGAGTTTTTCTAAAAGCGGCGGAGTGAAGAAAACGTCACCGTCCATGAGCAGGACGTCTTGCTGAAAATAGTCTCGGGCGGCAAGTGCTGACAGGACACTGCCTTGCTTATAGGAGGGGTTGTAGACCAATCGGAGCAGACCGGCAAGTGGGTGTTCCACGGCGTGACGCTCGATAGCCTGAGCCTCGTGTCCCACGACAAGAACGATATTTTCGATACGCGAAGCGTAAGGCGTCAACGCGTCGAGGTAGCGGTGTAGGAGTGACTTTCCTTCAACGACCAGGAGACACTTCGGGCCGTGAGTCACTTCCCTGATGCGATTCCCAACCCCGGCGATCAGAACGATTACGTTCACGTAGCCGATACCTCCCGCGTTGCGTCCAACAGCCAACCTTGAAGGCTAGTATGGGTACAGCATACGCCCTGCAGCGTACGGCTGAAATATGAACATTGGTTCCTTCCGGGCGTAAGCTGCAGCATTTTCCACCGATGAGGGCCGCAAGAAGGTTTTGGAGTTTTATAGCTCATGCCTCTAGTACACTTCTGGTCTAGATTGTTGTACTTTGCCAACCAAGACTACTCAAACAAAGAAGGAAGAGAGAAGGGGCTATGGGAGTATATAACCACCTTGAACGGGGCACGTGGTCGGGAAACCAAGCGGACTTGGTGGTTATCCTTCTCCACGGTATGAGCGGCAGCAGCGCGCGTACCATTGTCTACGCAGAAGAGCTAGCAGAGAGGCTACCTAACGCCCATTTCTATGCTCCGGACGCGTCGAATCCCTACATCGCAGCTGAAGATCCTAAAACTCCAGATATGGACCCAGACCCGAAGCCGGGCCGGTTCATGTGGTATAGCCGTTACTCAGAGGAGACGCGGCAGGCCGGTCTGTACAAGACTTTGGAGCTGCTGGACACGTACATAGATGAGTGCGTCGCGGCCCACAGCCTCGACCGTTCGCGAGCGGTTATCATGGGCTTCTCGCAAGGGGCAATCGTTTCCAACTTCTGCGTGCCCAGGTTCGCTGTGCCTATCGGCACTGCCATATCGCACAGCGGCTACCTGTTCGGGCCTGATTCCTTGGCTCGCCGTCGCACCCAAATCCCGTTGTTTAAAAGCGAGGTCATAAACTGCACCACAGCGCACTCGGTGATCCACGGCATGATGGATGCTACACTGCCATGGCAGACTGGCTTAGAGACTGCGTCCATCATGGAAGAGTGCGGCATCCCGGTCGAGTTCCACCTGCTGAGCGGGTTAAAACACGCAGACTTCGAGTCCCGGACGCAAGCAATCGCACTAGAATTTGTCCAACGGCACATATACACGGCCACACTGGTCAACGCCTCAGTCTAGCGGTAGGTCTGTCTACGGGTTCGCGACACTTCCCTTGATACTAAAGCGTCTCCGTGGAATTGAGGGATTGCCGAGGCTAAAGCTCAAATCTGCCTGGACTTGCTGTTCGCGCTGGACACACATTCAAACCACATACCTGGTCAAGGTAGAAATAGGAATCGTTTAAAACCTTGCCGTTTTCCATCAATATTTGGGTAGGTTTTATGCTGAATTGGCCTAGTGCATTTTTACAATGAGCAGTGAATCCTGGCGTCTACAGAAGACAGGGTTTCGGGCCAGTGGCGCCACCCAGATGGCGAGCATTGCCATTGGGCATGGCGTTCAGCACTGGTACATTGCGGCCTTTTCTGTATTTCTGCCTCTTTTTCAAGAGGAGTACGTGCTTAGTGCGCTGAGCATCGCTGCACTGGTGAGCATCATCGAGATGGGCTCAGGCCTCCCCAACTTCTTCGTCGGCTACATATCCGATAGGCTACGGAATTATTGGCATTTCCTGCTTCCGGCTTCCCTGCTAGGCGCCGCAGGCGCATATATGCTCGCAGGGATATCGCCGTGGTACTGGGGTATCGTTGCCTGCCTTGCATTGGGTGGAGCGGCCTCGGCCTTTTGGCATCCGCCTGCTATCTCTATGCTCAGCACCAGATTTCCCACCCGACGGGGGATGGTCATCGCGTTCCACGGCGCTGGATCAGGAGCTGGAGAGGCGCTCGGGCCATTAGGCGTGGGAATTATTTTGGCCTTCCTCCTAGCAGATAATTGGCGGCTTTACGTGCTACTGAGTATGTTTCCTGCGCTCTTGCTGGCAGGGCTTTTATATTGGGTTCTGTCAGGAGGTGGGCAGCAACCGCAGGATGAAGAACGGGTTAAGGTCACGCTGACCAGCATGGTTCCACTGCTACACCAACCTGTTTTTATGACGCTCATATGTGCCAATATGATGCGCTCATTTGCCCATATTGGACTGCTTACATTCCTTCCTCTTTACCTGGCAATTGATCTGGATATGAGCAGCGCTGGAGTTGGATTGCACGTGGCGTTGTTGACACTCCTTGGTGTCCCAGGAGGTCCAATTTATGGCTATCTTTCTGACCGTATTGGAAGACGTATTCCCATCCTCGTGGCCATGGTTTCAATCAGTGCGGGCATGCTCGCCATGGGCATCGCCGGTTCGGGGGTTCCGCTTGCAATAGCACTGGGGCTAACAGGCGGCTTTCTTTGGGCTGTCCAAGATGTAGTCAATGCGACTGCCATGGACGCGGCCCAACCTGGTACCGAGGGTACCGTAGTCGGCCTGATGTTTACCAGCACCTTCTTAGGAGGAGCTTTGGCGCCTTTGGTCGCAGGAGTGGTTGTGTCAGTGACCGGAGAGCGGAGTTCGGTGTTTTTTATGTCTGCGGTCGTGATGATGCTTACGGTACCGCTGCTTGTTTTTGCTCCATTACGTCGAAGGACCCTTGTAATGTAAAAACCAGCGGTGCCTTACTTCCACTAATATGTGCACACGGGCGTTTTGCTGCGAATGATTCAGTAGTGGACCTCCTGAACTTGTTGTTGCTTGGCACTAGATACCACGTGGGACTCTGCGGCATAGGACCCCCATGCGTCGTACGGTGACGAGGTTATATTAGCGTGGACGCGTAGTGAGCAACGTCATCGCGAAGGTAACTGACCCAAACGGTTCCTTGCCGATGAATAAGCGCAGAAGTACAGTGCCGAATCGGATTCCATACAGAAAAGTTTCGGGCAGTCAAGGAGGACGCAGATGGTAGTTCGGCGAACATACGACATCATTGCTGACACAGGAAAATTGAGTCCTACGGTCTTCACGGACCAGCGAATCTACGAAGAGGAACTGGAGAATATTTTCGGCCGCGCTTGGCTTTTCATCGGCCACGAATCGCTCATCCCCAACCCCAACGACTTCTTTCTCACCTACATGGGCGAGGACCCGGTCATCCTCACCCGCGACGCTAAGGGCGAGGTCCACGCTTTCTTGAACATGTGCCGGCACCGGGGCAACCGCATCGTGCGGGCCGACGATGGCAACGCCAAGAATTTCATGTGCTCCTACCACGGCTGGACCTATTCTAATGAAGGGAAGCTCGTTTCCGTTCCCGGTCTGCAGGAGGCCTACTACGGTGAGCTGGACGTGGACAACCTAGGCCTAGTGCCCGTGGCCCATCTGGAGAGCTACGCCGGTTTGGTGTTTGCCACCTGGGCGGAGGACGCACCAACACTCGAAGCATACCTCGGCGACATACGCTATTACCTGGATCCGCGTTTGAATCACAGAGATATGGGTATCCAGGTTATAGGGCCGGTCAAGTGGATTGCACCGTTCAATTGGAAGACGCCTGTAGAGAACGCAAGCGGAGACAACTACCATGCAATACTAAGTCACAGGTCGGCTACTATCGTCCAGGCGGCACGCAGGGGACGTAAGCCCGACCCCATGGACTATGCAGGACTGAATCGACCAGGGTCAAGGCAAACGAGTCCTGGTAACGGCCACGGGCTCCTCTCCGTTGTTCTTCCAGAGGACAGCGACTCGGCCAACGGAGGTAGGAACACTTCCACGCCCAGAGAGAAGCCTCTAGCAGACCATGCAAAGGCGATTCTCCCGGAGGTGGAGAAGCGCCTTGGAGCCCACCGTGCTCGGAGAGTCACGCCGAGCAACTATGCCGTGTGGCCTAACTTCTGGTCGCCTGGAAGTGGTATCCACTTGTCTCTTCCCAGGGGGCCCCTTAAAACTGAAGTGTGGACGTTTGCGTTCTACGACGTAGGTTCACCCGAAGATGTCCAACAGATCGTGCGACAACAATCGGCCCAAGGCGCAGGTCAGCCAGGCGGACTTTCGATGCAGGACGATATGGACAACTGGCGGGGGGTTACGTATTCCGGACGTCTCTTTGCTGGTCGTAACGTTGGTCAGGACCTTTCCATGGGCTTGAAGCACGAGGGACCCTCAGATGAACGGCCTGGCCTGAGAGTTTCCCAAGTCTTCTGCTCAGAAGTCAATCAGCGCACCTATTACACTCGCTGGGAAGAGTTCATGAACGCAAAAAGGTGGGCGGATATCCATGTGGACCCAATTACAGCTAAGTTTGAAGGCACGGCTGGTATGAAGGGATAGCTGTGGCTCATGTGTGCGCATGAGTGAACTCACGGTCAAGGGGCGTTTGGATGTGCATGGTGGAGATGGGGAGAATCACATACCCCATCCGAGGGCTTTTAAGGAGAGCGTCAGCCGAGTTCGCAGTCGCCCTGATCGATAGTGTTTGCGGAGGATTGTGGAAAGGGGCGACCGAGACTTTGCAAAGAGTAGGTTGGTGCATGGATATGCTGAATCTAATTAAACTGAAATCAATGCCCCTACTGCTATTACTGGCGGCACTTACCTTCCTGGTGGTGGGTTGTAGTGACGGTGATAGTCAGACGGGTGATACCCCGACTTCAGTCAGAGAGACTCCTCCAGTTGTGATCACTGAGTCAGATGAAACCGATGAGACTCGGGTTATCGTTCAGAACAACGGCAAATATTCTAGTGTACCTAAGTATATGGATGGAGTTTGGCTTTGTGCTGATTCAAGTGCTCCGCTTGTAGACGACTTGAGCACGGAACAATCAGAAGGTTATCGCTGTTCGCTGAGCGTCGAATATACAAGTGATGCGGCTATTGTTAAGAGTAACGGAATTCCCAATCATGATTATGAATCTGGTCTTGGTTGTTGTGCTGCAGAGGTTGACTATGAATGGAAGATTCCGTTACAACCGCAACTAGCTGCGGTTGTAACTTATGCGCCTGAACGAGGGCCAATCGCTATTTCAGTTAATGGAGTCCCGTTTTTTGGATCTGAAGAAGGACCAGGGGGAGACGCGGTAGCACTGCATTTTGAATATTTTCTGGAGGATAGGCAGCGAATAGTTCTTGGTCTTTGTGGGGCTCATTCTGCTGGTACTCAATTCCATTATCATTTCGACGGTAATTGCGTGCATTGGCACCCAGAGGAAGAAGAGAAAGAGTGGAAAGATTGGGATGTAGATTTTCTTAGGAAAGACGAAGCATCTCCTGTTATAGGATTCGCCTTTGATGGATATCCAATATACGGTCCTTATGGTAATGACGCACATAATCAAGTGAAAGAGATGACTTCAAGTTATCGTTTGAAAGAAGGGAAGAACGGATACGGTGGTATAGATGATTGGGAATATGTAAAAGGACTTGGAGATTTGGATGAGTGTAACGGTATAACTTCTGAGGTTGCAGGATTAGATGAAGCTTTTTACCATTACCATGCTTCTAGAACCAGTGGGTCAGGGGAAATTGGATTTCCGTATTTCATACTTTGCTATAGGGGTGTCCCAGAGACTAGTAACATGAATCAAGGCGTCCCAGGCCCTGGTGCGGGCATGCAGCATCGAGTGCTAGGTAGGAACAATCCTCCTCCAGGTCGAAACTGACCACAGTCGTATTTAGTGGGAATGATAGGAGCAGGGCTTTGGCGTGCTGCGAAGCCTCTTAGCTTGCCTTACAATGTGCCTGGCCGAAAAGTATGTATCGCCCATCGCCCATCGCCCATCGCCCAGGGGCCAAATTCACAGTTTTTTGGCCTGTGCCGCCGCCCACTCCGTCGCAGCGCCGATGGTTGGGTCAAAAGGCCGCTTCTTGTAGTAGTCCAGCATCGGTTGGAATTTGTCGAAGATCTTCCACAGGTCGGCCATGGGTGTGTCGGAGTCGTCCACCCGCAGGTTGATGATGGTGAAGCCTTCGTTTTCGTACACGAGAATGCCAGCAGAGCGCTGTCCGTTGGGCTGGCCACCGGCATCAGTGCCCGCGCTGACGGCCTTCATCAGCCGCACCTCGATCTCCTGCTCCACCGACTCTTCCATCGCCTTGGCCATCGCCTTCACCACGCCCTCGTCTACGATGCCGTTGCCCATGGTTATCCAGCCGTCACCGGTGAGGTGTCCCTTCCAGTTTCCATTGCTGCTGCCGGTGCGCACAGCGGTATGACCCCACTGGTCGACGATGCCCAGCTGTCTGTACTCAATGTACGGGTCGCTGACCTCAAGCTCGGCCAGAGCTCGGCTGGCGGGGTAGCCCAACTCCATGAGCTGAATGGCAAAGGGCCCCAAGAGCGGATTGGTGCGTGCTTGAGTGGCGACAGCGCCCACATTTGGTTTTACGTAGATACAGCGCCCACCCACGGCGACCTCGCCGGTGCTTATGGAGATGCCAAGACGCCCGGTGCGAGGACATCGACCGATGGCGGTGAAGGTGTGGGTCTCAGTCCCGAGCTCGAACACGTTTGGCTTCCACATGGCGTGACCCCCTCTAATAAGATGATCTTATTATGCACGTTTAGGTTAGTTATCGGTGTTTCGCGCAGCGACCACGAGTCGGCCGATTCTATCGTAACCCAGTTGGCGCATTGCCCCGGCTGACTGAGTTCGTTGAAGTAGGCGGTTGCTTCTACTGAAAAGTATTACCGAAATGGGCAAAAGGGGCCACCGATACTTTAGGCCACAATATCCAATCTCATCGGTTTACACTAGGAGTCAGATCAGGAGCGAATCTCTGTAGCGGCTTACGTTGGCGTACGTGTGGAGCCACCCGAATGCCTAATTTCTAAGCAGGTTGTCGTGGGTTCGAGTCCCATTCCCCGCTCCATTTTATAGCTGAGAACCCCCGATGCTTCGTCAGGAGGCTTCTTCATTAGGCAAATTGTACAAACAACCCTAAGAAACCAGGTATGCTGGGGATATTCCTAGTATCCTGACTCGCTGTGTCGGCTGCAGTATGAGTTTGAACAAGGTCCTTGCATTTGAAAAACAGTACCAACGGCTAGGAGTCGCATAGCGGATTGGGTGCAGTTGACGGGCATGAGGAGTGCTTGGGTTAGGCTACCATCTTTTGAGTGACTGTAGAGAATCGATAGGAGGTTGCTAGTGAAACTATTAGTCGTAGCAGTAGCATGTCTTGCTCTGCTTGTAGCCTGTGGCGGTGGTAGTCCACCGATTCCGAACTTCGAACCTACGGTTGACGAGAAGGTTACACAAGGAAACACCGAGAAACTCACGCCAACTCTTGAAACAGCGAATGCCACAGAGATACAGAAAACGACGTCCACACCAATGCCTGCGGAGACTCCCATCTCTGGAGCTATTCCGATCACTGAAGCGACTCCTGCGACAGAACCTACGGCACAAGTAAATCCCCAAGATGCTGAGAAATGTGAGAATGCTAGTGGTGAAATGGTTCAAATATGTATGAATCAAGCAATCGCTATGATTGCTGAAAACCCGAAATTATGTCAGGCAGCCACAGGGATGATGGCTTTTATGTGTCAAAACAAGGCACCGGAATCAGAAACCACAACACATGCAGACAGTGGTAGTGGTCGTTCTAGCGAGATTGCTAATCCTTGTGACAAAGTAGCAAAAGCTTTCCGAGATAAGTGCGAAGAATCCATTAGAAACGATCCAAAATCTGTTTTTTATGTTAGCGGTAGCAAGAGTAATGTTGCGAAGAATTTCGATCCAGACGATATACCTCAAATAGCCAAATTTAACTTTACCGAATTAGAGATGTTCTCGAGGATGACAAAATTGCGGTCAGCGGTTGGACATGACTACTCATTCGATACAACGGAATTCGACCCAGATGGATTGAGTTGTAGAAGCATGAAGCATTATTTTGTACCGGTGGGTGTCCCTCGTGACAACATGTTGTATAACTCAACGCCGCATACTTTCGAATGGATGTCGATAAAATTCTTTGCCCCTACAGATGGCGTAATAACAAACCTAGTACGCACCACCAATGCATACGGGCCAGAGGCCCAATTTGCTATCACCTCCAACGACCATCCTGGGTATTTTTTCAATTATTACCACGTCAAACTCCTGCCTGATTTGGATACAGGCTCAGCGGTTACAGCTGGTCAACAAATTGGGACTTTGGGTTCTGAAGACGCATGGGGTGAGATAGCAGTTCAGGTTCAGATTGCTCGAGGTAAAAATCATTTACTTTCTTTCCTCCAGGTTGCTACGGACGAAGTTTTGGAAGAATACAGGGCCAGGGGTTTCGATACCGTGTCGGACGTAATCATCACCAAAGAGCAAAGAGATGCGGATCCTATAGGTTGTGATGTTAATTCAGAAGCGCGCTGGTTTCAGGGAAGCGGTAGAGGCGAAACAGTATTGGTGGAAGCGTTTACGATATGGGCATTCGAGAGTACCGACAACTGGTTCTTTTTTAACTAACGCGACCTATAGCCAAGACGCCAGCGGTCTTGAAGGCGAAGGCTTCGCAGCGGAAGTCGGTTAAATAACAGAGGAGGAAGATAGGGATCTGTCTGGCAGGAACACTGCGCCGGATATCCATGGCTTGATCGAACGCGCGTTGGGTGGTTGGGAACTAGTCCCGATCGGCGGTTTATGCGAGAGGCTCCTTGCTGGCAGCATCTGTGAGCGAAGGGGCAGGTGGCGAACCTTTCTTTGCCAGGGATACGGCCACGGCACCAACTATCCACATTCCTGAAAAGAGGAACAACGCCGGGGCATAGCTACCGCCAGCAGCGTCGAATAGCAGGCTCGTCAAGACCGGGCCTAGCGCTAACGAGACGTTGCCCACCGGCTGGATAATGCCACGGATTGTTCCGATATGCGTTCTCCCAAATAGTGTGGGAAATAGCACCTGCATCATTGTGAACGTGCCCCCTGACAGCAACCCTTCAAGGAAAATATAGCCGAAGGCGAGACCACCACCCGGGATTAACCACAGCGCATACATCATGCCGGCTTGCAGGGCCATCCCCGAGGCGATGACCCGATTTAGCGAGAAGTAGCGGGTTAGCCAAGCGAAAAGGAATCCGCCAATGGTCAGACCAATTGCGTAAACAGTGAGCAGGCCGCCGCCTTGCGCGACTGACATGCCCTTGTCCATGAAGAACGACACTCGGTGGAAATTCAGGCCGCCCGAAATGGTGGACATGCAGAAGGTTGTTACAACCAGCAGCCAAAAAACGATGGAACGAATGGCTTGGCCGGACGTCAAGGAGACCTCTAATTGCTCTGTCGAACTCGACCGACCGCGCAGGCTAACGTCAACTCCCTCCCCGTCAGGCCGCAAGCCAATGTCCTCGGGTCTTCGGGAGGGTATCAACAAGATGGGAATGAGGCTGGTCACTATGATCCACGAACCCCACATCCACCAGACTCCCCGCCAGCCGATCACGACGAACAGGAGGCCGGCCATACCCGGCCAGATCCCCTGGCTAACTCGACTGGCAGTGCCCGACAGGGCTATAGCGAAGGCACGCTTTCGTATGAACCAGTTAGCGATGACGGTGGTTGCAGTGAGCTCCACTGAGCCAAGCATGACGATGCGGCCAATAACGAAGAAGGCGTAAAACATGAGGAGATTCTGGGTGAAACCAAGGCCGATTAGCGCCACCCCGATGAGGACGCCACCGATCCCCAGCATCCAACGTCCACCGTACTTGTCGGCCCCGAGTCCGGCCAGTGGGGCTGCAAGCGCGCTGAATATCGTCGCCGCTGCCGCTGCTGCTGCAATGGTGGTTCGGGACCAGCCAAACTCCCGTTCCAGCTCCGGCACGAAGATGCTGAAGGTGGAGATGGCAATGGCCGAACCATTGAATTGGGCGAAGCTGGTAGCCACCACCACCACCCAACCATAGTAAAAGGGGGTGCGTGAAGCCCAGCGAGCGGGCGCATTCATGAAATTTTAGCCTAGAGCAACAGTATCGCCAGGGGGTCTGCCTGAAGATTGCAAGCAATAGCGCCCACAGACGTATTGGGAGTGCGCGATTACCGTGGGATGACCCTTCCATCGACCACACTGCGAGGGTGGGAATCCCGGCAGCGCTCTCTCGCGGATGATTTTACGGCCCTCGTCTCTCTCCTGTCGAATGGAGATGTGCTTAGGCGTTGTTGTCACCCTACCCGGCTTTGGTCATCCCAGGAGCGTTAAGCCTAGCTCGCTGGGACGGTGGCGCGTATGATTATGCGTAGATGAAACACAGACCAGTAGAGGACGGTGTTTCATCGCCTATCAGCCCGTTATGTAGCCCAGGCTAGTTCGAATCATCCGCGAAGGAAACTGGGTATATGGGATGTTGTGCTGCTTCTCGCTTTCGTTTCGGTGGGGGCATTTCCTTCTAGAACGCTAACGACTGAGTTTGCATTCTTCACCCTCCCCCGACTCGAAACTTGCTGACCAACTTCTTGCGACGGCTGCTCGAATGGCAAATCGAGGGTGGTGAAACTGCCAGATAAGCGATTGCGAGATGCCTTCTGGGTTACACGTTCCTTGGGTTCACGGCTCGGGGCCACCGGGCGGTGCTAATGAGTTGAAGATGTGGGAGCGCATGTGCCGCAGTGCTCGTGGAGTGCATGCAAACGCCAGGACTTGAGCGGCAGATGGCACGAAAAGGTAGCCTGTGTCACTGTCGTATGCTGTTGCAAAGGGGCTGATATGTCAGACTGGACAGATATCCCTGATAAGTACGTAACCATTGAAGGGCTGAAGATCCGGTACATCGAGAAGGGGGAGGGGCGTCCGCTGCTCTGTTTGCAGGGGAT
>Ga0114996_10006333_pt1 | contig 13671 bp, 8 predicted proteins | sample ArcticOcean_MG_C_4_FD_87039 | JGI IMG/M metagenome (GOLD analysis project Ga0114996, IMG submission 87039) | Marine microbial communities from western Arctic Ocean - ArcticOcean_MG_CB4_134 | ecosystem: Environmental > Aquatic > Marine > Oceanic | place: Arctic Ocean: Canada Basin | collected... | reverse complement strand
ATCCAATAATTTTGTTTTGGTGCATATGTGGAAGTTTGGTCTGGAAGACTTTTAAAGAAATCCGACGTAGGTAATGTTAAAACATCACCGTTTAATTGTTTTTTGTTAAATGTAAATGTGGAGCTTGCACCATTATTACTACCATCTGGAATGACTCCTCTGGTAGTTTCTCGGTACATTATCCATGTAGTGTTGGTGTTGTTTTCTGATTGGAATATTTCAGGTTGGTCTATTTTGACTTGTATACCTTGTTGTGTATGTCTAACTACCTCTATCACTCTTGTAGCTGCTAAGGGGTTTTCTCTTTTTTGCCAAGTAACACCTTCATTAAATCTTGTTTTACCTGAATTTTCATCAAACCCAAGAGACATAAAACCCTTTTGGGTAAATCCTTCTACATCATAATCATAATCTCTAATAATAACATCAGCATCTGAAGGAGTTAATACATATATATTACTGTTATTTGCTGTTGTAGTTGCTGCTGTAGTTCCATCCACCCCACGCTCAACAGTTAATTCGGTCTTGGCTGCATTGATAGCTGATACTCTCATTATTTCCGAACTATTTCCTAACATTATTCTGTCATCTAAATGAATATGCACTTCCGTCCCAACTGTCATTGCGTCGATGGTTATTGTTGTTTCACTAGCACCAAAATCAGCTTCATTTACTCTGTATCCTGCAAGTAACTTTTCTTTGCCACCCATTGTTAACCCAACTATTTTTTTACCGCCTGTAGAACCAGTTGTTAATCCAGCCTCTACACTGTTAGTACCATCTAAAGCAGATGGTGGAAGGGCATGGGCTATGGGTAGGAATGTTTCTTTGGATATTTCTCCTATTCCGTTTGTGCTATTGGAGAAGCCCATCATAACATCACCGGCATTACGAGGGATAGCATATACTCCTGAGACATATACTATACCTTCTTCATTACCAGAGACTCCGCCCTTTTCAAAACTAAGTCCAAACTCCAACTCAGAGATAGCTTGCATATACTGCTGTGTTGCGTTTGTAGTATTTTTATTTCCATCTGCTGATAAACCGTAATCTGCTGTTGGGAAAACTAGTTTAACCCATCTATCATTAGCTAAGGTTTTCGCATTGAGTGTGTCTCCAGTGGTGCCAGTTCTCTTATAAACTGATGCCTCGTCGCCTAATGTGAATAAATTTTTATGTGCACAAAATGCTCCTACTGCGTTTGGTAAATATTCTAAACTAGCGTCAATGTCTTTATATCCTAAGCGTAGGGTTGCAGCGAATTGTGGTCCCCTAGCGATTTGTTCGCTATATCCTCCTCCTCCAGTTGGTCCAACCCCGAACAGGGTTTGTAAATGTGCGTTACCTGAACTATCAGCCTCTGCATCTATCTGGATAGCAGTACTAGCTACACTTTTTGCTGGAACCCTACATATAACCATAATATCACAATTTGTCAAATCTACTGGACTGGTGAATTTTCTTCTAAAACCACTTGGATTTCTATGGTCACTAGCATTGTCATAACTCTTAACACATGATAATACACTTGTAGCCTTGTTGGGAGTGACTTGAGTTGTTACTTTGGCGATTTTTTGTAGGGTTGTACTAATATCATACCAACCACCTTCAATCGTTCCGTGAGGTGCTTGTGCTAATTCTCCAGCATTTTCAACATTGCCACTTATTGTTCGAGGCGTTATTTGTGGCGTCGTTGTTATATCTGGTACATCACCCATTGCTATACCCCAACCTAAATTAAAGACACCCCTACTTGGAGTTAATGTTGCAGTAGCGTCACTTGCATCATAGCCAGACCTTGAATAATCATAAGGTACTGGTAACATTTGAGAAACATTGTTCACTTCTCTTGTTACTAAATCATTAAATAGAATATGAGAACGGGTCTGTATTTCCCAGTCATCATCAGCATCGGGTTCTAAAGGTAAAGGTGGCCACACTTCTACAAAGGGGGCAGCAGTTCCGTTATCAGCTCTAACTATATCTCTTACAGCTGATTGACATCCTGCATCACCTACTCTCATATCACTGTAGTGTATTTTAAGTTTCCCACCTATTAATTCGTTATCTGTGGTAGAGCTAAATTCGGCTGTCTGTGGGTTGGTTTGTGATAAAGCAGGAATCATGCCGGCTCCTTTTGCAACAGGGTCTAGCTTATGTACGTGGTCCACGCGAGTAGCACCACTAGCACCAAAAGACATCATACTTGTAGAACTATAATCTGTGCCACCTACCACTTTTGTCACAGTAGAAGCAGCAGCACAGTTGCCATATAGCACATACATTTCAGATGGTTTACTATCCAAACCTATAGACATATAGCGTGGTGCAGGTATATTTTTAACTACTTCTCTAGTAGGAGAAGATGTACCTATAGATGCACGAACATATGCGTTGTCTGAAGCGCCTCCTCCATAAACACTAACTGCTGGAGCATAAGTATATCCTGTGCCAGCAGCGTCTACAGTAACGGCGGCTACTCTATCTGTTGGAATAGTTGCATGTGGCGATTCAGGATAAGTGCCGAGGACTGCTGTTGCAGATGCTCCTGAACCATCACCAGCAATAGACACGGTTGGTGCTGTCGTATAACCATCACCACCATCTCCAACAAAAATATGTGATACTCCATCTGAAGAAAACTCAGAACCATCTTTGTCAGGGTCTTGTATATAAGAATAACCATTTACCATTCCCATATCCATATAATGATTTAAAGGTTTATATAACCCCTCTATTTCAGAATAAGATGAAGTGGTAAGTCTACTTACAGCACTTCGTATGCAATTATTGGATATAGTACCAAATGTTTTGGTAGTATTTATATTATATATATTAAAATTGTCAAGTAAAACTGTGGACGAAGCATGTGTTCCATCAACTGCCGCGGCACCAGTCAAAATATCAATCTGATTAGTGTCGTCAGCCGCTCCAGAAGTGCCAACTAAGTCATAACCTGCTTTTGCAGAAGCAGAATCATTTGTAGTCCTCCAATGTGTATTATTTAACCAAAAGGAACAATAAGCTGGCCACCGAGATTCATCACCTAATCTAGAATTCCTATTATAACCCTCAGCACTGGCAGTAGCGGATGTTCTTATACCTTCCATCGTATCTGTTGCAGCATTAGGACCAGCAAACATAAGAATGTTATTCCCATCCACTCTTTTTCCAGAACCATCAGTAATATGGACTCTAACACAGGGCACATCAGGATGCATATACATGTCAACAGTGTACCATGAGTCGGCATCTAAAAGAACTATATCATCGGTAGGTTGGTCTTCTATAGCGTTAGTTAATCCCATCCATTGAATGTCATAATAACCCTTAGAAGCTACCCCGTCATGTCCTTGATAATCTTCATTTGCATTATTTGATACCTTCCAACCAATTGATTTGGTGTCAGTAGTTGCTGAATAGTTAGCATCCCAGTAGTCAGACCATACCACAGAAACTTTGTTTTGCCTTTCTTTGTGTATATAACCAGTTGCGTCTTCAGCGTTTGCTGTTGAAGATACTGTAGTATCTGATGGAAAATTCATGAAGCCTAGCACAAAGGTGCCGGGCATATTAGTGTGTAATGTATTATTATCTATAACACCAGTGATATTATCTGTTAAATAATCTGTAAAAGTTTGTGCTCTTTGACCAGCTTTAGATTGTTTTACTGGATTTCTAGATAAAGTGCAAAAGAACCCTCTTCTAGAAGTGATTATTCCATCAAGGGATGTTGCTGGCGAGACTGAAGCAGTACTACTGATTTCTGGTTCTACCCAAGCATATTCCAAATCTTGTAAATTTAATGTGAAGGAAACCTTTGTGGCAACCTTGCTGTCTAATAGTTTTTCATATATTAATGTGTTTCTTGAAGCTGTATTTTCGTAACCAGTAAAATCACCAGCTGCTTTAGCCATACCTTCTGGATAAACATCTAAATGACCAGCATGATAAACATCTTTTTCTGATGGTCTAGGTATATGTCCATAAGACATTAATAATTCTTGTCTGGTATCAATGGTCTGTCCTCCATCTAGAGCTATACCTATCATTTTTGCTCTATCACTCACTTCAGCACTATCTATATGTCTCCAATGAGTTTCTAATTGGGCAGCCTGTCCATCTAAACCACCAGAAGATGTGAAACGCGACCTTGTATAGGCTGCTTCTATTTCGTTGTTGTAATCTTCAGGGTCTGCAATCCAATAAGATTTCTGTCTTCTTACTACGTCAAATACCGAATTACCGGGATGAACCATGGTTTTAACATCCACAGTGGATTCCGTTTCCCTCTGTATTTTTAAATCTTTTAATAAATATCCACTTCTATCTATATCTTTAGAGTGAATCCACCAACTTGGACCTAGGTTATCCTTTTTAGGTCTATACCAGTCTTTTCTTCCTCTTCTTTTTTCATGTTTAAGAGGTATAATGTAATTTTCTGTGGCGAAATTGAGAGTTTTTCCTGCAAAATGATATTGGTCTGGACTAGTTTGCATTGTTCCAACAATAGCTCCAGCAACTCCTCCAGCAACAGCACCGGGGACAGATAAAACCGAACCAGCTATCATACCAGATACAGCTCCTGCTGACGCAGGTAGAATACCTCCCATCATACTTTGTTGAAACATTCCTTGTTCACGGGTTGTTGTTGCTTGCATATTACCTGCTAACATACCGTAATTTGTACATAGCCAACTTTTAAGAGATAGTTCTCCCTTTTCTAAATATTCGTCAAAATCATCTGAGTATTCTGCCTCATCAACGAGTCCTGACCAGAAACCTTCTCCGTCTCCTCCCGTGACATCCGAAGCACCTAACCATGCAATTAAATCATCTACTTTAATAGCCCTGTCTATACTCCTTACTACTGTACCATTTTGTACTTCTAATGTAGGTACATCTCCTCCTATTTGTCTAGGTGTTCCGTCAAATTTTTCTTCTAACCACGCGCCATCATTAGACATAACAGAATTGATAACAACAGCTGTTTCGTCTCTAATAGATAATCCACCCTCTGGGCTAGCTAAATCACTTAAGTGTTTTGTGTAAACATAACCTTTGTAACGGGGAAGTTCTGTAGAATCGTTTAAATCTACAGAGTTAATATAAAAATTAGGGCGCACGGCTGTTAATTTAGCGTCACCGAAAGTGGGTTGGTCTGCCAATACATACTCAAACACACCCCTTCTGTTTGCAGTTCCACCTTTAATTTGAATTGTAGTGTCCTGTCCTGAAAATAAATCTGGATATACCTGAAATAATCCAGTGTCGTTCACTATTTCTGTTTTTCTGTAAAATTGTACCATTAAATTCCTCCTCTGTCACTTACTCTCTGTAAAGCGATAGGTAATTCATCTGCGAGCTTATCTGCAAAGTCTGTTCCATCATTAGCATATATGTCGCCCATATTTATAGTTATGCCTTGACCAAGCATATTCTGTGTCTTTGATGTAACAGTTTCTCCCTTTTGTAACATAGCCATACCATGTTCTGGGGTATAACCACCCATATCATAACTTCTAGCACTAGGCATAAATGTACCACCAGTATCATAAACTGGCACATTACTTCCATACCCAGACAAGTCAATCGGTGGTGGGGTCATCAATGACTGCATTGCCATATTAAATGTTGCGCCTATAAAAGCGGCTGCTCCAATGGTGGCATAAAAGCTTGCTCCCAAATCAGTCCAACTCTTTGCTGCATCCCAGAATAATTTCACAGCTATAGATAAACCAACAAAGGCACCAGCTACAGCTCCTATAGTTCCCGCAAATACTACATTATTTTTAGCATACTTTTGAGTTGCATACATTGCTGCAAACATTACTAAATTAACACTCATTTGAGAAAATAAGATAGCCCTTAGTGAAGTATTGACTGCTATGTTTGAACCTATTTTAGTTCTTGCCATTTTTAATTCTGCCAAATCCTGTTCCCTTTGTGTCTTCATGGCGCCAACATTCAAGTATTTTATCTCCGTATTTAACTCCGTTATCTTCGTATCTGCTTGTTTAGCAGTCATATTACCCCAAACAGATGTTTTTACCATTGTGTTTGCTTGCGCTTCAGACATTAACATTTGTAGGTTTTTAGCTAACATCATACTATTAATTGATAACACACTGTTCATTAATTTGAAAGCAATAATTGCTTCTAAGAAACCTGAACCAAAACTTTTCATTAATTTTGCCACAATTAACAAAGGTACAGTAAAAGCTTTTAACATACCTGTCATATCATTGCCTGATTTAGAAAAGTCTTGTATAATAGCAACAAGCGCTATTAAAACCTCTTTAGCTTGGTTAAGTGACCCTATAACAAAATCTCTCATAGTTAAAGATAACTTAGTCAATTCAACGGTTCCGTCTGCTAGTTTCTTAATAAATAGGTTCTCTACTACTTCTACAATACCATGTAATTCTGCGCTGAATTTGTTCATGTATTCTGTAGACTCTGATATTTTATCAGACATCAAGAAAGGAGCCAATAAAGCATTTTTAACTACTTGTATTTCATTAGCAAGAGATTTCTGTTGAATTTCTGCCATTGCAGTAGCTGAACCAGCAGAATTTTGAAGGTCATTCACAGCTGCTTGAAACTCATCCGCATTCTGTGCCAAATGGACAAACGCAGTAGCACCACGTATATTTAAATCCTCCATCAGTGTAATCATAACTTCCATATCTGTAGCACCATCACCCATAGCACTATTAAATTGTTGAGCTATATCGGTAAGTTCTCTCATGTTACCATCAGTGTCTAATATTTCTACACCTAGTTTTCTGAAAGATGCTTGGTTGTCATTGGCGTGTTGTGTAAACTCCGCTAGGGCTTGACGTAGACCCCTACCTGCTATACCTGCCTCCAAAGCACGATTAGTTAATACTTGTAAACCACCCAATAACTGGTCAATACTTTGCCCAGTAGAGGTGAAGAAAGGTAAAGCGAACTTAACGGAGCTTGCTAAATCATCCCATTCAATAAGAGATTTATTAATAGCATGTGCAAATTTATCAGTGACTTCTTCTGCTTTTGAGAATTCCATGCTGAAACCCATAAGGGTCTGTGTAGTTAGCTTGGATAGGGTATTATGGTCGCCCTGTACAGCCATAGATAACTTCAGTGTGTGTTGTAACATTTCCATTGCTTGTGCAGCATCTACACCTGCGGATGCATACTGGTAAAGTCCTTGGGTTGCATTACCCATTTGAACACCAAATCTTGTACCAAATTCTACAACAGAGTCACTTATAGAAAATAAAGTTTCATTAGACTCTTGCCATATAGAATTAGCGTTAATAATTTGGGTTTCAAATTCTTTGAAGGTTTCTACTACAGCCATTAATTTATAATTTAGGGCTGTTATTGCAGCTGTTCCTATAACAAATGCATTTTTAAAGGTAGTACCTATAGAACTTGCTGCGTCATCAATGTGACGGGTATATTGTTCTGTTAAACGTGATTTTTCTTTTAATTGTTGAATGGAATCTCTGTCGGTATCCTTTTGAATTCTATCTAACTTTCGTATATGATTTTTGTTCTCTCTAATTGTATTTCCGGTTTTAATCTCTTCACCAGATATTCTAGATTGGAGTGCCCTTAATTCATTTAAAAGTATCTTATCTCCTTCTTTTAAGTCTGTCTGTTTCTCCATTTCTTGAACAACTTCAGCCAAAGCAGATTCTTCCTTTTTAATTTGCTTCAGGTTTTTTTCACGCATTTTGTTTAGATTGCCTAAATGTTCAAGTGCTTTCTTATGTTCAGGAGTTCCTTTCTGTGTTAAGAGTAGCTGTTCTTTTCCTCTTGTAATATGTTCATCGAGTCTTTTACCGATAAGTCTTTGCGTGGTTAAAGTTTCATTAAGTACGTCTTCTTTTTTCTTCTCGAGTTTTATTAGTGTTTCTCGCCTTTGAACTTCTGCACCCAAATCATCTAAAGCTGCCTTTCTTTGAGGAGCATCACCTTCTGAAAACCCCTGCATGATACCTTCTGTACTAGTGTCTTTAAAAGATAAACCTATATCAGAAGCTCTGGATGCAAATGAAGCCAAAGAACCATCCATAGCCCTCATCTGTCTATTAAAAGCGTTTGAATATGCTTCTAGTTCTCCTATACCTAAATCTTTACCAGCGCTATATTCTTCTGGGGTGGGTGGTTTCATTTTCTCATAAGAGGACACTGCTTGTTTTGCTGCTTGTTCTCTAGCTTTAGCTAAATCACCCATAGCCTTTTTACTGCTTTGTCGTAATTTTTGTACAGCAGTATCGTGTGCAGATTGTCTTTCTTGTGCACCTTTCTTAAATGTTCTAAGAGCGTTTTGATTTAATAACTCTCCAGCAGCTCTAACATCAGAGATTGCTCTATCTCTTTCACGTCGTCCGACGAAAAACTCAATACCATATGCAATGCCTGTTGCTTTTTCACCCATAGTGTGTCTACTTCCCTAATAACTCTTTAAATCCCTTCACTTTCCTTCTTCTTCCAAGCCTTTCCTCCAATTTTCGATTCGCTTCTTTATAAGTTCCATACTTAGACCTTATTTCTGGATTGTTTTTGGCCATTTCATTTACATCTTTATCAGTATATCCATCAAATGAATGTATTTTATTATATTCACTGAATGCTGATAATATGCCTTCCAGCTCCTTTCTTGATGTGCTTTTTATTTCTGACCAACTCATACCTAAATCTTTCATTAGGGGGATGTATATACATACCGCATCGGGTATATTTACCATCCAGTCTAAAAATTTACGTCAGAATCTGATGCTGTTCCCATTACCTTTGCAGACATCTGGTACTTCAGTGATGTTGGTAGTTTCGACCACACTTCTTCTGTGATAAAAGCCCCATCGGGATTTTTACCATTAGCCTTATTTATCATCGCAAGAATTTTTTCATTAGCTATTTTCGCATAATATGCATTTTTGTCTTCCTCTGATGCGTCTTCTGCGGGCATAGCCATTTTAGGTTCTTCCGATTCTACCAATTCGCACCATTGCATATTGATTGTTTTTCCCTTATATACTATCTCTTCTGTTTGTACTTCGTCTGTTAAAGACAAAAGGTCTTCCATAGACCAAACTTCTTTCTCTGCCATTTTTTATTTCTCCTTTTTTCATAGAGGGGCTTGGCCCCTCTACTATACATTACCTGCTACTATATAAAGCTTACTATTCGTCAGCTTTATCTTCTTTCTTAGCGGCGGGTTTTTTTTCTTCGGATTTGCCTGTCTTTAATTTCCAAGCTGTAACCCGTTCTTCAGCGTTAGTGTATTTCGAAAAATACTCCTTTGCTTCTTCTAAACTCATATCTTGCATTAGTTTTCCCATATAATCACCTTACATGTCCGTTTGTAATGTTTGTGCTCTAGCTTTCTGTGAAGCAGAACCAAATGCACTACTAGTTACTGTACCGTTCCAAATTATTGGTTTAACCATAGATGTGAGAGTAAATGTCTCCTCATCTGCTGTATCGTTACTCATGGTTGTGTTATATTCTGAAAATGTGCAATTAGGTATAACTAAAACTTCTCCTGCACCAGTAGATGATTCTTTTAATGCAACATAAACTCTGTATCCATAACAGCTTTTATTTGTTGAACTAACGTCGTCTACAGTGTTTTTTGGGTCAGTAATACCAGAAGCAATCTTCATTGTTCCACTTACATCAATCAAACCCCATCTTGCTCCGTGCAATCCAGCTCCATCTTCAGCGTTAGAGGTAGTTGTTGTACCTTGATTCACCATAGTGAAAAAATTATCATGCTTCTTACGTGTTAATGTAACAGAGGTTTCTTTCTTGACTTCTATTTTTCCTTGATTACGAAGACCTATATAATTAATATCTTCATCTTGAGCGCCAATAGATACATCAACACCAGTCAAATCTGTTATTTTCCAATCATCGTCACCTGCGTTCGACAAAGAACCTACATGTGTTTTAGCGTTAGTTAATCCGGCAGTTTTATTAGTGTCAGAACTTGCGTTCGAATATAGTGCTAATCTAGCTGGACTAACTGCATCGTTTACTTTTATTGTGTCTTCTGCGTGTTCGGATGTAACCCAAACCGCGACATCTCTTCCTGTATAATAAGCCATAATATTCAGAGCTCCGTACTGGTAGTTGCCAGTACCAAATCTGCATCGGTTGCACCGTCAAATACAACAGGGTCTACATAACTCATTAGAGTCATGGTCTCTTCTTGAGAACCGTCTGCTGATACTGTTACACTATGTTCTGTTACGTAACAGTTTCTCATAACGAAAGTTTCTCCAACACCAGCTGTGCTGCTGCTTTTGAATTGTAAATATACTCTATAACCACAGTCAACAAAATCAGGGGCTGATAGACCATCAAAGAAATGGGTTGCGTCAGCTGCTGCTTGTGCTTGAGGGGCTGCACTGTCGGTTGCTGCATTTATACCAAAGCGTGCTTGGTTAAATATACAGTCCCACATTGCGTCCTTCTTTTTACGTGTTATAGAAATACTATTTTCTTTCTTTATTTCTGCTTTCATGATGTTTCTTTGCCCTATAAAGGCTACATCTTCGTCTTGTGAACCAAAGCTAACATCTACTCCAACCATGTTATCAGGTTCGTTGTTCCATGCGACTGCGATTAAATTTGTGGAGGTTCCAGCTCCAGTCAAATCACCAAATACCGTATTACCAGTGTTACTATCAACATCCTTAGGTCCAGCAAAAAGCTTGGCCTTTTGACCTGTCACATAGGGCGTTACAGTTGCTCCATATTGAAAGTCGTTGATAATAGGCACTAGGGTATCGGTTGCAAGTCCTTCGTCAACGAAAACACCGAGGTTAGGTTTCTCAGTTGTTATTGCGAGGTTCAAATCTCTTCCTAGGAAATATGCCATATTTTATGTCTCCCAAGTGGTGCGCGTACCACTTAGACTTATTATCTTATATATTGGCCTAGTATATAAAGGTTTCGCTATTACTATAGACTTTTTTCTCCTCGCACGCTTACTTGTGAAGAAGGATACAGTAAAGTTAAATATGGAGCTGCCCAAAAGTCGGGAACTACCGTCTCATCCCATTCTTGTCTCATTAGTTCTCCCATGCGATATTCCAACCCCCAATATTCTCTAGCCCCAAAATGTGAAGTGCCAGATGTTGGTGAAGCACGACTTAGTTGGTCTAAACCCGAATGGATTTGAACTCCACCCCCCATACCAGCTCCTGCCCACATTGAGTCTACATTATGACTGCCAACACCAAAACCCATAGTCTCTCGGATTCCTTCACGTGCTGCTTTACCCCCCATCATTGCTGCTGCCCTTTGTACATTGTTCTGACCTCCGTCAGTATTCTTACTATCATCGAAATAGGATAAAGCGTGAGCTGAACCCCCACCTATGTTTTGCAAATTAAACATCACATTTGAACCTTCCGATAGTCCAGTAGACCTATTATTGGCACTCCCCCACGTAACTGGTGATTTATCATTCCATATTCTTTCGTAAGCTTTGTACTTTGATGTTAAGTTAATTGTCTTCCCTTTTGTTCCTAACATTTTCCTAATCTTTTTGGGGTCACCGTGTAATGTGTTTATAAATCTGTCAATGTCCGCGTTTGCTCTTGAAGGAGCTATAACTGCTGCATAATCTATTCTTGGTTGACCAGCAACTTGATTTATTCCAGCGGTGGATATGGCACCAATTTCTATACTGGATACGTCTTCTGAAAAAATTCTTCCTGCGGCAAGTGAATTCTGTTGTATAGATTCTTGTTCGTGGACTGCTTGATTTTGTTCTCTGGATACTCCCATTAATTGATTTCTAAATGCGTGAGTTAATTGAGCCTCATTGTGTATCACAACATCTCTTGAGCGTAGCTGCTTGAATAGTAGTACATTTTGTCCTTTGGTATTGAACCGATGCATTACTTCTACAACAAAATTACCTGCCAGACCTTCTCCCATCCCATAACCTGTGGAAAAACCATATTGTTGGCCGCCACCTGCATGGCCTGAAGCTATTTCTAACATGTTTCCTAATGCGTGTAATACAAATTCAACTGATGCTGAATAAGTTGAAGCATCTATAGCTGAATTAACTGAAGCTATCCTAATTTGATGTTCGATATTTCGTTTATATTTTTTGTATCTCTTATCCCAATTTCCGCTTTGTGTCATAAAAGACTGGCGGGATGCTCCTACTGCTGGATTATCTGCTGATGCGACTTGTGCTTTTGAGCCACCCCTTATTTGTGTCAAACTATTCCTAAAATTTTCCCCTAATTTGTGTAATGTGGTTTTTCCAGCATGTAAATCATCCATTTGACCTTTCAAAGCTGAATCACCTGTAGCATAAGCCCTTTCCTTTAATCTTCGTATCAAAGGGTTCCAGTGTTGGTCTTGTTGTTTTTTGAAATATTTCCAAAGGTCTTTTTGAGCTTGAGAACCTTCACCATGACCACCTTCTCTAAATATAGTGTCTAACAGTTGTTTTCCTGTCACTCCATTCTCTAGTCTGTCCTCGAAAGAAGATAGACCGTGGTGAGCAGCTTTAGTATCGAAAGTCATAGCTGTTACATCCATCCGGTAAATATTGCCGCCCTGAGTGACGTACATATCTATTGAACGGGCTTTTCCAACTCCTGTCATTTCTGCTGGCCTTGTTACATCAAAATCATCTGGATTAAACATTTCTTCAGGGGTTCCTCTTTGTCCCGTATCTATATGTTCTCCTGTAGGTGATATGTCACCCAAACGACCACTACTAACAAAACTCTGAAGTAATTCATCAGATAAATCTCCAAGGTCTCTTCTATAGAATTCTTCTGCCATTTCTTTTAATCTAGAAGTAAGTAATTCATCAGTGTTAATTAGGGTATTAATCTCTCTCATCTTAGTGGAATATTCAAACCAACCAATAGAACCCCTTATTTTTGGTTTTCTTAAAGTACCATCTTCCTTTATAGATTCTGGTCCTAAAAGTTGTGTTCCATCGTATTTAAAACCTCCATCAGCCATTTGTCTTCTTTTACCACTAGTGTGTCTACCAACTTTAAAATCAGTATGGCCATATGCTAAATAGGGTATGTATCCAGCAGACACAGTATAAACTGTGGTGTCCGCCATATTAACTCCTATAATTTTTGAATGTTAAAGAATAATCACAAGAGGCCCCATACCATTTAAATTCTGGCATATAACCTATATCTCTCCAAGCTAATAAATGTCTTTCTATAACTTCCATCTCATCTTCTTGATAAGCACTAAAATCTAAATCAGTTAATTCATTTGCAACATTTAACATTATCCAATTTAGTAATCTACGCTGTTTATAAACATCTCCACCTATACTGATTTCCACATCTCTTTCGCTAATAATATGAATACTATAAGCAATACCATAAATTTCTCCTGTTCCAGAATTACTTCCCATAGACATACTTTGGCCTATCATCTGTTGTTCAAAACCAGAGGCTACTTGCTGAATAATAACAGCAGGAAATTTCACTTCCTCTGCTTCAGGGAATTCACCATAAAAATAAACATCATCTCCAGTAGCTGTAGCAGAATTTATCTTATCACTAAGCCCCATTAACATGGCTCTTTCTATAATATTTAAGAAATCCTTAGCCATATGCTCTTCTCCTTGAGGCCCGTTCGCCCCGCACTCTTACCGCTGATATT
>Ga0114996_10006331_pt1 | contig 13673 bp, 9 predicted proteins | sample ArcticOcean_MG_C_4_FD_87039 | JGI IMG/M metagenome (GOLD analysis project Ga0114996, IMG submission 87039) | Marine microbial communities from western Arctic Ocean - ArcticOcean_MG_CB4_134 | ecosystem: Environmental > Aquatic > Marine > Oceanic | place: Arctic Ocean: Canada Basin | collected... | reverse complement strand
TCAACTGCATTGGCGAAGTCTGATTTAGCTTATGCAGCCGTTGCCGGCACCGTCACATTGACAGGTGGTGAGGCAGGAACGCATTATTCCGACAAACAAACATTTAACATAGTGACACTCGCTATTAAAGACACAGATGTATCTGCTGAAAGAGCAGGTGTTGCTAGGTTTCTTACAACCAACCAACAACTCGCTAATGTAGACGGCTGTCAAGGATTCCCGTTGAATGGTACTGCCATTCCAAGTACTTGTGGGTCTGCTACTACAGGTGTTGTTGCTGCTGTGTTAGCCGGTGAAGTTGCTAAGTCTGATAGCTTTACAGCTACTGCTGACCAAACAGCATTTACATTGACTCTACCTGGTAGAGATGCTAACGATGACGGAGCTTTGACTATTGCTGACGTTACAGTAACTTCTGATGGCACAGCAATTGCTACAGCTACCGTAGTAACTACATTGACTGATGGAAATGCTGGTGCTACCAGAATAATTAGTATAACTGTTGCAGGTCAGGCTGTTGGTAAGGCTATTGTTGTTTCTTATGAGACTTCTGAGTATGATCAGGGAACTCCTGCAAATACTCCGTTCTTAACAGGAATTGCTGATATGTCAATCAACGTTGGTGGTACAGCTGTTAACTTGACTAGCGCTAATTATGATCCTACTGCATCTACTCCTGTTGGATTAATTGATCCAAGTACAGGTATAGTTAATTCAGCTACTAAGCTTGACTATAACGTTGTTAAGATTTCATTTAAATATGAAGTTACAGATACTTTGACAGATAAGATTAAGGTTAGTACTCCAACTTCTACAGCACTTAACAAAGATAGAACTTTGACTACTGCTGAGAGTGGAGCTGGTACTGATATTTATCAAACTACAGTAGCTTTGTTCAGTTCAGCTGATTACGCTCTTATTGAGAAAGAAACTAACAGGGCTTCCTGTGAGGCTACTAATGGCACATTGGCCAACATGAGTGTCGATGATGTTGAAGCTTGTTTAGATACTGCAACTGGTGCTGTTACATTAGGTAACAGACTAGATGCTGCCGCAGTTTCATTAGGATTAACTCCTGCTACTGCGGGTACTATGATAACTATGATAGCTAGAATATTACCAGTTGTTGATGGTGAAACATTAACAGTTGCTTATACAGATGCTGATCCTTCAGCTACTGTAACTGCTACAGCTGTTATAGATATGACTGCTCCAACAATTACTTTGGTGCAGCCTACAACCACTACATCTACAAATAACACTACACCAACTTTAGAAGTACAGGTTACTGATACTGGAGCTGGTGTAACTTCCTCTACCCTTGATATATCTCTTGGTGACACAGACAAAAATGCTGTCGCTAGTCCTATAACAAATGGTTTTAGAATTACTTTTGTACCTAGCGCAGAATTAGCTGAAGCTAGTTACGAATGGAATGTAATAAAAAATGGTGATGCCGCTGTCGACATTACTGACGACGTAGGTAACGCTCCTGCAACAACTGTTGTTGGTTCGGTAACTACTCCGTTCACTTTTAATATTGACAAGACTGGCGTAGTTTTGAGCGCTGCTGTTACTGGAACTGGTGAAGCTTCCAGGGCTACAGACTCAACAACTGGAGTTGTAACAGTAACAGAAGGAGTTAATTCTTCTGCTGTTAAGATTACATTTGATGACGGTGACGGAAATGCTAAGATAGATGCCGCTTCCGTTACTGCTAGTGACTTCACTATTGGTGGTACAGCGCCTGTTAGCGTTACAGTTAACGATAATACCGTTTGGGCTGTAATGGCTACTGCTCTTTCTAGCTCTGCTGTTCCTAAAGTAGAAATTGCTGGTTCAATTAGTGATGCTGCTGGAAACGCAACTACAATTGGTTCTGTTTCTTCAACTGACGGTATCGTACCTACGATTACTATTTCCACTTCGGTTTCAGTAACTAAGAAAGATGTTATTATTACTGTTACTTCTAGTGAGAATTTGTTAGTTCCGCCTGAAATTTACGTCGCAACTATCGGTGTGGGTTCTTTGACAGCTACAGCTACTAGTTCTACTGTTTATACTGCAACAGCTACAACAACTACATCAGCATTGCATACTATTTCAGTTAACGCTGTTGATATAGCTAGTAACAATGTTAAAGTACAGATTACTGACGAAGATATATCTGCTGCAGTTCGAAAAGCTGCTGACGCTGAGTCTGATGATGTATTAGATACTGCTACAGTTATTACATTAGCTAACGGTAATATCGTTGACAGTACTGGTGACGGTCAAATCACAGTTGCTGACGTTAAGACTGGTTGTGGTGCTACTTTGGCTCTTGCTAAAGATGATGCACTTCAAGACGTTGTAACACTACCTAGTGCTACTCTTGGTACAATCACGCTTCATGCTCATCAGTTACAAGCTGCTGGTACTTGTCTTACAGCTACAGCTGCACATAGTTGGGTAGCTACTTATGCTTACACAGCTTCTACAGCTACATTTGAAGGTGACGTTACTCTTGCTGCACCTGTATTGAAGCCTAATGTTAATACTGATGACACAAGTCCTCATATTATTATTGACTTCTCTGCTGAAGGTACTGAGTATACTTCTGATGCTAATAAGGTAGTAGTTATTTCTAAAGCTACTTTAGACGGCACAGACATTACTGCTAGTTTGCAGACTTCTGACAATGCTAAGTTTGTTTATCTTGCAAGTGGACTTGCAGTTGGTACACATACTATCGTTGTTAATGCTGCTGACACAGCTGGTAACGTACTAGCTACTGATGCTAGCCAGGCTTTCGATGTTATTGCTGAAACTGAGACTTCGATTGCTTTGTCACCTGGAATGAACTTAATTTCATTCAGCGGTGCTACTAAGTCATCTGCTTTTGCTACAGTATTTAGTAACTCTACAATCAATAGTGTTTTGACTTATGATACTTCAGTACCAGGTAACTGGTTATCTGCAACACGTTCTACTGCAGGTACACTTGAAGGTCCTTTGGCAGAACGTTCTGTTGATGAAGATCTTGCTTACTGGGTAGACAGTTCTAGTTACGACCCAATCAAGATTGTTATACCTGCAATTGGATTTGGTGCGCAGTCTCTGCCTCCATCAATTTCGGTGGCTATTGGTTATAACTATGTAGCTATTGCTACAGTTGGTTCTGCTACTACAGTTTCTTCTGAAACTTACCTAGGAACTATTACTTGGACAAGAGGTTACATATTTAACGCAACAACTCAAGCGTACACTACTATAACTAAGGGTACTGACGTTACTTTGAACGTTGGTGACGGTGTTATCGTATACGCTTCTGCTGTTGGAGTTATCGTACCTTAAATTCAAATTACACTGAATTAATAAAAGAACCCTCCGTTTTCGGGGGGTTCTTTTTATTATCATAAAAAAACAATATCCAATACTCCTTATAATATTTTTTAAACACATATATAATATCCATAATATTGTTTTAGGAGACTTTGATATGATTGAAGATAAATACTTATTACTTCCTCGTTATTTTATTGTTATTCTTCTTTCATTCTTTCTTTTTTATTCTACTAATATCGTTTATGCCAGTACTGCATTACCTATGCAGTTTTCTGGTTCTGCATCTTTAGAAGATGGTTCTTTTGTTCCTGACGGTTATAAAGTTGTAGCCAAAGTTTCTAATTTTCAAGTTTATCCCACCACAGTCAAGGATGGTAAATATTGGGCCCTTACCGTTGGGCCTCCTGATGATTCATATTATGGCGCTACAATTTATTTTTATTTATGTTATGTAGGTTCTGATTGCACCGAAGAAGGAAATGTCCTTGCTACTGAATCCACTCCTTACATTGCAACTTCCGGCCTTACTGTGATAAATAATTTTAATCTTACTTTTTCTTCTTTGCCTACACCTCCTCCTACTCCCACTCCTATAATTAACGTATCTGAAGCTTCGACTTATTCTGGCTTTTTGATTGTTGCTGATAGTGTTTTACCTTCTTCTGTTCATTTAATTGCAAAAATTGGAGATTATGTATCTGAACCTGCTTTAATTGCGGCACCTTTTTATCTTGATTTGATAGTTGATCCTAAAGATATCTCTTTAATAGGCTCTGAAGTAGAATTTTATCTAAATGGATTCAAAGCCAGGACTACTGTACTATATATTAGTGGTGAGGAAAAAAATGTTGATATAATAATCGTAGGATATCCACAACCTACACCAACGCCTCCTCTACCGCCTACTGTTACACCTATACCACCTACAGCAACGCCTGTACCACCTACAGTTACGCCTATACCACCTACAGCAACACCTATATCTGTACCCCCTACAGTTACGCCTATACCACCTACAGCAACGCCTATAGAGCCTACACCTACAGCAACACCTGCACCACCTACAGCAACGCCTATATCTCTTTCACAAAAGATATCAAATAAGTTTTCTGAGATAGTCCCTACAGCAACGCCTGTACCACCTACAGCAACACCTGCACCACCTACAGCAACGCCAACTGAATCTTCTGGAGGCGGTTGTTTTGCTGCTAAAGAAACATCTTTTGGAACAGGTTTAGTCAACATGATGTTCTTACTATTGCCAGTAGGTGTTTTAGCTGGCATGCGTAGAAAAAAACAAAATAAATAATTTTTGTTTTATATGAATTTATTTATTTGATTACTTGGATAAATATGGGTGATATTTTTAATTTCGTTATATAATTTATATAAACATATTTCTATTTGTTTTATAGTTTTGTGATTTTAGGGTTAAATCAATAATGACAACAAAGAAAAAAGATTATTATGAAGTTCTTGGAGTATCAAGAGATTCTACTGAAGAAGATATCAAGAAAGCTTTTAGAAAGTTAGCTCTTAAATATCATCCAGATCATAATAAAGATAAAAATGCTTCTGGAAAATTTAAAGAAGTTAGTGAAGCTTATCAAGTATTGAGCGATCCAGATAAACGTGCAAAATATGATCGTTTTGGACATGCTGGAGTAGAAGGTGTTGGTGGGGGAGGTTTTGATGGATTCGATAATTCTGGTGGTTTTGGAGATATTTTTGATGCATTTTTTGGTGGAGGCAATACAAGACAGCGCAATTCTCGTGCCAGAGGGGCTGATTTACAAGTTCAAATATCAATTGCCTTTGAAGAAGCTGCGTTTGGAGTTCATAAAACGATTGATCTTAATAGAACAGAGTCTTGTGAAAAATGTAAGGGGTCTAGAAGCGAACCTGGAACTAAACCTATTACTTGCCTTAATTGCGCCGGTACTGGTGAAGTTAAGCGATCTCAACAAAGCATGTTTGGTCAATTTGTTCAAGTTGCAACATGTGAAAGATGCCAAGGTGAAGGTATAGTAATTGTTTCTGCATGTTCTGGATGCAAAGGATCTGGTCAGGAATCAAAATCTCGGAAAATTGAAGTATCTATCCCTGGTGGAATAGAATCAGGAATGAAGATAAGGATCAAAAATGAAGGTGAAGCCGGTACCAATCAAGGTTATTCAGGTGATTTATTTGTAGTAGTTAATGTAATCTCCCATGAATATTTTTTTAGAGAAGGCAATGATGTTATTTCTCGGAAACGAATAAGTATAACCTCTGCTATATTGGGTTCGAAGCTACAAGTCCCTACATTAGATGGTGCAAGAGAAATAGAAATCCCAAAAGGCACCCAAACAGGAGATGTGATTCGTTTGAAAAATTCAGGAATTACTCATCTCAGAAATGATAGTCGAAGAGGGGATCAGCTTGTTATTGTAATGGTTGTTACTCCTGAAAAATTGACTGATGAGCAAAAAAGATTATTTGATGATCTTTCTAAAACAATACAGGAACCATATGATGATAATAATAATACTTACAAGTGGTTCGATAAGCTCAGAAAAGTTTTTGGATATGACAATTAATAGCTTCTCCTTCACGAAGTAAATTTGCTTGGAGGTATTATTTTGGATTGGTTAGAAGTAAGTATTGAAGTACCTTCAGAATTTGTTGAACCCCTATCTCATATTTTTTTTAGATATGGATTTAAAGGGGTTTCAATTGAAACGATACAAGAACCTTCAAAAACTATTAATAAAAAGGAAATTTCATTTTCCAGTAAATTAACTACTTATTTGTTGAAAGACCAGACTTTAGAAGAAAATTTTGGTTACATTGATGTTTCAGTCAAATTAATTTCTCAGCTTGGCGACATAGGTGATATCAGGACAAAAGATATCAAAGATCAAGACTGGAATGAGATATGGAAGAAACATTTCCCGTTATTACGAATAGGTAAATATTCAGTGATTGTTCCAAATTGGATTGAATATGAATCAACTGAGGGAGAAATTGTGGTTAGATTGGAACCTGGAATGGCCTTTGGTACTGGACATCATCCAACTACCAGAGGTTGTATAGAGTTTTTAGAAGATGTTGTTTGTCAAGGTGATCGAATAATGGATATTGGATGTGGATCTGCGGTATTGTTGATTTTAGGATGTAAGTATGGCGCATATGATTCTGTAGGTATAGATATCGATCAATTTGCTGTACAAGGAGCAAAAAGTAACGTTTCTCTCAATAATCTAGACAGTAAAATTTCGATTTTTGAAAGTTCTGTAGAAGATTTTATGATCAAAGATTCTTTTGAAATATGTGTTGCTAATGTTTCAGCCGAAGTTGTTGCAGATAATCTTAATTTTGTAGAAAATCTATTAAATCAAGATGGATATTTCATAGCGTCTGGATTTATGGGGAATAAATTAAATTTTATTTGTGAGAAAATAAAATTGTCTAGATTCAAAATTGTAAAAGAAAAAGATTTAGAAGGTTGGATTACTTTACTGCTACGTAAAGAGTGATAGCTAATGCAAGTTAATCGTTTCTATTTAAATAGGATTATATTTGACCAAGATAGAATATTAGAGTTGCCTTATGATATTTCGAGACAGTTAATTAATGTTTTAAGATGTCAAGTAAATGATCAAGTAGTAATTTTTGATGGATCAGGCTTTGAATATAAGGTCAAAATAATAAACGTTCGTGATAAGATTTGCAGAGTAAAATTGATAGAGAAAAATTTCGTTGATAATGAAAATAAATTTAAGGTAACTATATTTATTTCATTGATCAAGCAAAATCGATTTGAGTATGCATTACAAAAATGTACTGAATTGGGAGTTTTTGCTTTTGTACCATTTTATTCTTCTAGATCTGTATATCAATTAGATAAAAACACTTCTTTTATTGGAGAAAATAAAATTTCTAGATGGAAATCTATAATCAAAGAAGCGTCTGAACAATGTGGGCGTTCATCTGTTCCTGAGCTGTTTGATCCTATTCCTTTTGAAACTGCTTGTAAAAAAGCTACAGATTCTTGCTCTATCATATTGTGGGAGAATGAAGAAAAAATTAAATTGAAATCTTTTTTAAGAAATTCCAAAGATTTGCTGAAAGAAAATGATTTTAATATAAATATTATTGTGGGACCCGAAGGAGGATTTTCTCCAGACGAGATAAAATCAGCAAATTCTATAGGTATTAAATCTGTATCTTTGGGAGATTTGATTTTACGATCTGAAACTGCTGCTATTTCTGCAATATCAAATGTTTTTTATGAATTAAACTAACACAACATTATTAGAAATATTAATTAATCAGGATGAAGTATTTTTATTCGTGTACTGGGTTTCTGTCCAACAATTTGGATATTGCTTTTGTTATAGAAAATTCTTTTTTAATTATTGAATTAATTCCAGAAATTATTGGAATCTCTATATTGTACTTTTTTGCTAATTCAACTGCAACGGATGTAGTTTCAATCCCTTCAGCTACATGAATCATAGATTGTTTAATTTTGTCTATATCTATTCCTTGCGCAAGTTTTTCTCCTACTGAATGATTTCGACTTAAAGTACTTGAGCATGTTGCTATCAAATCTCCTAATCCAGATAGACCAGATAGTGTTTCCGGGTTTGCGCCGGCAGATATTGATAAACGAGTTATTTCTTTTAAACCTCGAGTAATAAATGCTGCTTTAGCATTGTCCCCTACTTCTAGTCCGTCGCATATTTCTGCACCTAATGCTATTATGTTTTTTAATGCACCGCCCAGCTCAACACCAATTATATCTGAATTTGTATAAGCTCTAAATTCTTTGGAATTTATTATTTTTTGAACTTGTATTGCTGTAGATATATTTTTCGAAGCTAAAACAGTAGATGAGTGTTTTTGGTTTACTACTTCTAATGCTAAATTTGGGCCTGAAAGCACACAGACATTATCAGAAATTGATGTTCCTAATTCTTCTTCTAATATTTCTGACATACGTTTATAGGTATTACTTTCTAGTCCTTTGGTTGCACTAACAATTAATGTTTTAGGATTCAAATAGTTTTTAATTTGTAGAATATTTTCTCTAAAACTCTGAGACGGCACAGCAATAATGATTAAATCTAATTCACGAATTTTGTCATTTACATGAGAGATTATAATATTTTTTGATAACTTGATATTTTTTCCAAGTCTTGGGTTGACCCTATGTTTATTTAATTGCTTAGCTTCTGTAATTGATCTACAAAATAACATTAGATTTTCATGATTGCGAGCAATTGTTAGAGAAAGAGCAGTTCCCCAGCTAGTGGTGCCAATAATTCCGATTTTTGGTTTTGAAATATCTTTAAACTTTGCCAATTTTTCGTTCTGTTCCGTCAAGTAATCGTTGAATGTTTTCATGATGTTTGTACAGCACAATAATATTTCCTATTAGAGCGAACCATAAATATTTGAATGAATGATATTTAGTTATAGATAATGAAATCATAGAAATACATCCTAATGTTGCGCCAATAATAGATCCAAGAGAAATAAATTTCCATACTATAATTATTGATATTCCGCTTATACTAGCAATAATCCCTGTTATTGGAGACAAAATCAATAAGCTACCCCAACCTGTTGCTATTCCTCTACCACCTCTAAATTTTGCAAAAATGGGCCAGCAATGTCCTGCCAATGCTCCGATGGCAGAAACAACTTCGGCTATATCAGGATCAGGCAGCAAATATCTTGCGTAAAGTATGGGTAAAAAAGATTTTGCCATATCAAAAATAAGTACTATAGCTGCAGGAAAATTACCTAAATTCCTTTGTATGTTACTCATTCCTATGCTACCACTTCCGTAATTTCTAATGTCAATGCCTTTTAAAGATTTACTTACAATTAATCCTATTGGTATAGCCCCAATTAGATAACTAACAATTGCAAATGTTATTAGTGTGGTCATTTTTTACGACCTCTAAAAGACATTTTTATTGGAGTGCCTTCTAAATCATGTTTGCTTCTCATAAAATTTTCTAGATATCTTTGATAAGAAAAATGAATAAATTCTGTATTATTTACGTAAAATGTCAAACTTGGTGGACTGATACCAGTCTGTCTGATACCGTATATTTTGAGTGCATGTCGGCCTGTAGTTGCTGGTGGATAGGCTGAAATTGCTTCTCTAACGAATTTTTTTAGTTCATAAGGGGATAATTCTGTTTCCCAATTTTTTAATGCAGTAAATGAAGCATCTAAAAGATCATCTAAGCCTGTTTTTTCTTTAGCAGATATAAAAACTATTTTTGCAAATTTAGCAAAAGGGAACTGAGCTTTAACTTTATTAATGGTTTCTTCTTTATTCATTCCATTTTCAATTGCTAGATCCCATTTGTTTATTGCGATTACTAAACTTCTGAAACGGTCGAGAACATAACCTAAAACATGAGCATCTTGGTTAGTAGCTAATTCTGTTGCATCAATCATTAATATTGAAACATCAGACCTTAATACTGCTTTGATTGTTCTAATTACACTAGCTTTTTCAATTCCGGGTTTTATCTGGCCTTTTCTTCTGATTCCAGCAGTGTCTATTAACATTACTTGTTTGTTTTTATAATTCATCAAAGAATCTATAGCGTCTCTGGTGGTGCCTGGAATATCGCTTACTATTGTTCTTTCTTCATTCGTCAAAGCGTTTAGTAGATGTGATTTTCCAACATTGGGTCTGCCAACAATTGATATTTTAATATCGGAGTGATTTTCGTTTGATTCGTTTTCATTTTCTATCGGAATTCTGGCAAGAACTTCTGTCATTAAGTCATCAATACCTATATTATGATAAGCACTAATTTTTATTTGTTTTTCGAATCCTAATTCGTAAAAATCAACTAATTCGTCATTTTGTTTGATATTATCTGTTTTGTTTAGAGCAAGTATTATTGGTTTATTTGTTTTTCTCAATATATCAGCTACATTAAAATCCAGTGCAGTGATTTCTTCTTTAACGTCTAAAACCATGATTATTGCATCGGAGTCATCAATGCCAATTATTGATTGCAGTTTAACTTCAGTAGATAATTCATTTCCTTTGTTGTCCTGTATTCCACCTGTGTCGATTAAAATAAATTCTTTATCTCCCCATTTTGTTTCACTGATTATTCGGTCTCTTGTAGTTCCAGACCTTGAAGATATAATGGATGTTTGGCGACCAATAAGCCTATTAAATAAGGTTGATTTACCCACGTTTGGTCGTCCTACGATTGTAATTACTGGCTTTGAATACATTTTACATTAGTTAAATATTTTTTGAATAATTGCTTGTTGTGCGTATAAACGATTTTCAGCTTGATCAAAGACTACTGAATTTGGGTGTTCTAACATCCCTTTGCTTATTTCTTCACCTTCATGGGCAGGCATATCATGCATAAAAATCGCATCTGGTTTAGCTAGAGACATTAATTTAGGCGTGACCTGGAATCCTTGGAAATCTTTGTTTCTTAAATTCTTTTCTTCTTCTTGCCCCATACTTGCCCAAACATCTGTATATACTACATCAGAATTTTGAGCTGCTTCTTGAGGTGAATTTGTCCATGATATATAACTACCTGATTGTTTAGAATATTGCTCTGCAATTTTCCAGATATTATCGGAGATTTTATAATTTTCAGGAGATGCATATACAAAATTTGCTCCGACTAAAGAACAAGCTAATGCTAGGCTTGAACTAACATTATTGCCATCACCTATGAAGGTTACATTAATGTTTTTAAAGGTGGTTTTTTTTTCATATATTGTTAGAATGTCGGCTAAAGCTTGACAAGGATGTTCTAAATCAGAAAGAGCATTTACCACAGGAATATTTGTGTTTTGGGATAATATTTGTAAAGATTTATGAGAAAATACTCTGGCTACAATTCCGTCTACCCATCTATTTAAAACTTTTGCTATGTCTGATACGGGTTCTCTGGTACCAAGGCCTATATCATCTTTGCTTAAATAAATAGTCTCACCACCTAATCTTTTGATTCCAATTTCAAAGCTTACTCGAGTTCTTAGAGATGGTTTATCAAACATCAGGGCAATAAATTTATTTGCCAATGAATTTTGTGGGCCGTGTTTTTTGATTGATTGAGCTAATTGAATAGTATCTAGTATTTCTAAGCCTGATAAATCTGTAATGGATAGGAAGTTCATTTTTAGTATATTCTGTAATGTTTTAAACCCGAGGTAAGTATCTTATATGTAATTAAGTCAATTTTATTGGTGTAATACTATGTTGTTTGTAAAATTTTTGTACATTTACTAGTTCAGGTATTAAGTTTAATTTTTTACTGATTTGTTCTATGATAATTCCTGTGATTTTGGAGCATGCTATATTTGTATTTAGTATTTCTGATAGGGAAGTATAATTTTCTGTGGAATTTCCGCAAGGAATTATATATTTAAAATATGATAGATCTGTAGAAATATTTAATGAAAATCCGTGTGTAGTTATTCCACGACTAATTCGTATGCCAATTGCAGCAATTTTTTTTTTGTTTGTCCAGATACCTCCTGGGCATTCAATTTTTCTTTCTGCAGGCACATTTACTTCTGCTAAAGTATTAATAATTATATCTTCAAGCATTCTAATATATTCTATGGGAGAAATTTGCAATTGTTTTATGTTGATCAATGGATAAATAACTAATTGTCCGGGACCATGGTATGTTATTTCTCCTCCACGATTTGAAGTGTGTGTTTGTATTTTCAATTTTTCAAGTTCTTTTTTATTAATCAGGATATGGTCTTTATTGGCTCGTCTACCGAGTGTATAAACGTGAGGGTGTTGTAAAATCAGTAACGAATTTAAACTTGGATTTTCCACCATTTCAGAATGTAAATTTCTTTGCAATTGATATCCCGTTGAATATTCCATCATTTCAATTGTAATTACTTGAATGGTATTTTTAACTTTTATTTTACCTGTGATTATATTGATTAAATTTCACCATTGATATGTACATCAATCAATGAGGGTTTGCCTGAATCAAATGCTTCTTTGACTGCTTTAGATAATTTTTCAGGATTTGAAATTGTTTGTGCTTGTACCCCCATTGAATTTGATATTCCTTCGAAATCAATTCTTTCTGAGAAATTCATACCGATATATTTTGAAGTTTTTTTAAATGTATTATTCAGGACGTGATTTTTATAATAATTCATGTTGATTTTTAGCACACGATAAGAAGAATTATTGCATATTATATTTACAACTGGAATATTATAATTTGAAGCAGTCCATAATCCTTGAATTGTCATCATTGCTGAACCATCACCCATTATACAAATTACAGGTTTGTCTGGGTTACTTAATTTAATTCCTAACCCTGCGCCCATTCCCCATCCTAATGCTCCGCCATATCCTGAATAATAAGTATTAGGTTTGTTAAAGTTCATTGTTCTAAAAATAGCTTCTTTTGAAGTGACAGAATCATCAACAAGGATTGTGTTTTCTGGAATTGCATTAGAAATTTCATACATCATTCGAGTGGGAGACATTGGTGATATTTCCCAGTCATTTTTTATTTGAATTTTTTTATCTTCTTCTATTTGTTGTTTCTGATGTGATAATTTTTTATTTCGAGATACAGAAGTTTTTTGTTGATTTGTAGATAATTCACCTTGTAAAGCAGTTATTAGATTTGATAATCCAATTTTTGGATCTGAAATTAAACTTACATCTGTTTTTTGAGTATTGCCTATAGAATTTGCATCTACATCCATATGAATGAATTTTATTTTTGAATTGAAATATTCTAGACGTGGTTTTGAGAACATATAATAACCGTCTGTCAATTGTCCAATTGCTAAAACCACATCAGCTTTTTCTATTGATTTATATGAATTAAGATATCCTAATTTGATCTCTCCTTTATAATTAGAATGGTTAGTTGGGAAATTTACGCCTGCAAAAGACATTGAATAAACTTCTGCCCCAAGAATTTCTGAAATATTAACTGCTTCTTGAGTTGCATTTGACTGGTATATTTGGTCTCCGACTAATATAACGGGATTTGTAGCAGGCGCAAGAATTTTAGCAGCATCTTCGATTGCATTGATATCAGGTTGGAATTTTGTATATGTTTTTGCGGCAGTTGATATATCAATTTCATGAAATTCATCTAAAGAATTTGCAGAAAAACCAACGAATGCTGGTCCGGCAGGTGGAGAAATTGTTTCAGTAAATGCTTTTCTCAGTGAAGTTGTTATTTGTTCGGGATGTGTTACTTCAGCAGTAGACTTTGTGAACAATCTCACCATTTCAGCAAGGTCAGTTCGGCCATTTGCTAGTTCTCTGATATCTTTATTTCCAGCGGTAACAATTA
>Ga0114996_10006328_pt1 | contig 13675 bp, 9 predicted proteins | sample ArcticOcean_MG_C_4_FD_87039 | JGI IMG/M metagenome (GOLD analysis project Ga0114996, IMG submission 87039) | Marine microbial communities from western Arctic Ocean - ArcticOcean_MG_CB4_134 | ecosystem: Environmental > Aquatic > Marine > Oceanic | place: Arctic Ocean: Canada Basin | collected... | reverse complement strand
AACTTGACGCTTATCGCATCTGACTATGTCGGGCACATCTCCTTCAACAAACTCGATTTTAATATCCTTTTTCTCAGAAGTAACCCGGTAAAGGTTGATCGAGGTCTTAACTACCGAATACAGGTCCACATCGTCGATTTCGACGTTGAGCTGGCCAGTTTCAATTAGGGCTACATCGAAAAGGTCATTTACCAAAGCGAGCATGGCTTCGGAAGCTTCGTAGATGCTTGAAGCCATTTCCGCTTGAGTGGCGCTAAGAGCTCCAAATTTCCCTGACGCAAGAAAGTGGGACAGACCGTTGATAGACACCAGAGGGTTTTTCAAATCGTGAGAAGCGATGCCCAAAAACTTTGATTTCTCGGTATTGGCCTGAGTAAGCGCCTGGATAAATGCTGTATGCTGTTGGAGCAAACTTCTCACTTTCAAGTGAGTCTCAATTCGAGCCATGGCTTCCTTGATCCGGTAGGGCTTGGTTATGTAGTCGGATGCGCCTTCGGAAAATGCATGCAGAATCGTGTCCGAATCGGTTTTCCCGGTCATGAAAATGATCGCTACATTCTGGCAAACCGGCATTTCCTGGAGGTGCTTACATGTTTCCAGGCCATCCATCCCATCCATCATAATGTCGAGAAGTATAAGATCAGGCTTTACCGACTCGATCATGGAAATGCCTTCTTCCCCAGAAGCAGCGGTGAACACTTTGAAGCTTTGTCGCTCAAGAACCTTTGATATCACCTTACGGTCGAGGGGGCTGTCATCTATGACAAGAATTACCTTATTCGAAATATCGATGGATTCGTCAGTGATCATAAGAGGAGAACGGTGCGATTCAGGATGAATTGCAGATAAGTTTGAGAACACTTATTTCCTGATGAAAATACGTACTAATCGCCCCAAAAACGTGGTTTCTAAGAATTTTACACTGATTATACGTGGATCTGAATCGAATCAGGCTGAAGATACCGGGACCTGTTGCCTGAAAAGGGTATTTATACCCTATCTAAGATCAAATGATAGAGTGGTGCAGCTCATTTTGGAAGCAGCGCACGTGTCTCGGCCTATAACTTTTCATCACAGATCATTCGCCGACATTTCCGAAAAAATTTAGAGTGGTTCCCAGATATCGGGCGAAGGATCTTTTCCGGTTTCCTCTTTGAGGAATTTCCAAAAAAACTCTTCTTCGGATTCACCCCGCTCGTGAAGCGTAGTCATCAGCTTTTCTTGCTGTCTCGGAAGTAGCTGAAGCAAATTCATTTTCCAGATCCCCTGATCGCGGGTGAACTCCAGTCGTTCATCGGGAATAATACTCTGAACAATAATATCAGCCATAGCTTCACTTCCACCCGGTAGGAGGTCTATATAGTCAATACGTACGTCCGGTTTGTCTCCGACAAAAAACCACCCCTGTAACACGGCCTGCTCGAAGAGACCTTTTTCGTCCATGTTCGTAAGTTCTTGCCGATCCTTAATATGCCTCAAAGCCAACACCTGAAATCGATCGATGGGTTTCAGCTTTTCAACCACTGACCTGTCGGCGGTAAGCGCCAGGTCCTTGAGCTCAGTAAAGTATTTCCAGGTTTTTTCGTCTGCAAGGGCGAGCACGGCCGGTGAATCGTATTTCTTCAGGGCCCGGAGAACGGAATAAAAGGTCTGCTCAATTTGTTTTTCCGGTCCAAGCACCTCCGGTTCTTTCTTCACTCGCGCCGGACTTTCGCTTTCAACTCGTTCAAGTTGCGGCTCAGATCGCGCAACCCTCGGTTCAGGAATCCTGGGCAAGGCTCGCAAGGGTTCCGCTTCGATAAAGTCGTATATAAATGCCATCTCCTGCCGGAATGAACGGGGTGCATTTTTGATAGGCGTGAGCCAAAAGGCGCTCACAAAAATGGCCGACGTACAAAATGCAAAGGTTGCCGCCCAAGGTCTGCGTTCAAGCTGTAGCCAGACCACCAGAGAAATTACCCAGGCAAAAAGGAAATCAATCAGAATCCTCGTGAAAAATGTTTTGGCGAAAGGCCAGCCAGCTTCCTCCAGATACGCCAAAGCCAGCCACGCCTTGGGAATTGCCAAGACGCCAAACACCAGCGAACCGATAATTATGGGGATGATTAGGCGTTTCATGAAGAAGTCACTTTAGGGTAGGACACCGTTTGAGGGCAAACATTCAAATTATTTTCGGGGATTAACTAGGACAACGCCGTTCGCCTAGCTCGAGTTACACAGGATACTTCATTCGATAAAAGTGGAATGTACAGACGCTTAATGCGTGCTGAAAATCCCCGCGGGCCAATCTTTCATCGAGCTTAGTTAGAGGAATGAGCTGTGTTTGAACTTCTTCATGTTCATCCCAATCGGTGGATGAAACCTGCCGCGCCTGATGCACCCCGATAACATAACAGCGATTGTTCTGAATCGCTGGGTTGGGATAAACCCACCCTAAAACCTCGGCATTATCACCTTCAAAACCTGTTTCCTCGCGTAACTCGCGGATACCGGTCTCGAGCGGGTCTTCGCCGGTTTCCATGACCCCGGCAGGTACTTCCAATGAAAGATCCTCGATTCCAAACCGGTATTGGCGAACTGCTACCAACTCCATTTTCTCGGTCACCGCTACCACAGTAATCCAATCAGGCGCATCAATTACGAAGAAATCGCCTTCCAATTGACGGATCGGGTGACGAAATCGAGACTTGTATACGTCGAAGATCTTGCAATCGGCATGCAACCTGGAAGCCGTTTTTTCCCAGTGATGGGGCTTATCCGAACCAGCCAACGATGAGTTACTCCTTAAATTATTCGGGAATGACGAGAGTCTGACCAACGCGCAGGTAACGAGGCTGAACTCCTGGATTTGCGCCCAGTAGTTGGTCCAAACTGATACCAAAATTCTTGGCAACCTTGCCCAGGGTGTCCCCTGGTTGAATCGTATATTGCGTTCCGCCTGGAGGGACAGAAGAAGTAAGAGTGCTTGCAGCGGAACCATCAGAACTGGAAGAACTTGTTGAAGTTGTGGCTGGCCGGACGGGTGCTCCGCCTCCCAACCGGCTTTCTATCTCGGCAATTTTTATGGTATCAGTTCGGGCTTGAGTCCGGATTTTGGTCAGCTGCTCAGTGATTTGGTTGAACCCGGCCTGAGTCGAATTAGCAAACTCCTTCAAGTTGGCCAGCGTTGAATATTTTTTGGACAGACCGGACATTTCCTCCTGCAACCCAGCCACGCTTTCGCTGATGGTAGAATTTCCTTCTTTAATTTCTGTCACCAGATCGAGTTGAGACGACTTTTGAAAGGCCACGATTCCAAGAATCAATCCAATGAGACCACAAACCAGGGCTGCGATCGCGATGATCGGCGTTGCTTTTGCCAAATTTTCCATCTCCTGACTAAAGAGGGAATTTTTCAGCAATTCAAGTCGGTAAAGCAGGCAAAGCATCTATTCAAAGAATTGAGGCCCTTATTCAAGGTAATCGAGGTCGGAGTGGACCGTTTGCGGGGAACCCTAAAGATTCCCGATATAGCCTTCGCCACGTCTACCGAAGCCCAAAGGGCGACATAACCACAACAAAACAACCGCCTACGGCGATTTCTCATTCGAACAAAATCGAATTTCCGGAACCTGGCGTGCCATGGGTAGCTCAAAGAGCGAAGCATGGTCGGGGTGGACGGATTCGAACCGCCGACTTCCTGCTCCCAAAGCAGGCGCTCTAGCCAGGCTGAACTACACCCCGATATTTAGGAGGGCGTAATCACACGGCTTTAAAGGACTTTGTCAATCGGTTATTTGCGGTGAAAAGCTTTGAAAAATTGACTCAAGTTTCACTGTCGTTTTGGAGCAATTGTCCGTAACCGGGAAGACCATCGATACTGGTCTGGTTCTTTTCTTCACGGTAGGCTGCAACACCTTCTTCCCCTTTTTTGTTCGCCCATTTATCGAGTGAGCCGCGGTGCCCAACATAGTCGAAAAACGGGACTGAATAACCGCACGAAACAGAGGCCCGCTCAATTACGACTTTGAAGATACTGCGGAGACCGAGATTTTCGGGAAATTGTAGGCGAAGGTTTTCAAAATCAGGATGACCAGGGAAAATGGATGAGCCTTTACCATGGAGGCGCATAATTCTGGGCGGTCCTTCAAAAGCACAAAACATGATGAGGATACGCCCATTCTCGTTTACGTGCGCAATCGTCTCGTTTCCGCTACCGGTGTAGTCGGCGTAAATAAAAGTTTGGTTGTCCAGAAATCGAAAACAGTCACCTCCTTTTGGCGAACAATTGATATGCTCCTTTTGACTCAATGGCGCTGTGGATACGAAAAAGACTTTTTGGGCCATCGCCCATTCGATATGTTTGTCGGTCAGTGAATCAAGTACGTCTCCCATTGATGCCTGACCTACCGTACCCTTTGGTCAAAGAAAAGCATAACTATAGATTGCCAAGTTTGCTGTGTATTTTTAAAAATAGTTCTTTCTCTCTCATGACACGCAAACAGCTTCAACCACTCTTACTCCACACCCATCTTGTGATTTTGGGATTGTTGGTAGGAATGAGTGAAGGGCAGGCGCAACCAAATTTGCAAGGCCTGACCTTTAAAGATGCTTTGGATTCCTGTATTAAAGCGGTCAGTTCGGGAGATCTGGGGACAGCGGCGGATTTATTCCAATCTTTGGAAACTACTTTCGGGAGTGAGCAGGAATACCGGTTGGACGAAGCGCAAAGCCGGATTCTCCCTCTGAAGGGACTCGCCGAGCTCGGAGCTGGCAGACATGCCAAGGCAGCTCAAACCTTGGAGTCCCTGCAAGAGCTGTTTCCACAGATTTTGCAAAGTAATGCTTCCCTGGTCTACGGCCTTGCCCAGGCGTATCGCGGATCCGGAAACCTGGAAAAAGCTAGGGAAATGCTGGCGCTTTATGTCTCCCAATTTCCGGGAACAGCGGAAGCCAGCCTGGCATTTCTAGAAAGAGCTGATCTCTTTTTTCAGGATGGATTAATAGATGAGGGTTTGGCCGCTCTGGATCAATTCAACAATTCGGAGGCCCCCTACTCGCTGAAAATGCAGGGTCAATTGAAGGCTGTGCAAGCATGCCTCGATAATGGCAGAATGCCAGAAGCAACCCAGCGGATGCAGAACACGTCCTGGTCAGTCACCTCGATGCCGGAGCTGGCACAACTCACCTTCTCAGCCTTGCGTTGCGGCGAATTCGCTATGAGCCAAGCCGACTACGGAAGTGCGCTCCGTTTGTTCCACCTGGTTCCGCCAAAGTCGCAACTCCTCCGGATGCAAAAAGAGAAGTTAAATGATCTGGAAACCCACATCTTAAGCGGTCGCCAACGAGCGATGTTGTCAACCAATCGGCATCAACAGGCTTACCTTTCAAATTTACGACAGAAACTGTCTCAACAACTCCAGGCTCTCGAAAACTCAGACGACTATACTCCCACCTTTTATCTCCATTACGGTCAAAGCCTTTTGTTTGACGCCCAGTTTTATAAGGCATGGTTGGTTTTCGAATACCTATCTCTAAAAAATGATTACCCGCAGGAGGTACGCGAGGAAGCACATTATCGTTGGGTTGTTTGCGCGCACCAATTAGCCGACTGGGAGGAGGCCCTTACCATTGCGCGTAACTTTGTGGATCGTTACCCTAAATCCAAACTAGCTCCACAAGCGCTCTACTTGATCGCCAAGGCTCATCTGGAACAAAGACGTTATCCGGAAAGCATAGAAGTGTTGAGCGACCTGATCAGCGGCTTTCCGGAGCATCCGCTTTTTGGCCGGTGGTTATTCACTCGCGGATTCAACCACGTTGTCCTTGAAGCATACGATCTGGCACGAATAGACTTTCAATCCTATAGCACGACTTATCCAAATGGCCAGCTCTTGATCAACGCACGATTGTGGAATGCTCTTACTTTTTTCTTTGAAAGAAACTACCCTGTTTGCATCGAGCAATTGATTCAACTCCAAGAAGTAGATTCGCGCCATCCGTTGTACCCGGAAGTTTTATACAGACTGGCCTCGGCCTATTATTCATCGAGGGATTATGACTCTGCACTGAGAACGATCGGAGATTATCTGGAAAGGTTTTCAAGGCACCAACGGATAGACGAGGCAAGAGTTTTAAAGGGCGATATTTTGATGGGGCAAGGAGAACTGGATGAGGCGATCGTTTCCTTTAGGGGTGTAGCGGCGGAGTCGCCAGATTTATTCCTCTACAGCCTGTTCCAAATTGGAAAAATTCTTCGTGCCCAGGAAAACTACAATGAAATGGCAACTCATTTTCAAAGATTCCTTGAAGGCACGGAATTTCCAAGACTTCGAGTGAGCGAAGCCTTGTATTGGCTGGGATGGTCTTTCCAACAGCTGGATCGCATTGACCTGGCTTATCCGGTATTCGAGGAGGCCTTGCGGGATTACGGCGACGACATTGCCGCGGCGGAAACTCAGTCAATTTTACAGGCCCTTGAAACGTTAAAAAAGCGCCAGGGAGCTGAGGATTCAGGCCATGAGAATTCACTGATCAGGTCCAAAGATTTCAAGACCTGGTTAATCAATGAAATCGCCAGAGCCGAAAAGGAAAAAATGCTTACTTACCTTTCAAGGTTAGTACTTTATTTCCAAAACAGGTATCCGGAGGAACGAGGAGAAGGTCACACTATTCTGAGTTTGGCAGACACGGTACCCATGGAACTGTTAGACCCTGAAGCCTTGGGCAAGGTCGGGCTAGCATTGCTTGATGAAGCGGACAACCGGGCGAACCCTTATTTTTCTCATTTGGTGGATTCTTTCCCCAGGTCCAATGCTCGAGCCATGGGTTACCTCGGATTGGCACGAATTGCTGAGGAAAGTGGAGATTTTGATTCTGCAAAGGAATGGCTGAGCAAATCAACCAAGCAAGTTCCTTCCCATGAACATATGCATGAATCTCAACTACTAATGGGCGCCGTTCTGACGGAACTTGAAGAATACGATCCGTCGATAGAAACCTACGAAAAACTATTGCGTCTTAAATCGGCACGAGGGCGGCCACACGCAGCGGCATTGAGTGGCATAGCCCGGGCATATAAAAACCAAGGCGACTCCACGAAGGCCATCGCCTACTACCAACGCATCTATAATATGTACCGAGCCTATCCGGATTTTGTGGCATCGGCTTACCTGTCAAGCGCACGGTTGTTTGAATCCCTCGACCGAATTCCGGAAGCAGTTAACACCCTACGCGAGATGTTAAATCAAAAGCATCTGGCGGAATACCCGGAATGGGCTGAAGCGGAAAAAAAATTGCCCAGCTTGCTGCCGCTTATGCTTGAAGAAGAGGAAACCACAGCAGCCTTGGAACCAATTAAACTGAATGAACAAGAGTAACTTCAATCTCCTGATTACAAATCTGACCGGATTGGGACTTTTAATTCTAGTGCCAAACGCCTTGGCGATACAGGCCATTGTGACCAACGAGGATGGCCGAAGTTTTGAAGGAGAAATTAAATTACTGCCTGATAACCGCCTAAGCCTGGATGTGGAAGCAGGGGAAGGCTCAGCATCTTATGTTTTCAGTAAGGAATCCTTGGCAAGGATCGAGTATCTGGATGGGGAATCCGTAGAAGACGGTCTCGATGCGTCTGAACAGAATCAATCTGCCGTAGCGATTAGCTACCTCGAAGATGTCCATCGAGGACGCACTCCGTTTTATAAGCTGGTGCCGGACCCTCAGGCTGCGGAACCCAGTTTAGTCCTGGGAACTGCCTACCTGGAAGTGGGGCGTTACGCAGATGCTACTGGCGTTGCTGGTGTTCTATTGGGAAACGATTTTCCTGATCCCGTAATTCACGCAAAGGCCAATGAAATTCTCTTAATGGCTTTTTTTGGGTTAAAACGTTGGGATGAGACAGAAATTTTGTCTAAGCGCTGGTGCGAAAACCATGAACCGTTTGACGAATCGGCTCTTGGTTGGTGGATCTTAAGTGAAGTTCACCTGGCGCGGGAAGAGACCGAAAAGGCGCGGTGGATCAGTCTTCAACCGATAACCTTCAGCAGCCAATTTCCGAAGGCCTATTTACAAGATTGCTTTCACGTCGCCATAGAGTCCTGGATTGAAGAGTCTCCTGAACAGGCCCTCCGTCTATATAAACAATACCAGGATCGTGGATTCAAATGGCCAATCGATAAACATCCTCAGACAAGACAAGCCATTACGAACCTAACCCTTTCAGTCGAAGCCCCCGATCAGGAAGAGGAATCACTCGATCCTCTTTCAATCGAGGAGGGAGAACCGAAAAAAGATTTAAATCTCCCACTTGAGACAGTAAGAAAATTAACCACACAAAACGAACCAAGCCAAACTCCATGACTCGCAGAATCACATTTATTGCTACCCTCCTATTATTACTACCTGTGCTAGTGTTTGCTCAAGATACAGAAGCTGCTGTGGATGAGGGATTGAGTTTGTGGGGTATGATCAAGCAAGGGGGCTGGGCCATGTATCCTTTAGGGCTATGTTCGGTATCGATGCTTTTTTTGATCCTTCATTGCTGGCGAGAAACAATTCCTACGAAATTTGTTCCAGCCGTTGGGCTAGATCAGGCCGCCAAAACCCTGTCCGAAGGCAGGATTGAAGAGAGCCTGAGAAGCTTGTCCCAGCTCCCGAGCGTTCTCTCGCGGGCATTGAGCCATAGCCTGCGTCAGGCAAAAACTCCTTTGTCAGACAGGAAACGAGAAAAGGTAGAGGCAGGCCTGGTAGAGACTTTGGAAGGAGAAGAAAATAATATCAGCCAATGGATAAATTACCTGAACGTAATCGCCGCGGTTGCTCCGATGATTGGCCTTCTAGGAACGGTGAGCGGCATGATAGGAGCGTTTCAAACTATGGCAAAAAGTGGCATGGGAAGACCTGAACTCTTTGCCGGAAATATCGGCGAAGCATTGATTACCACAGCCACCGGCCTGGTGATCGGTATTCCATCCATGGTATGTTTTTTCGTTATGCGAAACCGATTGAACAATGGAATGTTGGCTGCCGTCCAATCGGCCAACTCACTTCTTGAATCTCTGGATGAGGACTTGGGAGTTGATGCGGAGGAACACGCCTCCACAGAAGAACTTTAATTTTCCAGAATCAAGCCTTCCGAAGCTTTCGCCTCAACGAGCATTTTCAATTCAGGAATCGAGTTTTGTAACTGCAGAGCTTTCCTTTGCCAGTTGCCGGCGTTGGTAAGCGTTTCGATCCGTTCATGTCTTTGCAGCATGCCCTCATACAATTCGTTTTTCCAATCAACCACTGAAAGCTGATAAAGAGCTTCCCCACGAGCAGCATCCGGGTAGTCAGCATTGTCCGCAATCGATTCAAGGTCATTGAGGGCGTCGGACTCATCGCCGGCCTGGAAACGAGCCATAGCCAGACCGAGGTGCGCACGTTGTTTAAATTCAACCATATCAAAAGCGTTGAAGGCTTTTTCGTAAAGAGGCACAGATGCGGCAAACTCGCCGTCTTCGTACGCTTTATCGGCCAACTCGAGGTAGGCAATACCTCCCAAATCAGTTCCAGAAAACTTGTCAGCAAACGCTTCTTTTTCAGAATCCTCAGTCGCTGCGGCATACGCCTCTGCTCGATCGCCAACGGATTTCTGGCTCCACCAATTCGAAAGCTGGAATCCAACGATCAACAACGCGGCGCCTGTCAAGCCCATGAGAATCTGATTTTTATGCCTGTTCCAATAGACAATCAATTGTTCTTCCATGCTAGATTCTGCATAGGCTTCATCTAGCTTTGCGAAGGTATCCGATTTCTTACCGGGGTTGGATTGCTCTTTAGGTGGTGAGGCCATGAAAATTTAGAACCGTCTGTAATTTAGGCAAAAGCTGGTTTAGTCAACCCCATAACGGATTGCCGCGATGCCGGTGATTACTAATCAAATACGACAGTCTTGCGGCCATAAACCAGCACCCGATTTTCCAGGTGCCACCGCACCGCCTGAGCTAACACGTGCCTTTCAAGCATTCGTCCCCTCACGACAAGATCGCTCACCGTGTGACGATGAGATACGCGCGCAACATCTTGCTGAATAATTGGACCGTCATCCAGTACGGCCGTTGCGTAATGCGCGGTAGCCCCAATTAATTTAACACCTCGTTGATGAGCTTGATGGTGGGGTTTACCACCCGCAAAAGCAGGAAGAAATGAGTGGTGAATGTTTATAACCGGTTTCCCAAAATCCTTTATGAAGTCGGCGCTCAAGATCTGCATATAACGTGCCATTACTACAAGATCGATCTGGTGATCGCGCAATAAGTCCAACTGCTTTTGCTCAGCTTCGGTTTTGCCTTCTTTAGTTACAGAAACGTGAAAGAACAGAACACCATAGGCTTCCACAGCCTCTTTCAAATCCAAATGATTTGAAATCACGCATGTGATTTCGCAGGGGAGCTCACCGGAACGTTGACCAAGAAATAGTTCATGGATGCAGTGATCGTATTTGGATACAAAAACCGCAACCCGACTTCTTTCAGATGACAGTTTACACTCCACTTCCATATTAAGTCCGGCGGCAAACTCGGTAAACGCTGCCATTTCGATTTGAAAATCCGTATCCTCCAGAGCAGGAGTCCATTCAATGCGCTGAAAAAATATTTCTTCCTCCATATCCCGATGCTGGTCGGCATGTATAATATTTCCACCTCGATCGAAAATCCAACCGGATACCCGGGCAACGAGACCTTGCTGATCCGGACCGGAAAGCAGAGCCGTAATGGTGTCGTGAGCAGTTTTCACCGTGAACCTTTTAGGTGTTTTTGTAGTACTCCTGCAATGATTTCACACCCAGAGATTTTGTATTTAATGCTTCAATGGCCTCAACGGACGCACTTCCAGCAGATATGGTGGTCACTATACACACACTCATGCTGATTGCCTCGGTTCGGATGATATTTTCATCACGTTGGGGAATCATACCTATCGAAGGGGTGTTTATGATGAGATGCATGTCGCCGTTCTTGATCATATCGACTACATTGGGCCGGCCTTCATCAATCTTGAAGAGCTTGTTGACCATAACACGGTTGGCATCCAACACTCGGGCAGTACCCGAAGTAGTGAAAATGGTAAAACCGAGTTTGCTCAGGCGAATGGCAATATCGACCACTTTGTCCTTATCAGAATCCTTCACGCTAATAAATACATTCCCGGAAGTCGGAAGCGCTGGCTGAACGGCCATCTGGGTTTTGGCGAAAGCGATCCCGTAGTCCTCGTCCATTCCCATGACCTCTCCTGTACTTCGCATTTCAGGGGTTAACATTATCTTGGCTCCGGGGAAGCGGTTGAATGGGAACACAGATTCTTTGATGCACCAATGCTTTGGTGTAACCTCTTTGGTAAAACCAAGGTCTACCAGCTTTGCACCAGCCATGACTTTGGCAGCCAATTTGGCGAGGGGAACTCCAATGGCTTTGGAAACGAAAGGCACAGTTCTGGAGGCGCGGGGATTTACTTCGATGATAAATAGTTCATTATCCTTGATGACGTATTGGACATTCATCAACCCGATGACTTCTAACTCCCTGGCAAGTGCGTAAGTTGCATCTTTCACCTGCTGAATCATATCGTCGGACAGAGTATGTGGCGGCATGACCATACCCGCATCACCACTGTGAACACCGGCAAATTCAATGTGCTCAAGAATACCACCAACCAGGATGGTGTCTCCATCACATATACAATCCACATCCACCTCGATGGCATCCTCAAGAAATTGGTCAATCAGGACAGGCTTGTCGGGCACAACCGCAAAGGTCTCGATAACTACTTTTTCCATTTCCTTGATTGAGGAAACAACAAACATACCGCGTCCTCCCAGAACAAAGGACGGACGTAATAAGACGGGAAAGCCCACCTCTTCTGCCATGGCAAAAGCTTCCTCAGCATTCATTGCAATTCGGTTGGCAGGTTGTTTCAAACCAACCTTTCTAAGAATTTCAGCAAATAGCTGGCGATCCTCTGCAGCTTCGATGCTCTCAGGGCTTGTGCCGATGATATTAACTCCCCAGGCCTTAAGATCAGCAGCCAGATTGAGAGGCGTTTGTCCTCCAAATTGAACAATAGCTCCCTGACAACCTTCCTGGTGGTAAACCTCCAGTACATCCTCCAGGGTCAAAGGCTCAAAGTAGAGACGATCCGATGTATCATAATCGGTGGAAACCGTTTCAGGATTTGAATTTACCATAACGGTTTCAAAACCGGCCTCTCGCAAAGCATAGGAAGCATGTACGCAGCAGTAGTCGAACTCGATCCCCTGTCCTATTCGATTGGGGCCTCCTCCAAGAATCATAATTTTCGGCTTGTCCGATTGTATCACCTCATTCTCATCGCCATAGGACGAGTAGTAATACGGAGTAAACGCTTCGAACTCAGCAGCACAAGTGTCAACCAATCGGAATTTGGTGCTCAGTCCAACAGACTCCCGCTTCGCTTTTACATCCTCCCGCTTGGTATTCATTAAATAAGCTAATTGAACATCGGAAAACCCAGCTTCCTTCGCGCGTCTAAAAAGATTCGTGTCGATTGTGTCCAGCGACTGAGAAGCAAGCTCCTTTTCCAATTCGAAGATCCCGGCAATCTGATTGACGAACCAAGGGTCGATAGCACTTAACTCAAATATCTCCCGCTCGGACATTCCGGATAGCAGAGCGTAGCGAATGTAAAAGATCCGGTCAGCATTAGGAATCGAAAGGTGACGACGAATATCGGATTTCTCACAATCAGGCTGGTCACCGAATTTGCCACCCCCCCCTAGTCCACGAGCGCCTATCTCGAGAGACCGCAGGGCCTTTTGAAGAGATTCCTTAAACGTACGCCCAATAGCCATCGCCTCACCGACGCTTTTCATAGAGGAAGTAAGCGTGGTGTCAGCGCCTTCAAATTTTTCAAACGTGAAGCGCGGTACTTTTGTCACTACGTAGTCGATCGTAGGCTCAAAACTTGCCGGTGTAACCCGTGTAATATCGTTTTGAATTTCATCGAGACTGTAACCGACTGCCAACTTGGCAGCAAATTTGGCGATAGGAAATCCTGTCGCTTTGGATGCCAGGGCCGAACTCCTGGATACACGTGGATTCATCTCGATGACAACCAGGCGCCCATTCTCTGGATTAACCGCAAATTGAATGTTACTCCCGCCAGTTTCGACCCCAATTTCACGTATACAGGCAAAGGAAGCATCCCGCATGAGCTGGTACTCCTTGTCGGTCAAAGTCATAGCCGGAGCAATGGTGATAGAATCGCCGGTATGAACACCCATCGGATCGAGGTTTTCGATTGAACAAATGATAACGCATTGATCCTTGTAATCCCGCATGACCTCCATCTCGAATTCCTTCCAGCCAAGCAGACATTCTTCGACCAGAACCTCTGTGACTGGAGAAAGCTCCAACCCGTTGGCAACGATGGCTTCAAATTCTTGTTTATTATAGGCAATGCCTCCGCCCGCACCGCCCATGGTAAAACCCGGGCGAATGATCAAAGGATATCCGCCAATTTCGCTAACGACCTCACGCGCTTTTTCGAGGGTATAAACCACGCGGGATTTAGGTACATCCAGCCCAATTTTGATCATTGCTTTTTTGAAAAGCAATCGGTCTTCCCCTTTCTTGATGGCGTCAGGCTTAGCGCCAATCATTTCGACCCCGAATTCTTT
>Ga0114996_10006327_pt1 | contig 13675 bp, 12 predicted proteins | sample ArcticOcean_MG_C_4_FD_87039 | JGI IMG/M metagenome (GOLD analysis project Ga0114996, IMG submission 87039) | Marine microbial communities from western Arctic Ocean - ArcticOcean_MG_CB4_134 | ecosystem: Environmental > Aquatic > Marine > Oceanic | place: Arctic Ocean: Canada Basin | collected... | reverse complement strand
GGGAAACATGTTGTAGACACGACATCGCCTATGGGAGAAACGAGCCCCGCCATTACTTTGGTGCCACCTATGTCAACGCCCAGAGTGAGAGCTGATTTCATAGTACTCAATGTGGATATACTTGAATCTCGAATAACTAGAAACTGGAGATCGCGCGAGACCTTTTAATGTTTTTCCTATTACAGAGATTACTTACTAAAAAAACAAGAACTTGCGCTTGCGCTTTGTTGCTGGCCTTGGTTTCTTGTCAGCCGAACTACCAAGCGAGGAGATCACAGCTCTAGGGTTTTCTTTAAGTAGAGATGGTAGTAATTCGTATAGTCTTTCAACTTGCTCTGTATCTAAGTCTCTTGTTACGGTTTGTACAGCACCCACACGACGCATAGCCAATGTGCCAGGCAAGTTTTTCATCGCTTCGTCATAGGCTCGAGCTACTTGTTCTGCTTTGTCGGCATCCATTTTAACCCAAGTCTGAAGTCTGCTATTAGTGAATATATGCAGCTTGTCTTCGTCCAGTTCATGTTCTGCTCTGGCCATATCAGTGATTTGTTTGATCCGTTCCTCTTCCGATAAGCCGGCGAGCTCATTGTACCTAGTTGTCATTTGTGATTGACGCGCATCTTCTTTTGCTGCAACAAGGCCCACCCATTGTTTGACTTCCTTAGATTCAGCCATAGATGCCTCCTTATTTCCTGCCTGAATTCTCGCAGGCTATCACGCGGATTGTCACCAAATTGACACGATCATATTGTGAGCATTCCTTTCTGTCAACAACTCTTAAATAACAGGCACTGACATTACGTTGCCATAATCTAATATCTCCCCGAACTTTGATTAATTTAGATCGCTCTTCCCAAGTCCACTGACGTGTTCTACAATAACGAAACTCAAGTTTTCGTGTAGACCAGTTTTGATTTTAAGGAGGAGTAAATGGCTAGCATGACCGAGAGGTTCTACGATCTTCATCCTACCTCAAGACGATTGTATGAGGATCGTGCAAAAGGGCTTTTCCCAGATGGGGTAACGCATGAGACTCGTTATCTTGCTCCTTTTCCTATTTACGCGACTCACGCTGAAGGTGCTCGGAAGTGGGACGTCGACGGCAATGAATATGTTGACTACGTCTCCGGGCACGGATCATTATTGCTGGGGCATTCCCATCCGGCAATTGTTAAGGCTGTTAGTGACTACGTTGCTCTTGGTACACACTTTGGCGCCAATACTGAGGTCGAAATAAAATGGGGAGAACTTGTAACTAAGTTGATACCGTCTGCGGAAAAAGTCCGTTTCACCAGTTCGGGCACGGAAGCGACCATGATGGCGATGAGGCTCGCCCGTGCTTACACAGGCAAGAATAAGATCATAAAGTTTTTTGATCACTTCCATGGTTGGCACGATTATGCTGCGGCTAATGGCAATGAATCGGGCCCTGGTATACCCGCAAGTACATGGGAAAGCATGATTGTGCTTCCGGAAGTTAATGATATTAACGCTGTAGAAAGAGCACTTGATGTGGACGATGATATCGCGGCTATAATTTTGGAGCCCACTGGCGCTCACATGGGAGTTTCACCGATAAAGCCTGCATTTCTGGAAGAATTAAGAGCCGTAACAGAACAGCGCAGAGTAGTGTTGCTATTTGACGAAGTAGTTACAGGCTTCCGTTCATCACGAGGGGGAGCACAGGCCAGATTTGGTGTCACTCCTGATCTCACATCGCTAGCTAAGGTATTGGGTGGAGGTCTACCTGGAGGTGCCGTTGCCGGAAAGGCTGAAATATTAGACATGATTCAACGTAGAGGGGATGTGGAGTGGGATTCGAACAGAAGAGTCATTCATGCTGGTACTTTCAATGCCAACCCATTGTCAGCTGCTGCCGGGTCCACTGCGTTGGAGTTGGTTGCTAATACTAACGCTAATGCCCATGCTGAGACTATGGCGACAAGGCTTAAGGCTGGTATTAACAATGTAATGGCTAGGTTGGAAATCCCAGGGTGTGCTTATGGAGTCGCTTCTCTGGTGCACCTGACCATGGGCACTCCAACGGACCCTGAATCTATAAACGATATGCCTCATGCAGAAATAAGGGCAGCGATGACGCCTGAAAAACTTAGTGGTATAAAAATTAGCCTGCTTAATGCGGGAGTTGACCCGATGTGGAAAACCATGATTGTATCGGCTAAGCATCAGGAGGCTGACATCGATTTTACCATCGCAGCCTATGAAGAAGGTTTTTCTAATATGCGAGAAGAAGGGATAGTCTAAATAAGAAACTTCGAAAGATGAGGTTACAAGCCTGAACTGCGTAAATTGCGATTTCGATAATAGTCACAAGGCGGAATATTGTAGCCAATGTGGTGTGGGGTTGTCGGGGGATCTTGATGAAGCAGCTGACCGCTTGGCTAAAACCCTTCTTAATGAGGTAGCTGAGGTACATGCGGTGGAAGATGATCAAGAACCACTTTATACTCTCCCACCTGTCCCACGTTTGGATAGTTTCTATCAATCTTTCCGCCCGAAAAATCTCGGCCTTCTGGTAACTGAAACGCTGAGAATATGCTGGCTCAACTTAGGTCTGTTGTTGAGAGTATCGATAATCGCCCACTTGCCATTTTTCCTGACAGTATTTCTGCCTATTTCTTCTGCTTTTCTCCCATTGGTTTTTTTCGTCGTGATCTTTGGATTCCTGATGGGGCAATTTGCGAATGCCGCCACAACATATATTGTTGCTGCCAGATACCTTGGATACAATTGTACGGCCGTTATGGCTTATCAAGAATCTTTCGGCATGCGGCGTTCCCTTTTGGCGAACACTGTCATATTTTCCACAGCAATGTTGGTGGCCATATTGCTGAGCACCATAGGGATTGGTATTCCGTTAGTAATATTCATTCTGCTCGCCTGGAGTTTTTATGTTCAGGCCGTCATTCTAGAGAAGAAAGGATATATGGAAGCGCTACTAAGAAGTTGGAATTTGGTAAAGCGGGACTTGGTTAGATTGTTGGGTGTTGGGGCAGTGTTTATGTCTATACAAGCCCTTGTGGTATTAATTATTAGCTTCATTAGTCAGTTGGTTTTCCCCGAAGCAACGGCTGTTGGGGGTCTTTTCCAAATACTTGGAGTCGCAATAGTTAAGCCGTTCTTTTATGTGGGTACGGCCGTAGTTTATATTGACCTGCGATCAAGATTGGAGAACCTTAATTCAGATATATTGGCTAAAGAGATCGGTTGGATACGTGGTTAAGCAAATGTTTTTATTCGATTGATATAGTCTAGTTTTGAGCCGCCCTACGAGTGGACCCATTATGAGCAATTTACAGCCAAGAATTACAGGATTATTTGTTACTCTAGCGACGTTATTTATTGCGCTTTTAATAACCTCAAACATAATTGCCGTTAAGATAATTGAAGTCGGTGGACGGATCGTACCTGCGGCGATAGTTCTATTTCCTTTAACCTACATAATTGGTGATATCCTTACTGAGGTCTATGGGTATAGATTAGCAAGAAAGGTAATCTGGTTGGGTTTCTTGGGCAACTTTGTTGCAGTGGTTGGATTCTGGTTGGGTGGTTTGTTGCCCGCCGCCGAGTTTTGGGGCAACGATGAGGCTTATCACATCATATTGGGGGCTACCCCCAGATTACTTGTTGCATCTTTGGGTGGATATCTAGTAGGGGAATTCACCAATTCGATTGTACTATCGAAGCTGAAACTGGCTACAGATGGTCGGTGGTTGTGGATGCGCACAATTGGCTCTACGGTAGTTGGTCAAGGGCTGGACTCAATCGTTTTCATATCTGTGGCGTTTGTTGGCACTTTGGCATTTAATAATCTTACAGAATTAATAGTCACTCAGTGGTTGGTTAAAGTTTTCTATGAAATATTGGCTACCCCGTTGACATATCTGACTGTAAGCTACGTGAAGAAGTGGGATGGAATAGACACGTACGATACTGACGTATCTATAAACCCACTTGATTTGAGATAGTCGGAATCTCTAGATTCGAAATTGCTAGCCATTAAATTCCGTAATGGGCTGAGCTAGTATCCACAGGCTTGTCATCGTGTAGGCTATCATTAATACTAGCATCGGGTACTGGCTTCTTAACGCAGACCTACGATCCTTTAGTTGCCTCACCGCGGTTACGTGCGATATGTAAACAGCTATTATGTGGCCCAGAACGATCGCCGCTACCGATACTACCCAGGCAAACTTAGCATTTACTATCGCTATGTTTGGTTTGAATGTTGCAGTCCCGAAAAGGTCCCATCCGTAACCGAATGGATCTGAAACAAGAGTTATCAGGAGTTGTCCCTGTATAAGTAGGTAGGATAGATAATGCGATAGATGATACGCGAGAGCTATTGGAATCAAGGAGAAAACAAACAATTTGGCGAATTTTAATGTGTCGACCGACTCGTTACTAAAGTAAGACATGGCTCTACAAAAAATTAGATATACAGTAAGAAACAAGAGCGGAAAAAGTAAAAGCCCAAAAGTCTCTACTCCAAGCAACCGAGAGCCGCCGAGGAATTCAAAAATGGGTAGCATCGCAAAGGCTATATCAACCCACAAAGGGGTGGCAGTGAATCCGTCGAAAGTAACTGTAGATAAAATCAGTATTACCGTGGCGAATAAAGAAAGAGAAGTATTTTGTCCGTTTAATAGACCTGCCCCAAATGGCCTCAGATTAACCTGCCGGGCTGCTTCAGGCGACCGATTAAAACAGTTGTAACAGTTCACACATCCGTTAACGTTGTATTCACAGTCCGAGACACAAAAAAGGCAAAGTTTATCCGAGTTAACCCTAACTTCTGTAGGTGCGAAACTTCCGAATAAGTCAAAAAATATGGTGAAAATATCCCCATTACTTATCCATTTCTCTTTCCCGAAAATAAACATTCCGATCCAATTGATGAAGGAATAATAAAGTATAAAAATAGAAAGAGTTCTTGGGGTCGCTGAACTCGGGTATACAAGTTCTACCCAAGCGAATAGCAGGAACAGGGAAAAGGCTGGCCAGACGCCCAAGCGGGTCGGGTAGCGGCAATTTAGTGACAATCTATCGTTGTGGGAAATGCGTCTATAAATCCCGTCAGCTATTTCAAATAAAGTTTTGAGTGGGTTAATAAATTTCCAGACGTTGCCTACTAAAGCGGCTACGTAAGTCAGAGCTACCCAAAAGATAATCCATACCATTGTCGGCGCTAGATTCTTAATGGGTCCTTGGTCTCCGATCAACCCAGAGGCGATGGTCAGGATGAAAGCCAATAACGCAAAACCTTTAACTAGAGTGTGAATCACACGATTTTTTAGGAACCAGCCCACTCTTTTGTGATAGATGTCTACCGTAGTATAAGAGCCTGAAGGCTTGCTATTACGGAGGAAATAAGCTATCAGTAGAAATGATAGTCCCACTGCGGCACCGGCGCCAATAAGATATATCGATAGTGGGACTGGTAAATCGTACCGTTCCCCAAAGCCGTGTGCATACGTTGGTTGAATTGCTAAGCTTAGTATTAAAGCAATGGAAAGACCGACTACAACTCTTGGCGTTGCGTTCAATTGTTAATCACCTCATTTGGGAAGTACTTCTAGGAATCCCAGGATGATATCTGCATTTTCGAATTCATGTGACACGCCTTTATCGGCTGTATCATGATTATGCTGATGTTCACCCTGTTTGTGATCTTCACTATCGACATGCATTTCAAAAGCGAATTTGCCTGTGGCGTTGGCCTTGAATTGGATTTCAGAGGTCTGCCCTGTTTTTATTATTGACTCCAAATCGTACCCATGTATATGGAGTGTTCCGTCTTCATCCGTTGTTATGTGCAATGTCACTTGGTCATCTTGAGTTACTCTGAGTTTATTATGTTCTGCTCCAACGGTCCGATTAACAATGGATAAATTAAAGTTTCTAGCGACTGGTTCTCGATTCCCGCTGCACCCTATGACTAATAACGTTAATAGGACGAGAATGCCTGCGAGTGAGGTATTGCATGTTGGTTTTAGGGTCAACGCTGATCTCCTTATAGATAGGCTTTAACGCATAATTATAAGTCGATTATTTTTTAGAGACAATTATTATTGCAGGAAGAATCAGTAATACCCCAACTAATATGGACGCAATAATTTCCCAATTGATTTTTGTGTCTGAAACAGTGACTATGAAACTGCCATCAATCGTTGAGTGATCCAATTTGATTATGGGCTTCAAATTGTAATCACCCGTAGCTGTCACTGGTACGGAAACGTCATAGTGCACTGGCAGTATGGAGGAGATACTTCCATGGGCAATGTATCTCCCTCCGTCGCTTCCCTCTACCTGAATAACAATTTCTTTAGCTTCAATTGGAACATTGTTCTCTAGGACGTGGACTGACAGCGATAGTTGGCCAACAAGATGGCTCGCATCCCTAGAAAAGACAACAATTTGTATGGGCCCTTCTACTTTGCTGAACAATTCTATATTGGTGGCTCCATTCGCCATAACTGGATGTGTTGAGACGAACCAAGCTAAAGAAACAGTAGCGAACAGGGCTAATCCAAGGCTAATCTGCATATTGTGAGTCACTAGACAGATACCATATATGGTTGGTTTTCAAATCGTTTAAGGTGCCCAAAAATGATAAGTCCAAAACCTTTTAGCATAGTTCGCGCGATCTATTGAGGAATGTGTTTTTCATACCAGTCTAATACTCTGTTTAAGTACTCTTCGCGCATTTTAAGGTGTCCGGAGTTTCGAAACCCGTGCGCTCCGCCTGGGAATCTTACAAACTCAACCTTTTTACCTAGCCTCTTAAGGGCTACAAAATATTGTTCGCTTTGACCGATTGGGCAGCGCAGATCAGACTCTCCGTGTAGTAATAGCACTGGAGTTTCTACGTTTGGTGCGTAGGTTATAGGTGATCGCTTTATCAGCTCATCAAATACGACGTCACGGCGCCCACCCCACTGCTTCTCCCCGAAACTTATTCCTATGTCTGAAGTCCCTGACATACTGGAGAGATCTATACAAGGAGCACCTACTATCGCGGCCTTAAATCTGTCAGTATGGCCAACTATCCAACTTGTCATGTACCCTCCGTAACTGTACCCATGCACCCCCATGCGTGACTGATCGACGTATGGCTTTTCGATCATTTCGTCGACGGCTTGCATAAGGTCTAGGTAGTCTTCACCACCCCAATCATTTAGCACGGCCATAGTAAAGTCACTTCCGTAAGTTGATGAGCCTCTCGGATTCACAGCCAGCACGATGTATCCTGCGTTTGCTAAAATCTGATGCAGTGGATTGAAGGCATCTGTAAATACACCGTTAGGCCCACCATGTATTTCTAGAATCATTGGGTACTTTTTTGACTCGTCAAAATCTGGAGGTAGCATTATTCTGGACTGTATTCGGAACCCCGCTCTTTCGAGCTCGAACTTATTCAATTTGCCCAGTGAATGCTCTGACAGGTAGTCGCCGTTGTAATCGACTATCTTTTTGGCTTCTCCACTCGGAATTCTTACCACTTCAATATTACTCGGTGCGTCAGGGGATACTGAAACCACAGCGGCGAGTGAAGCGTCTGAATTCATTGACATTGCGGTCAACTGTGCATTGCCGCCATAGAGTTTGTTCACTGCTCCGCCTGATTCTGATATTGAGCAAATAAAGGTTTCTCCTTGCGAATCTGCAAGAAAATAAATGGTACCGGAAGCTGTCCAATGGATTTTTGTGAATGGCCCCTGGGGTGGAAAGCCAGCTACAGGCTTTATAGAGTCGTCCGTAATCTTTTTGAGATCCTTTCTTGGATTCACAATGTATATCCAGCCTTGATAGCTTGCACTACCATTCTCAATGTCCGAACCTACCACTATCAGACCATTGCCATTTGGCGACCATGCTATTGTGGCTATTGTGTGTAGACCACTTGACGTCATTTCTGGATCTCCGCCGGTAGGCGAAACTACGTAGGCTTGGGAGTAATCAAACAAATCTCTATCATCGGACCTCTCTGAAATGAAAGCTATCTTAGATGCATCTGGTGACCAAGCGGGAGCGTAATTTTCAAAGTCGCCAGAGGTAATTTGATTGCAATCGGTTGTCATGACATCTGTTACAAACAATTGCCTGTGTCCGTCACCACGCCACCCTAATACGTCATGTCTATATTTTATTCTGGTGACAACTTTCACTAGTGGATTTTTCTTTGGATCGTGATCAGATGGCAATCCATCGGGATCAACATTGGAAACTAGTACTACACGATAGTCTATGGGAGACCATGCGAAGTCACTTACTCCACCAACCAGCTTGGTCACTTGTGACGCTTCCCCACCTCTAGTTGGAATTATCCATACTTGATTTTTCCCATCGGAGTCTGCTCGCAAGAAGCCTAAATATCGATCGTCATGGGAGAATAATGGATGAGAGTCCTTCCGGCCATGAGTGAATTGCACTATCGATCCGTCCGCTAGGCTTGCCAGTTCGATTTGAGATTTGTCTTCTAATTCTTGTTCGTCGACCCAAGATTTAGTGAAAGTCAAATACTTACCATCTTTTGACATGTCCGGTGCTGAGACGTTAATGAGTCGATAGACTATGTCTGGATTTATAGGACTACTCATTTCGTCCTCCATTGCTTAGCAAGTTGGTTAGTGAAAAATAGCGAGGCTTCGTGGAGCGTCGGTAGATAATAAAAAACGGCAAATGTTGCGTATTAATTTATTAGAACATCCAATGTCCGCCATCTACACAGAGTGTTTGACCTATCACATAACTCGCATCATCCGATACCAGAAACGCGATGGCTCCAGCGATCTCTTCAGATTCCCCAAAGCGACCTGCCGGTATAGTTAGGAGAGCATCTCTTTGCTGATCCGCAGGTAGTTTTTTCCAAGCTGCGTTGGGCAGGGTGGCGATTGCACCTGGGGCGATAGCATTGACGTTGACACCATGAGGGGCAAGGTCAACAGCTAGTTGGCGGGTCAGGCCTAACAATCCGGCCTTTGCTGCAGCATAAGGTATTACCCTGCTACGACTGTTGCTTCGGCCTGCTCCTGATGAAATGTTGACTATACGACCCCATCCTTTTTTCTTCATATCTTGTGCAAATGTCTTTGCGGTAAGAAAGGATGCTCTCATATTCAAGCTAACTACGGCATCCCAATCCTCCTCTGTTAAATCATCTAAGCCGGGAGGAGCTCCAAGGCTTGCACCCGCAACGTTTACTAATATATCCACAGTTCCGAGAGCCTCGACTGTTTGTTTTGCTGCTTGCTGTACTTGGTTCATTCCAGTGACGTCTACCTGTATGGCAATAGCCTTTTGTCCTGCCGCTTTTATCTCTTCGGCAGTTTCTATAGCTTTGTCGCCTACTATGTCCCAACAGGCGACAGACGCTCCGCGGTTTGCCAATTCCTTAGCGGTTACTTTTCCCATACCCATTGCTGAACCTGTAACTACTGCTACGTGACCATCCAAATTAGTTCCCATTTTGCCCTCCTAAGGCTTATCCATTTAGGAGCGATGTAAATTCGTTGACGTCGCTCAAAGTTTCTAGGCAATCAATTGTTTTTACTACGCTGTCAGCTGTTTGTTGATCCAAGTTGTCTCGTGTTATGAACATAAATTTATCGATAAGTTGTTGGTGAGTTACTGGATTGGCTGCGTCACCTCTTATAGAGGTCGTGGTTTCCCTGATAACTCTCCCATCTTTCAGAACTATCTTTACTTCTGCGCAGGATTGATCATCACGGCTCATGGTCATTTTAGTATCCAAAGTTACGTTTACCTTATTTGATAGTTCAACAATATCTTTGTCAATTCTAGGTGAATCGTAGAAGGCCGTTATATCGGTAGTATGTAGGACAAGTGCTGATGCTACAGCGTAGGGTATATTAAACTTTGCGCTCAACATGTTTGGTGGGTAGGGCCCTATCATGCCCTCAGGTATACCTCCTATAGTTACCACCTCGACTTCCTCTACTTCATCAGGCTTGAAACTTTCCCTTTGGTTTATATCCATAATGGCATCAAGAGTGGGGTGATTATATCTACAACAAGCGTGAAACTTGAAGTAGTTTTGTTGTATACGGTAGATGTCACCCAATCCTAATACAGCTTTATCTGGCTCAAAGGTATCACCAAGGATAGATCCAAAAATGTCAGATGGGGCGTCATGTATACCGGTGAACCCTGCCTCATACATGTGAACTGCCAATATGCCCTGGAATCCAGATCTGCCTGAATAGGCATTTCTGATCGTCGCGCCTTCAAAGCATGGTGTCCAGCTGTTAGCAGGGCTCATTGATGTCGATATATTTATTATGTTTCTCATTTCATTCGCTGAGTAGCCTGATAGCTTTGCTACTGCAACTGCCGCGCCAGGCGTGCCCCAATGACCGTGGGAGTGAACGTTCTTGCGAGGTCTGCTTGCAGTTCCCAGGCGAGACGAGACTTCATATCCTACGATGAGGCTTTCAATAAGTTTTTTCCCGCTCGAGTGCAGCTCTTCTCCTACAGCCAACGCTGCTGGCAACACATGGATGGATGGATGGCCTCCTCCATATCGATTGCCTTCGTCCATTTCTAAACCTACACCCGCAGTGCCGTTTGCGAGTGTTGCCCACATTGGCTCAGCTTTCAAGCCCGCTCCTAGGATCGTTGCGGTTTGTGGTGAAGATCTTGCAGCAGCAAGCTTGGCTAGGGACATGTTTTCGGGGAGACCATACCCGGCCACTATGGCACCAACGGTGTCGAGTACTACCTCTCGGGCGGCGTTTACAGCATCCACACTGAGATCTTCGTAGCTAGTAGTGGCTGCGAAGTCGGAGAGGGTCTCCAGATAATCTGTCATCCTAAGCCTCCTAGTTAACCCTACCACCAACGGGTGGTAATGGGGGACCGGCGCTTATGAATTCCCCGAACCCTGAATTCTGTTCAAGCTTACCTTGATTCAGTACTACTTTGCCTCGCAATAGAGTCATCCACGGGCTTCCTATTTGAGTCCAACCTTCGTATGGAGTGTAGCCAGAGTTACCTATGTGCTCATCTGCTGTTATTGTTTTGGTTACGTTAGGGTCATATATAAGTAAATCAGCATCTGATCCTGGTCTGATAACCCCTTTTCTTGGGTAGATGCCGAAAATACGGGCTGGGTTTTCAGATAGCACTCTTGCCATCCACGTTAATGGTAATCCTCGCTTACCAATGCCTTCACTGTAGACAAGGGGTACTAATGTCTCAATAGATGGAGCGCCAAAAGGAATAGGCGTGCCGTCATCTGCGACATAGATGTTTTCACGTCCCTTTTCCTTCAACTCTTTAGAGCCAGGGGAGTGGTCGCTGCCTACGGCTGATATGTATCCTTCGGCAGCGCCACTCCACAGGGCTTTTTGATTAATGTGGTCTGATGGGCGTAACGGTGGCCCTATTTTTACTAAGGGACCAAGCGTCTCCATAGCTGATTCATCCAGCAAGAGATACTGAGGGCAGGTTTCTGTCCATACCTTTTGTCCTTCACTCTGTGCACGTTTGATCCGCTCGAGCCCGGCTTGTGTACTTAAATGAACAACATAGATAGGGCAGTTGGTCATCTTGCCCAGATTTATAGCCCTGTTAATTGCCTCTTCTTCAACCCAAATGGGACAACTTGCGGGAAAATCCGTGGGTTTGGTAAGCCCAGCGGCGATCCTTTTGTCCTCTAGATAGTCGATCACGTCTCCATTTTCACAGTGCAGCTGCATTATTCCGTTATGTTCGGCTATTATTTCCATTGCCTTAGCTATAAACGAGTCACTGCACATCCGAGTTAAAGATTTCTTATATGTCATGAACAACTTGTAAGAAGTGACCCCCATGCTAAGAGCTTCAGGTAGACTTTCCAATATGTACTCTGGGTTATCCAATATGAAATGGAAGGAATAGTCCAATACGGCTTCTTTATTTAGGCGATCCCTTAGCCGGTTGATTGCTTGGGGCAGCGTCTCTTTGGCGTTTACATCATATCCACCAAAGGGGAGAACAGTCGTAAGTCCAGCTAAAGCAGCCGCCTTAATGCCCAGTTCATAAGGGTCGACATTGTCAAAGTGGCTATGTGCATCTATGGCGCCTGGGAAGACTTGTTTGCCTGTAGCGTCTATATAGTTGTGCGCTTCTGGTAAAGTGTCGTCTGGTCCGACCCCGACAATTTTCTCACCCTTGATAGCCACTCCGCCCTCAAAGGTGTGAGTTGGGGTGACGACAGTACCACCATGAACAACCGTATCTACTTTAGAAACTACCATCATTTCCTCCATACTGACTCGAGTTAGTTTTCAGTCCATTACAGCGCATAGTTAAACTGAAGACTAAATCAGATGGTATCAGATTTTTGCCGGCTTCGTTAAATGTGTCGGGATTTAGCCTGATTATTGGAGATTACTATAAGTTAATAGTTGTTGGGGCAAGGCGCATTTACTTACTTCCCGCTATGGTTTTTGGAAGATGAGATTCTCCATCAAACTTTTTCCAAAGATGGCATGCAACTTCATGGTTATTCCTTATTTCAATTAATGAAGGGTTATTTGAATCACAGCCTTCGAAGGCATTTGGGCATCTTGGGTGGAATCTGCAACCCGAAGGAGGATTCACCGCACTTGGAGGCTCACCGTGAATAGTGGCTCTTTTTCGAAATCGATTTGACGGATCTGGTTGTGGCACCGCTTCAACCAGAGCTCTTGTATAAGGGTGTAGGGGGTTTGAAATAACTTTTTTAGTCGGACCTGTTTCTACAATGTGCCCTGCATACATGACTGCGATTCGATCCGAAAAATGATAAGCAGTCGCGATGTCGTGGGTTATGTATATAAAAGCCGTATTATGTTTTTCCTGAAGTTCTCTCATAAGGTATAGAATTTCTGTTCTACTTGATGCGTCTACCATAGAAACTGGTTCATCGGCAATAATAAGGTCAGGTCCTAACACCAATGCTCTGGCGATTGCGACTCTTTGCCTTTGGCCCCCAGACAACATGTGAGGGAACTTAGGGTAGAAATCATTGCTAGGGCTTAATCTAACCTCTTCAAGTGCGTTTTCGGCGGACAATCGTCGAGTTGTCGCATCTTTTATTTGGTGAATTATCAGGGGCTCTTCGACAATTTGGCCGATAGTCATGTAGGAATCTAGACTCGAGTATGGGTCCTGAAAAATTGCTTGAGTTTTCCTTCTGAAATCAATTAAGTTCTTCTCGCTGGCGCCAGACAATTCCGCGCCATCGAATAGGATGGAACCCGAACTAGATTTGATTAGAAGTAAGCACGCCCGGGCAAGAGTTGTTTTGCCGCTTCCTGATTCTCCAACAATCGCTAGGGATTCCCCTCTACTTAAAGCAATTGATACGTTTTCTAATGCTTGAACACGGACAGAACCAAGAAGTCCCTGTCTCGCTTTAAACTCGACCGACAGATTGAACGTTTCCAGTATATTCATTGTTTAGTCTCAAATAACCAACATTTTACCTGCCCGTGTTTTGGTATGTTAATTAGCGAAGGTTCATCGCTAGTACATTTCTCAAACACGTATGGACACCTAGGGTGAAATCTGCAGCCTTTAGGTGGGTGTAGAAAGCTTGGAGGATCACCAGGTATGAACTGTGGTTCTATATTTTCCTTGATCAGTGGCATGCTGGCTAGGAGCATTT
>Ga0114996_10006324_pt1 | contig 13679 bp, 11 predicted proteins | sample ArcticOcean_MG_C_4_FD_87039 | JGI IMG/M metagenome (GOLD analysis project Ga0114996, IMG submission 87039) | Marine microbial communities from western Arctic Ocean - ArcticOcean_MG_CB4_134 | ecosystem: Environmental > Aquatic > Marine > Oceanic | place: Arctic Ocean: Canada Basin | collected... | reverse complement strand
TAGCTGAGACGCCCGGGACCATAGATCTTCTTGAAGCTGATCCGCATGTTTTTTTTCGGCGAACCGAGACTGTGACCGCCGAAATGCTCGACACCCACATCTGCTTGAAATCCTTTGGTCCCGTCAGAAAAAATCATCTCGATGGATGTTTCCTGTTCGGTCAGCGAAATCGAATCGGGCAAAACCAGCGAAATGGTGGGAATAGCCGCCAGTGAATCCTGCAGTAGTGGACCCCACGTCGCGTGGTTGACAATCGTCGGGGACATCACACTCTGAGTCACCACATCCGACGGAAAAATATAAGTGTGAGTGTCGATATCAGTTGGCTCGAAATCGGGTTTATACGCCACCGCCCGCACGAACATCGTCCCCGTGATTGAAATCGGGCCGGTATAGATCGTCCCGTGAGTTTCCGTTGGGTCGCTGCCGTCGAGCGTGTAGCGAATCGTTGCGCCGGCCGTCTTGGTGGTGATTTCCAGATCAAATGGATCGGTATAGATTCCGCGGTCGACGCTGAACTTGGTATCGGCCACGACGTCGGTGAAGTCCGCCACATTGTCCGCTCCGGGCGTGGAGGTGGCGAAGTATTGCAGCTCGTCGTCGAATTGGCCGTAAGAGACGTCGGCAACCTGTCCGGGAAAATCGTATTGGTCGATGATCTCGCCGTCCGCGTTGGTTAGGGCAAGAAATTCTCCTTTGCTTGAAAGACTGAAGCCGGTATGCAAACGGCCTGTCTCGTCGAGCGCCGGGTCCGTGATGTCATCTCCCGAAGCATAAACGACCAAATAGCCATCGGCCTCGATCGAAGTCCCCGCAGGAAATTCCCACTGCTGCAGTTCGTCATCGCGATCGGTTAGGTGTATCCCGCCCATGTCGATCGGTTGGTCGGTAAGATTGCGGATTTCGATCCAGTCAGGATGGTCAGCATCGCCGCTGAAGGCATCGCCGACGGAGTCCCTGGTGCGAGTCGGCAACGTGCTGTCGTTGACCGCCATGAACTCGGTGATTTGCAGGGTGGGAGCCGTGGCCGTAACAAAAGACCGGCTCAGCGGAGACCAGCTTTCGCCAAACCCGTTTGAAGCATGGGCGCGATAAAAGTACGTCGTCTCAGCGTCGAGATCCAAGAGTGTTGTCGAAAAGAAATCAGCTCGATTGCCAATTACGACCGACGAGGACCAGGCGTCGGTATCGGTTTCGCCATTCTCTGGGCCGTAGTAGATCGTGACTTCCGGCGCATCGCCACCGGTGTCGGTGACCAACCCAGAAATGATCGCCGAAGAGTCATCCACCAGAGCCGCAGGAGTGGTCACGAGAGTAGCTGCCGACAAGACGACGGTGGTAAACGAAGCGGTCGAGGGCGCCCACGAGGTACCGGCCTGATTCTCGGCGCGTACGCGGTAATGATACTGCGTATCTGGCGTCAGGCCGAGCAGTTCGGCTGGCAGGGTGCCTACGTCGATGATCCCTAGCGGTATCTCCTCGTCCCAATCGCCAATGATCGTTACGCCATCGGTCGTTCCCCAATGGAGAAACAGGTCAGGCGGGTCGTCACCCGTATCGAGCACCTCGACACCGACTTCGGCCGTGAAGGCCGTGACGGCCGTGGCGGGAAGGTTGACCACAGTGGCTTCGACAGTGGCTTCGACAGTGGCTTCGACGACTGCCTCGACGACGGCGATGGCCGTGGCATTGATCTCGATCCCGGCGGAGGTATCAGCGGAGGAATCGCTTTCAGAGAATACCTCATGGATCAGCAGATCCGCGGCGAGCAATTGGCGCGATTCAAGCGACTCGAAACCGAGCCGATCGCGACACCGGGAAATCAATCGGTGACGCTTGTAATGTTGCATACGGGATCTCATGACATAGACATATTTACGAACCCTTCATTGTACCAAGAAGGCCAAGATGCATACAGTCATCGGTGAACTTTTCGCCAATCGCGAAGGGTAAAAAAACCGAGTCGAACGTAAGAATCTTTGCCCTCGGGTGTTTATATCAAAACATCGATGTGATCTCGGTCCAAAACGCGACGCGAACCCACAGATTCCTATCGCAGACACCGACGCAGGAACGAATGGCGACGGTCGCTCGCCCCCTGCCTGCTGGCTTGCGACGCTTCTATAATCGTGTCATGGCGGGCGTGTCCTTGACGCTCGGCACACGCCCACGTTGCTTACCTGTTCTACTTTTAGGAGTCTCCCTATGCCCTTGGGTTTCGGTATAGTTGGTTGCGGAATGATTTCTCGGTTTCACGCCCGCGCAATTGACGATGTGCGAGGGGCCAAGTTGGTCGCTTGTCACGATCAGTTTCCTGACTCGGCCGATCGGCTGGCGGACGAGGTCGGCTGCCTGCCGTATCACCGTCTGGCCGATATGCTGGCTGATCCCCAGGTCGACGTTGTGGTGATCGGCACGCCGAGCGGCGCCCACATGGAACCGGCTGTGGCCGCGGCGAAAGCAAAGAAGCATGTGATTGTCGAGAAACCGCTTGAGATCACGCTCCGTCGCTGTGACCGAATCATCGCCGAGTGCAAGAAAAATAGGGTCACGCTGTCGGCCATCTTTCCGTCGCGATTTCACGAGCCGAGTGTCGAGATCAAACGGGCCATCGAGGCGGGCCGCTTTGGCCGAATCACGGTCGGCGACGCTTATGTAAAATGGTTCCGCACTCAAGAGTATTACGACAGCGGTGCGTGGCGGGGCACCTGGGAACTCGATGGTGGCGGCGCCCTGATGAATCAGGCGATCCATAGCGTCGACCTGTTGCTTCACTTCATGGGCCCGGCGGTCGAAGTGACGGCCCATACCGCAACGCTGACCCACAAGCGGATCGCGGTCGAAGACACGGCGGTCGCCACGGTGCGTTTCAAGAACGGGGCGCTCGGCGTGATCGAGGCGACGACCAGCATCTACCCTGGGTTCCTCAAACGAATCGAAATCCACGGCAATGCGGGCACGGCCGTGATGGAAGAAGAAGACATCAAATCGTGGGACTTTGCTAAGAAGAACCGTCGCGACGCTGCGATCCACAAGAAGATGGCCGGCAGCAAGAGCAGTGGCGGTGGAGCGGCCGATCCGTCGGCCATCGGGCATCACGGCCACGCGATGCAGTTTCGCGATGTGGTCAAAGCGATCAACAAGGGCACCAAACCCGCGATCGATGGCCCGGAAGGGCGGCGGAGCGTCGAGCTAATCCTAGCGATCTACAAGGCGGCCGAATCAGGCAAAGCGGTGAAGTTGCCGCTGAAGAGCGATCCGGTGTGGAAGAGCAGGAAGTAGATGGGGATTCGAGCATTAACAAGACGCTGTTCCCTTCATGTCGGTTGTGCCGACTGGAACCATCGTCCGCTTCGCACCGGCAGCCCGGCTCGTACCGAGGGTAACGTTTTCGCGATTCCCTTTGCACCACCTGTGACGGCTGTCTGGTGGGGTGAGGTTGCGAGGCGTGTCATGGGACCTGTTTTTTTGGGGGCGGCCTGCGGTGCCGGTCGAAGGGGGTGAATGGGCAGCCCCGCGCGCCAGTGGGCAGAAGGAACGGCGCGCTTCACGGATGGTCTTCACGGATGGATACAATGGAACGAACTAGGCTTGCGCCAACGGCGCACCGACTTATCCTATTTGCCGGCGTGATAGGGCTTGCCGGCTGCGGATCGCCCTCGGCTGAGAGGGAGGTCCCGATCCAACATGCTTCGTCGGCGGTCCAAACTCCACGCCTTGCATCGCCGCCGCAAGTCACCTTACCTGTGATGCAGGTTGGGACCACCGAAGGGATCACCCTCGAGCGATTGCCGATGATCGCACACGGTCAACGCAGTTCAGTCGGCTCAGCATCGTATTCAACTCCACAGGCAGCTCACCCCAGTGCCCTGCTGTCTCCGCTGCCGCCGGTCGGGCCATCATCGATTGCTCCGGTAAGCGGTCGGAGTATCTACCGCTTGCCGCCACTCAGTGACAAACCGTCGGTGCCGCTTCTTGAGCCGACTCAGGTCCGCGCGTTGCCCCCCGTATCGTCCATTGCACCGAATTTGGCACAGAATCCGCGAAACGACCATAGCGTGGTGACGCCTCGCGTCGACCGGTTGCCGGTCGTCACGAGTCCGCAGCGGCTCAATCCGAGGGAGCCGACTACCGAACGCAAGTCAATTTCGGCCGCGCCAATTTCCGCCGCCGCTGCCCGTCAAGCCTCGAAGTTGATTACCGACGCTTATCGATTGGCCGATCGAGGCGTATTCTATTCGGCCCGGGCCGACTTCGAAGAATCGTTGCGAATCATCGCCCAGGCCCGCGACGGCTCGCTTCATGATGGCGACCATGAGGATTTCTTGGCTCAAGCGCTCATGGCACTGAAAGAGGCCGACGACTTTCTCAAGCTCAAGAGCGCCACCATTGCGGGCAAGCGAGACGAAATCAGCCACCTAATCGCCGCCCATCGCACGGCAGTCCTCAAGGACGAGTCTCGGGGCGCTGTTAGCCAAGGCAAGGCGCTCCAGCGATATTATTCGTTGACTCACCACCACCTGCTCAAAGCCTGTGGTCGGGAGCCGATCGCCTCTGCCGCAATGCTGGGGCTTGGTAAAGTTCACGCTGCGATGGCCACAGAGACTCCCTCGATTGCGAGTGCCGCGGGGGCCAAAGCGATGGTGTTGTACCGTACGGCGATTGCGGCAGACCCGGCGAACTCGATGGCCGCGAACGAATTGGGAGTCACCCTGGCCCGCTACGGACACCTTGAACAAGCGCGTGACGTTCTTCAGCAAAGCGTCGCGATCTCACCGCATCGCGCGGCGTGGAGGAATCTGTCGATGGTCCATCACCAATTGGGCGAGACCTTGTCCGCGGCTCAGGCCCATCAGCGATCACTTGCCGCACCGATCGCGTTTGCGCCATTGGCGGGCAGCGGCAGAAATGGTTCTCGGGTCTCCGTGGTCAGTCCCGAGGCGTTTTCGCGTGGCGGTCCGATGCCCAACTTTGCTACTCCTAAGCAGAGTCAGCGCCAAGTTGCCCCGACCAACCATCAGGCCAGCACGACGCCTTCGTGGCTGTCGTGGGCCAGAACTCGTTAAGACCATCCGGCCTTCAGCGATCCGAACCACGCACTACAAAGCATCCCGCCAACCATGACTCGACATCGCCCTGCAAACTTTCGCATCGGACGCCTCGGCGTTTTTTGGCTGATCCTGGCGGCGCTAGTGATCGCGCCGGTGGTCTTGGCACAGGCCCCTGCATGGAACCACGCACCGCAGGCGGCATACTACGGCAGTCCACAGCAGGCGGCTGGGCAGCCGTCCCATCGACTCCCGGTGGCGACCAATTACGAACAACCGCGTTACCGACAGGACAACTCCAACACACGGTGCGGCGTGATGTGCGGGGGCTGCGATTCGTGTCGAAAACGGGGATGGAAAGCCGCAGGACCGGTGCCTTGGCAGTCGTTCTCGCAAGGCGAATATATCGGACCACACCGGACCAAGCATGTGCCCGAGTATCGGCTCAGGGTCGACGACTTGCTGGAGTTTGTCTATCGGCTGACGCGCGAGGAAGTCGCCACGCCGTACATGTTTAACGTTGGCGACCGGTTGCGCATCGAATCGCTCACTGAGCAGGACCTCCGCCGCGAGCAGGAGGTGCTCAACGACGGGACGATCACCGTGCATCTGCTGGGGCGAATCAAGGTGACCGCGCACACCGTCGAAGCCCTGCAAAAAGAACTCGAAACGAAATACAAGAAATACTACAAGCGGCCCGACATCACCGTTACGCCGATCAAAGTGAATACGAAGCTCGACGACCTTCGAGCGTCTGTCGACAGCCGTTTTGGTCGTGGTGGTCAGGGACGGCAGGCGCGTGTAACGCCCGAGGGCACGATTCAATTGCCGGCGGTCGAGTCGATTCCGGCGCTTGGATTGACCCTTGGTGAACTCAAACGAGAGCTCGACCATCGTTACGACGAGGTGGTCGAGGGGATCGAAGTAACGCCCGTACTGGTCACACGAGCCCCGCGGTACGTCTACGTTTTGGGAGAGGTGACCACTTCGGGCCGTTACGAGATGACGGGCCCCACGACGCTGATGCAGGCGCTCTCGCTTGCCGGGGGCTGGAACGGGGCACAGTCCAAGATGAAGCAGGTGGTCGTATTTCGCCGCGACGAGAACTGGCAACTCGTAGCGACGAGGGTCAATATCCTGGGTGCGCTCAACGGCAAACAGCCCTGTCCCCAGGGCGAAATCTGGCTGCGCGACTCGGACATTGTGCTGGTGCCCAAGCATCCGGTCCAGCGATTCGACGAATGGGTCGATCTGATCTTCACCCGCGGCATCTACGGCGTGATGCCCAATCAAGGCGTCTCATTTGGGACCGCGAGCAGGCTGTAGGCGGGATAGCGATACCGTTTAAGCCGTTGTAAGAAAAATGCCAAACAAAACAACGGAGATTTGTGATGGATGGCACAATTTTTGCGATTATTGACAAGTGTTGCGTGTTCGCTATGCTTAGTTGTCGGAGACGTTGACGTACGGGGAGGTATCTAGTAGACCGCTGGGCTTTTCTGTGTCGTGGAAAATTTTTCCGCAACATCGCCTGCGTCAAGCCGTTAATCATGGAGGGCCAAGGATGACGGTTCGGCGGCCGAGGAAGTACGGAGTTGATAAGAGCCGTTGCGTTTGCGCTGCGGTTTTGTTTTTGCGCTGGGAGGAAATGTTATCGCCGTAAAACCAGTTTTGCAGGCACTTGTCTTGGCAGAGCGCGTCTATACTGACAAGACCGACAGGCACATCATTTGTGGCACATTCACTGCCATCACGATCGGACGGATGTCAGTCGAAACCGTAGAAACACCAGACGGGCAAAATCGACCAGCAATAGTTGGCGGCGTTGATGGTGGCTCGCCTTATGCTTATATAAGCGTTACCGACGTAGTGGGCCGCGCTGAGTTGCTCTTGCAGTTTGTGAACCTCACAAAAAACGAGGTTGTCTTTCAAACGATATTAGAGGTCCAATGTGAAGAAAGGTTGGAGACTGTCGAAATTATTGCCCCACTACCTAGCCTCACGCCATATTTTGGAAGTATTGGACAAGGGAAATTCATCTGCGCATTTGAGGTCGTCTGTGAAAGCGAAATCTTGGGATCTCATCGCCTGATTGTCGAAGTTACTGAGTAAAAAAGGAGCTAGGCATGTCCACGATTAACGTTCTACCGGGAAAAGTTTATGACGGTCCTCCAGCCGACTGGACTTTAGCGGTTGAGCCCGGATCCTATCACTGTCATGTGGCCTTGTTGAACGAGGAAGATGGGAACTGGTCTGCGATTGTGCTAAATCTTCCCGGAGCAGGAAGCTGCGGTGCCACTGAAAAAGAGGCATTGGCCAATGTGCGGGAGGCCATTATTGGTGTCGTTGGATCTTTCGTTGAAGACGACGAGGATATTCCTTGGGCTGACCCGGCTCACTACTCAATACCTGACGAAGCGGTGGCGCAATGGATTATCGTGAATGTCTGATGTGCCGAGAGTATCTGGCAAAGCGGCTATTGCAGCTTTTGAAAAAGCTGGCTTTGACGTCGTGCGAGTAACGGGGAGCCATCACATTATGAAAAAAAGAGGCCATTTGCATCGGTTGTCTATTCCCGTTCACGCAGGCAAGACTGTCGGTGAGGGATTGCTTAAGGCACAAATTAAGGATGCGGGGCTGACGATAGACGAGTTCAGGTCGTATCTTTGAACGCACGCGAACCGGCAGACTAAAGGACGCACCGCGTGAGGACGACCGGATTATCGCGGTGATCGATAAGGAAATCAGATGCAATAAGTGCATTGTGTCGCGACCCGGCACCAGGAGTTATGTCGAGATTCCGGGTAACGTCATTGGCAACAACTCGTCATCTCGGGCGTCCTTATCGCTCTGTGTGCTGCCTTAGCTTGTGTTGCTGCGGTAATGACACGCGGAAAACCGCCCAGTATTTCCCCCAAACCTTTTCTCAAACGCGCTGCCAGTAGGCGCGGCCGCTCGTCGATCGATGAGCGAGACGGTACACTGATGGTATTCTAGCCCACCGGCTCCTAAGCCATCGCCATGCCCAAGCCGCCTGCTACTTCTCGCCGTCTGATGCTCGCGATCCTATTGGGATTGGTCGCGTGGGGGCTGTATCACACGATTGGCGCCTACGAGAGCGCGCGCAGCGATGAATCGGTGCGATATGACTTTCGGCGGTCGCTGGTCGTGGCCGGATTCTTTTTTGCGTTTCTTGCGTTCTGGGGTCTTGCCCTGGTGGCTCGACGTGCCCGCCTGCGCCGCGAGGCCGAGCAGGACGCGACAAAAGAATAGCCCTGTGCGGCGACGCAGAAACCAAGCGATCAGGCGTCGTTGCGAGCGTCCATGTTACCTCAGGGTAACGAGAAAAACTCGATTCCGGCCTATTGAAAATGGACCGCGCTTGCGATAGGGTGAATCGGCCGTTATTTCTCTGGCGTGACCAATCCCTGCGTGTTCGTAGCGCAAAAGGGGGGATATTTTACCATGATCCACCACTCGATTATTCACCTTCCTGCATTGCTTGACGATGCTGCGATCCGGCTGCGATCCAGCTGCGGCGCGCTCGAAAAGGCCAGGTCCTTTCAAGCGCTTTTGGGGGTCCATCTAGGGGCGTTCGATAAGTGCCGGTGAATTCGAATTGGGTGTTTGAAAAAGCACTTTGATTTCCATCTGTTTCGTAATAACTTCTGACAAGTTTCCACTGAGGAGAATTCATGTTCCTTCGACGATTCGTGTTGCTAAACCTTTCACTCGTTTTTTCCCTGCTCGCAACCGTCTCGACCGCTGTGGCGGCGGAAGCGAATCACGATGCCGTGAAGCCGGTCCCGCGTCGTGGCGGCTGGATGAATCGGCACAAGAGCATGAACGCCCGAGTCGCCAAGGGAAACGTCGACTTGGTATTTATTGGCGACTCGATCACGCATGGCTGGGAAGGCAGTGGAAAGGCGATCTGGAACAAATACTATGGCAAGCGAAATGCCGTGAACCTGGGCATCGGCGGAGACCGCACGCAACACGTGATTTGGCGGCTCGACAATGGGAACCTAAAGGGGATTACGCCCAAGCTGGCCGTGATCATGATCGGCACCAACAACGCCGGGGCGAACACGCCCGAGCAGATCACCGACGGCGTAAAGGTGATCGTTGGCCAGCTTCAGAAAAAGACGCCCAAGACAAAGGTGTTGTTGCTGGCGATTTTTCCGCGTGCCACGAACGACCAAGACAGACTTCGACAAGTCAACATGAAGGCCAACGCACTGATCGCCAAGTTGGCTGACGACAAGTCGGTCTTTTACCTGAGCATCAACGACAAGTTTCTTACGAAGGATCGCGTGCTCACCAAACAGGTCATGCCAGATCTGCTTCACCCACGTCAGCGCGGCTATACGATCTGGGCCGAAGCGATCGAGCCGACCGTGGCAAAATTGATGGGCGAGAAGTAACGGCGTTGGCTCGGGTCTTGCGGCCTAACACGGCCTGACCGAATCTTGCGTAATCATCGCTGCGTCAGTCGATCACTTTGTTCAGTGGATACTCAACGATTCCCCGGGCACCGGCGGCCTTGAGCTTGGGGATGATCTTGCGGACCACCGACTCGTCGATCACGGTGTTCACATCGACCCAATCGTCGGAGGCCAAGCTCGAGACCGTTGGGTTCTGCAGGGCGGGTAGCAGCGAGAGCACCTTCTGAAGCGCCTCCTGCGGCACGTTCATCATCAGGCCGACCTTGCCGATGGCGGCCATTGCTCCGTTGAGCATCAGGGCAATGTCGTCGATCTTTTGCTTCTTCCAGGGATCCTTATACGAATCGCAATTGGCAATCAGCCGGGTCGTGCTCTGCAGGACTTCGTCGACGATTCGCAAGTTGTTGGCTCGCAGCGAGTTGCCAGTCTCGGTCACCTCGACAATCGCGTCGGCCAACTTGGGTGGTTTTACCTCGGTCGCACCCCAACTGAATTCGACTTTTGCCTCAACCCCGTGACGGGCGAGAAACTGGTTTGTCAGTCCGACCGCCTCGGTGGCGATTCGTTTGCCTTGCAGGTCCTTGACCGATTGGACCGGCGAGTCCTCGGGCACACACAACACCCAACGCACCGGCCGGCGACTGACCTTGGAAAAAACCAACTCAGCGACTTCGTGGACCTGGGCATTGGTCTCGACCACCCAGTCATGGCCAGTCAGCCCGGCGTCGAGCACGCCGTCTTCGACATAGCGGGCCATTTCCTGAGCACGGATCAACATGCACTCGATCTCGTCGTCGTCGATCGTCGGGAAGTAGCTGCGCGAGCGGAAGGTGATCTTGTAGCCTGCACGGCGAAACAACTCAGCGGTTGCTTCTTGCAGACTGCCGGCAGGAATGCCGAGGCGTAATATGTTGGACATGGGTGTCTTGAAGAGCAAGAGGTTTGTTATTTCTTGTACACTTCGTCTGGATCAAAAACCCGCTCGCCGACCACTTCGAGTCCCTCGGGCGTCACACGGCGAAAGAAACAGCTCGCATAACCGACGTGACAGGCGGCGCCGCCGATCTGTTTGACTTTGAGCAAAACGGTATCGGCGTCGCAATCGAGATAGATCTCGCGGACCTCTTGGACGTTGCCGCTCTCTTCGCCCTTGCGCCACAACTTGCCGCGGCTTCGGCTGAAGTAAACGGCGCGACCGGTGGCGAGCGTTTCGGCGTAGCTCTCACGGTTCATGTAGGCCAGCATCAGCACCTCGCCGGTGTCGGCATCCTGAGCCACGGCGGGAAGCAGGCCATCGCCCTTGTCAAAATCGGGTTGCGAAGATTCAGCATCGGACACGATATCGGACCTTTGTGAGTTGCAGGCCATCCGCGATGACGCGGCGACGGTTGACGACGAGCCCCCGTGGGCGAGTTAATCAGCATAATCGACCCTCGTTGTGGTGGCCAGGGGCTTGGAGTTCGCCGAAAATCGCCGTCGGCCGTTGATCTGAGACGGCTCACAGCGCCCTACAATCGGCCCATACATTCGAGTCGGTTCGGACCAGCACGATGCAGGCGGTGCGACCGCCCCGTGCGCTATGAGACGCGCAACAAGGCCGCCGGCGTGGTCTGCTCTAGTGTTCCGCCCGCTGCGCCGATGCAGTCTTATAGAGACCTATTACAGCGCACGACGTGCGCCGCCCGCGAAGGCCGCACCTCTCTGGGGAGATATTGCTTTGGAACGATCAGTCAGTGTACTTCTGCCGGTCCACAACGCCCAAAACACCCTGGCCCGCAACGTCGCGACCGTGTTGGACGTGCTGCCTGAGTTGACCGATCAATTCGAGGTGTTGATCATCGACGATGGTTCGACGGATGGGACCGAGGAAGTTGCCCGAGAATTGTCGCGAGAGTTCCCCCAAGTTCGTGTCGCCCGTCACGATGCCCGTCGAGGTTTGGCCGAAGCGCTGCACACGGGCCTGGAACGAACCGACAGCGAAATTGTCTTCTTGCGAGACACCGTCGATTCGATGGAACACGAGGTTCACGGCGACGGCATGGCGCAACTCTGGCGACTTCGCGACGACCAGGACATCGCGATTGCTCGCAAGAAAAACTCGCAATTCGGCATCCAGATGATCCGCCGCGAGGCGCTGGAGAAAACGGCCCTGCGACCGACCGAGGCTTTTCTCAAGACGCCACAGCCGGTCTGTGCCGTTGATGTGGAAACCCGCGACACCTGTTTTGCGGAAATGAATGACTTTCTCGTCTAGCGGCAAAGCTGCCATAGCCGGAATATTCCCCCAAAACGCCTCTTTTCTCCCGTATCGGAAGCCTTGCTGCGCCGATCGACCAAACACTTGCCGGTTTCTCGACTTGAGGATATGCTCGGGAGTGAAGGCTGTTGCATCTCGTCTTTTCAGCTTTCTAGGGCCGTATCACGCGGCTGGTGTCGTACGCAGGAGGCCCGAAGTGGGCTGACACCCGGGCATGGACTGTCGCCTCTTACAAACTCGACGACCATCGGACGTTGACTCGTCTCGCGCAACCCGTAGCGGGCAAGCGGTAGGTCACGTTGTGTAGTGACAAGGTAGAGATACGCAGGCAGGCAGTATGAATTGACGACCAGAGGAACGGTTGATCGATGCGCCCCGCAATGGGACACGCCGATCGGCCGATTGGGCGCAAGGTTGGCTTTCGCCTTTTCTCCGGTTCGTCACCTCCGCATCGTCTTTTCGCTTACACGTCCGCTCATTCGTAGCGGAGCTAGGAGGAATCGCCATGGCTATTGTTGATCTGAAAGCGGCTCAGCCGAAGGTGGATCTATCGACCGCCCAGGCCAATGGATTTAGTGAAGATCGTCCGTTGCACCGCATCCAAGAAGTACGCATGCAGCAGAATGTTTCGGTTCGCTCGGCGGGCCGACAGTTGGATGTCGAGACCAGTCAGGTGCGACAGCAGGAAGACCCGCAGGCCGACTTGCAACTCTCGGCGCTCTATGCCTGGCAGCGAGTGCTCCAGGTGCCCGTGGCCGATCTATTGGTCGATTTAGATGCGCCGCTATCGGCGCCGGTTCTCAAACGGGCGCAGATGCTGCGTCTAATGAAAACCGCGATCACGATTCTTGAAAAAGCCGGCAAGCCGCAAGTTCGCCGCTTGGCGCAGATGATGGTCGACCAATTGGTCGAAATCATGCCCGAGTTGGAAAACGTCAGTGCTTGGCACGAGGTCGGCCAGCGCCGCACCCGCGATGAGTATGGGCGGATCGTCGAACGGTGTCTGCCCGACGACCTGTTGTTTGATCCGAATTGAGAAGAATGGTTATGGAGATACACGTCAGCCAAAATACCTAACTTCGAGACGCGGTCCGACGGTCGTCGATGCGACTGCACCTTGTACGACCCCGGGCCGTTGGGCCGCGTCCATTAATTTCCATTTTTCCAGGCCTTTACAAGCGAGAAGTGCGATTGGTGGGCGGGGCCTGTCAAGGGGCCAAATCGCTGTTTTTGAATTTGTTAAGGTGGGTTGTTGTCAAGTGTCTCAATTTTCTTGCAGAAAAAAGTGTAATGTTTTTTTGCTCGTTTTTTCCCGTGGCGTAAACCGTTGTGGTGATAGGGTTTACGGAGTGAATTCTTGCTTTGGTTTGAACCGCCGATCTTTGCGGCGAAGTGTCCAGTGAGTTGGGCCGTTGTTTCAAATCGGCGTCTATTCAAACGCCCCTAGATGGACCCCCAGATGCGCTCGAAAAGGAATCTTTTTCAGCACAGAAATGAAAAAAGACCACCCCCGAAAAAAAGTTCTCATTCAAGCGAAAACTTCCAGAAACTTCCCGCGGCGATAAACTACGCAAGTACGGCATGCTCGGCACCATTAAATTCGTGGGGCAGGTTTGTAACCTGCCGATGTCAGGATGAAATCCTGCTCCATGCCCCAGTCCAACATCAATCCACCACAAAGTCAGCACACACCAACTCCGTAAGAATTTTACGGAGCAATCGACCGTAAGGCAAACGAGAAAAAGTCGACGTCGAAAGAAAGCGACTGTCCGATTGAGATCTTTCATCGGGAGGCCGTTTCAAACCAAATAAGTGGGTAAGGGAGTGGCCGTAGCCACTCCCTCCCCGTTACCGCAATGAGGTTAATTCCTCATATTTTCCGGCATGCGGCTTTCCCGCGCCGGGCGGTCCCGCAGAAATCGCCCCTGC
>Ga0114996_10006321_pt1 | contig 13688 bp, 15 predicted proteins | sample ArcticOcean_MG_C_4_FD_87039 | JGI IMG/M metagenome (GOLD analysis project Ga0114996, IMG submission 87039) | Marine microbial communities from western Arctic Ocean - ArcticOcean_MG_CB4_134 | ecosystem: Environmental > Aquatic > Marine > Oceanic | place: Arctic Ocean: Canada Basin | collected... | reverse complement strand
TAGATCATTTACAGTATATCTTGCTCAACATACAAGAGCACTTAGAAGCCTTCTGGGATTGTGTAGGGTTGTTGATTCATCCCTATGAAATCCGAACAGATTAGTTTTGTCGTGTATTATGCTCTCCGGTATTGAAATTCCTTTAGGGTTGGACGAAGCAGGCGTGCGTGCGGATGTTTCTCATTTTATAGCATACTTTGAAAATTTCCGTAATGGATTTTTTGGCGATGTCGAGCAGCATCAGAGAGATTTCTTCATGTTCATGTGCTGGCTATATGCATCGCCTTTCGTTTGTAGTCTGCGCAACCATGCTGCGATCGAACGAGATTACATCTTTGATTATCCTCTGTTTGCCATCCTCTACGGGAAAAGCAATTGTGGCAAAACGCGTCTGATAGAGACCGTCATGAAATCTATGTTCGGTTATCCCCAGTTTATCGACAAGGGACAGTTTACGCGAGGGAACTTGCGTGGTTTGCTACATACGACGAAACGCTTTCCGGTAGTGTTTGACGATGTAGAGAAGAAGCGTTTTACGGATCATGCTTCTGATATCATCAAGGACGAGACTTTTGTTTTGGAAGAATACCCAGCCTTTGTTTTGTCGATGAATGCTGAGGACCATAGCTTTTCTACGGAAATTCGCAAACGTTGTTTTATCCTCTACACTCAGGCGTCCTTGCCAGATCACAGTGAAGATGCGAGGCGTCTCTATAAAAGTGTTCAAAACATTCAGAAGGACATAACTACTGCACTTTATCACGAGTATATGAGACGGGCTTTGGACCGTTTTGTAGAAGAACCATATCCAAGCGACTTGCTGCAATTTTCATCTGAAATTCTTACACAGATCTTCGCAGAATCTACATCTCACACGTTACCGGAGTGGTGTTGTGTGAGTAGCATTCGGCAGTATCAGGAACGGAAATATGACAAGGTTCAGCGCGATCTTCGCAAACTATACGAGACCAATCCGGACGTCTGGGAGATCCGGCAACAGGAAGTTATTCTCACGGTACAGCAGTTTGAATCGGTGACCATGAAAAGAGAAATTCCAGATTGGATTCTTAGGGAAGGCAGTCGGGCAGGTAAGTTAGTGCTGGATAGGAAACCCCTTGAGGAATTTATGGGGATTTCGTTTCGACGCCGCACCCTATGGCCGTTTGGTAAATAGATATGGTATAGATAATGCATATCATGTGGTGGCGACAGCTAATAGCAAAACACAAGAATTGGCGTCAATAAGCATGGCTTGCAATTGATATATAATCCAGGTATACTTTTGTATACATGGATCAGGACCAGCTTTTAGCAGACTTCCCAGCTTTGACGGTTGATCACATCCACGCCGCCTATGCGTTTGCCGCCGCGATTGCGGCGTTGCTGTTACGGAGTCAGGAGTTAATTGCGGCCTTTGCCGATCGGACGGAGGACGCGTTGCTTACTCTTAGTCTGGATGACATAGATCTGTTCTGAGGAGAAGCAACATGAAGACACGGTCAAAACTTACTCGACGCTAATTATGCGCCAAAGATTTTTGATCTTCCAGGCCGTTTATGCCATCTAACACCCTAGCCCTGGCCACGGCCTGTCAATTGGCAGGCCGTAATTGGGCGGAGTTGGGCATGCACCGTGCATTGCCGTCGACAAACCCCATTGTTTCACGGCGCCCATTATACAGGAGAGATTAGGCATGCGCATCTGCACCTATAACGTGTACGGTTTGAACGGATACCCCCAGGAAGAATCGCAGCCGCTGTTGGGCCGTCCGGGGACGGCGGGCCATACGGACCACTACGTTAAGGTGTTTAACGAACTGAGTTGCGATATCCTGGCATTGCAGGAAGGCGTGGCGGTCCAAGCCATGCAAGGTATCGCGCGGCAGTTGGGCATGCATCTGGCTACCCTGCCGTCGCCGTTGAACTGGCCGGGGCATGTGTTGACGCGCTATCCGGTGGTCGAGTCGCGCGTGTTTTCCCATATGGTCCCCGGTGAAGAGACGCCGCCGTTTAGTCGTACGGCCGGAGCCGCGTTGGTGCAGGTGGGCGATACGGCGGTATGGGTGGTGGACGTGCATTTGCATCCTGGGGATGTGGCGTTGCGCCAGGTGGAAGGGGACATTCTGTGGAAAACCTTGGGCGTGTTGATGGCCGTAACGGACAACGTGGTGGTATTGGGTGATTTCAACAGTGAAGTGGATGAGAAGGTGCATCAGCAGCTCAAGGAGATCGGCTTCTGCAATGTCATGGAAACGGTCGGTGGTGGGGTGCAGGCCACCATGGATACGGTGGGGATCAAGCCCCATTACATCGATCATATTTATCTCAGTCCGCGGCTCAAGCCGTACTTAAAGGGGGCTGCGGTGATCCGCGATGAGGGGTTCCGCCACGATGGGCCACAGGCGGGTGGGGTGTGGGTGCATTCGGATCATTTGCCGGTGGTGGCCGAGTTGGATTTGGGGGAGAAAGCGCAGAAACAATTCATTTGACGCACCTCATTCCCCCGCTCTGCCCGTTCACACACCACCACATCCAAAACTCCAACCCAATCCGCAGCCGTTCCATCTGCGCTTCGTCTCGGGCCGTGTAGACGCAAGCGTCGTGGCGCATCAGCAGCTCGGCCGGGCGTAGCGGAGCCGGTCGTCGTTGAGGAGGAGGCCGATCTAGGTAAGCATACACCCTGGATCGGTCTTGATCATAAACGGAATCTATTAGCTAACGAGCCGATACGGGCACCGCGCTGGGCTAAAATCGTCTGCGCGCCGTTGATGGACCAGCGCATCCCGGATTGTTCCATGCGGTCTTTCACCAGCGATCCGCAGGTGCCTTCAATCACCCCAGTAGCAATGGGGTAGCCTTTGTTGAGATAGACATCGTAGTGCATCATATGTCGGTGATTGTCGAAATAGGTGATGGTTTTCTCCAGCGTTTTCTTTTGTGCTGGGGTGAGTCGATCTTGATTTTTGGTCAGCCGCTGGCGGAGTCCACCGATGAGATAGCCCACGTTGCCCTCGAGGAGGGCATAGAGTTTCTCTTCGACCCAGCGAATGCGTGAAGCGCCCTTCTCGCCATACAGGGCGGTACCCACATCCCAGAGATATTCACTGGCATGGATCAGATCCAGGATCAACGCATCGAGCCGATCCTCCATACCGTGGAGGGCTAGGTCTTGGCGCAATCGATCCTCCAGATACGGATCACCATCGAGCAAAGCCACTAAGGGTTTTTAGCCTTGGGGATCTCGTTTGTGGACGTGATGTAGCATATGATCGAAGGCGGCTTTTTTGCCGTCGAGCGTGGCAAAGACATGTTTATTTTCCGGAGCCCGAGGCTCAGGCTGACCTTCGGCTCGACGGCATTTTCGCGCCTGTTTTTTCTGCTCGTGCTCTTGGGGGGTGAATTGAGCCAGCAAGCCTTTGACGATTTCTTCGGCCGCGCGCGGGTGGGGGGTGAAGGAAAAGTCCGTGACGACCACGGCATCTTTTTTGATACCGGGCTTTTCTCCTTTGCCCCGACGGGGTTTGGCCGGCGGCGCTTGCTGGGGCGCTGCCCGGTCCTTTTTCAGAATCCGCATCCCCTTACAATCGGCGCTGATGGCGATATGACTGCCTTCGGATGAAGGGGATGGCGCGGCACCTGCACATAGAACGGCTCGACATAGGCGGCCAGGGGGAGCCCCTGACGCTGGGGGAGATCGGGGAAGAAGGGAAAATCGAAGATCTCGTTGAAGCGGTCGACTGCACTGCGGAAATCCTGGTCCGCACTCGACGCGTGCAGCCACTGCAACAGCAAGTAGGAGTATTTGAAGATCTGGTCTACATGGTCTGGACTCAGCTGAAGCCGTGGGGTAAATGGGACCTGATGGAAGATGAAATGACCTAGCTTTTAGGCCACAAAGTCGACTTAGTAGAAAGCCAAGGGTTAAAAAACCCCTATCGTCGGCATGCAATTCTGCGCACCAAAGAGGTCATCTATGCAGCCTGAGGATCGCGATCCGGCTTATCTCTGGGACATGCTGGAAGCCGCTCGCCTGATAGGGAACTACGGGGCCAACAACTGAGGACAATGCCAATGACCTTTAACACTATTCTCGAACCTTTTACGACGTTCGTCGTCGGCAGCCTGCCGCGGCCGGAATGGCTGCGGCAGCTGATCGAGGAGCGCAAGCGCGGTGAGATCTCCTACGAAGAGGCAGATGAACTCATCGACGACGCCGTACCCATGGCCATCCGACTGCAGGAGCGCGCCAACATCGACTTCGTCTCCGACGGCGAATGGCGGCGCGAGAGCTACGTGAAGGTGTTCACCGAACACGTCTCCGGCTTTACCCTGGATGCCAAGATGAGCGTCGGCGCCAACGTCACAGAACCGGTCGTCTCAGAGCGCATCGAGCAGCACAGCGATCTCGCCACGGAGGCGGCCAAGTTCCTCCTAAAACACGCAACCCACCGATCAATCGTCGCGCTTCCTTCGCCCTATATCCTGGCCTGGCGCATGTGGAAGCCGGAGCTGTCAGCCGGCGCCTACCCGACCCGTGAAGAATTCATGGAGACGTGCATACCGATCGTCCGGGACGAGATTGGCAAGCTGACCGCACTCGGCGTCGACCACGTGCAGCTCGACGAACCCTGGATGCTGATGATGGCCGATCCGGCGGTCCGCCAGCGCATCGGGGCCGACGATCTAAACAGGGAGATCGATCTCTGCGTCCGCATGGTGAACGAAGTGGTGAAGGACGCCGAGATTCCTCTCTCTATGCACCTGTGTCACGGTCACTTCAATCGACGGCGGAGCTCGGACACCGGTTACGAGCCGATCATCGAAGCGCTGGGCGACATCCAGGTCGGGCGATTCGCCATGGAGTTCGCGGCACCGCAGTCGCACGGCATCGAGGCGCTGAGCAAGTTCCCCAAGGACAAGGTGCTGGGGCTGGGCGTCATCGATCACTGCGACGCTCGGGTCGAGACGCCCGAGGACGTGGTGTCGCGCGCCGAAGCGGCGCTGAAATACGTGGATGCCGAGCGCCTCACGCTGAATCCGGACTGCGGGTTCTCGCCGGGTGCTCAGAATCCGATGGATATGGACGAGGCCTATCTGAAGCTGCACGCGCTGGCGCAGGGCGCGGCGATTCTGAAAGGTTGAGCGGTAAATCTGCAAGAAGGTCGTGATCACCTGCGCGACAGGGCCCAACCTATCACCAAACAAACCATGTAATAATTTCCGCGCCCGTCTCACATGGTGCGCATAGTGGTGCCGACCTCGCGCTTGAAACGGTCCTTGATTTCGTCGCTATCAAGAGTGTTCTCGGGCCAGTCTTGCGGCGGCAGGTGAGACAAGCGCAGGAGCAAGCGGGCGAGTTGCCCCACGTACTCTTTCAGCTCGCGTGCACGCACCTTGTCGGCCGTGTCGCCGGGCTCGCCACGATAGTCGGCGTCCGGATGGCGACCGACGAAACGCCAGCGCCAGAGGATGGCATAGGGGATGCCGCTACAGGCAAAGGAAAAACCGTCGTTGGAGTGATCGAGACCGTCGAGGACATGGCACTGCAGACCGTCGTCGAGCGCGTTCAGGGTGCGCTGGATCAGTGGGCGCAACTCGGGGAACTGCAGCACCACGCCCTTAATGGGACCGGCGCCAATTTCGTCCAGATTGACCACCAGCCTGGGAAGCGGCTCGGGGCCGTGGTGCCGCCGCACGTAGGCGGCCGAGCCCTGGAAGTTCTGTTCCTCGCCGCTCCAGGTGCAAAAGCGAATAGCGCGTCCGGGAACGGCACCCTCCTCCCGACACAGCTGGGCCAGGACGCGGGCCACGTCCAAAACAACAACCGTGCCCGAGGCGTTATCGTTGCCGCCGGGAGAAGCCGGATAAGTGTCGTGGTGCGCCCCCAGGACAAGCGTTTCATCCGGCCAGACAGCCCCGGGCAGTTCAGCCACAGTGTTGAAGGCCTGGGCGCGGTAGGAACGGGTTTGCAAGCGTATGGCCAAACTTTTATCTTCGCCGGCAGCCAGGCGCAGCACGGCCCCATCCTCGCGCGAGGTCAGGACAGTGGGCAAAGGATGGGGCAAAATCTGGCCCACTCTCTGGGCCCGGCGCTTGTCCGTGGTCCGATGGTACTCCATGCGGCCGCCACTTTTCTCGTCCACAACTACGGCGGCCACTGCCCCGGCGGCGCGCAAATCGAGGAGACGGTCGGGGAGGATTCTGGGAGGGCTGAAGGGTTCGGCGGCCAGATTGAGAACGGCGATGGAACCAGATAGACGGTCCGCTATGGGTTCTAGTTCGTGCGGCATGCCGAAGCCGGCGTCTACAAGAGGAGCACGCAGGTCGATCGGGGGGCAGTTTAGCAGCGGCAGCAGGGCAACGGGGCGCTCGTCTTCGGGGATGTACGCCTCTGCCGGCTCGTGGTCCCAGGTGTCTATATCGAATTCTTCGAGGCGGGCATCCGTCAGGCCGACCCGGTCCATCTGGTCTTTGATGTAGTGCGCCGCCCGCTGTTCGCCCGCTGTGGAGGCCCAGCGCGGGCCGATCCGGGTGCACAGTTCGGTCAAGTACTCTTGCAGCCGGGAGCCCACCCAGGCTTCACCCATGATGCGCCGGTCGATTTCGTCCCAATCTATAACCATAAGAAGGTATCCTAACGTCTTCCGAATCTACGAGTGTATAGCGATTTTTTCTATAAGACCAAATTGCGATGTAGCTGCTATCGAGTTCTATATGTTAATTGGCGCTAAAGGCGGCGTTTTTCGGAGTATTGCACGACTTCCTCGGCCAGGTGCGGAGGAATAAAAATCACCCCAACCCTAGTACCGAGAACCACATCGCCCGGAATACAAGTCGCCTCACCGATACGGGTTATGCCGTTGATGTCGGGCATGGTGACACCAGGAATGCCCTCCGGGTGGATCCGCCGCACATAGGTGCAGAAGTCGGGGATCCCCCGGATGCCCCGCAAATCGCGCAGACCGCCGTCGATGACCATGCCGCGTCCGCCGTTCGACTTGATCGCCGTAGTCAGATTGTCGCCGACCAGATTTACCCGGCCGAAGAGATCCGCTACCAATACGTCGCCGTCGATCATTTCGTCAATTACCCACGAGTTGAGGAAACCAATCCGGCCCTCGTCCTCGCCCTGCTTCAGCAAGGTTTTGTGCAGTTCGGGCCGCAGCGGGACCCAGCGGCAGGTGATCGCCCGGCCGACCAGCACACGCTCGGGAAAGAGAATGGTCCAATCGCCGGCAAAGTTATTGTGGTAGCCGTGCCCATCGAGGACCTCCCAGGCCTCTTCGGTCGTCACCGCTTCCATGCGTTCGAGGATGCTATCGGGCACCAGCGGCCGGCCTTTCGCATCGCGTTCCCCAGGCCACTGGCTGGTTATTGCGGCAATCAATTCGGGATCTGTTAGTTTCATCTGTCCCATTAGTGCTCGGACCTACTGCCATCGCGTTGCGTATTAGGCGCGGGCAACTCGGCAATGTACTGGTACTCGGGATCCCGCTCCTGCTTCTCCAAAATTTCGGCGATATGAGTCCATGTCTCGCGCAACCCCCGGGTGCAATACGGTAGGTCGTGTTTTATAAGTCGGTGCAGTCGACTCAACCTATAACACGGAACCGCAGCATACATATGATGTTCGATATGGTAGTTCATATGCCAGTAGAGAAACTGGACAAAAGGGTTTAGATAAATCGTTCGGGAACACAGACGAAAATCCGACACATTGTCCTGCAACCCCACATGTTGGGCCGAATTGCACAGCGATTGCAGCCAATTGCCAAACATCTTCGGGAAAGTGATCACCAGCAAAACGATCCAATATCCCAACGCTATAGACACCCCAGCAATCAACAGATGTCCAACTAATACGATGCGTTCCCATCTAGTGTAGGCGCGACGCCGTTCCGGATCACTTGCCGGAAAGAGCGTCTTGCCCCATGTGTCCTCGGGTAGACGTCCCGCAAACGTTTTGAGCTTGCCTTTAATCAGATCGTAGGCATATCTACGATTAATAATCGCCCGCTTCCACAAGCCTTTTAGGTCGTATTTCTGCGGAAACACGACCTCCATATCGTCGGGTGGATACAGCGTGTACTTGTGGTGCTCGGTATGGCTAGCCCAGAAATGGTGGTGGTTATACCAGCCCAGGAACGAGAAAATTCGCAGAAAAAAACGGTTGAGCCAGCGCGTCTTAAAAACCGAATCGTGCACCAACTCGTGAAAGCCGTTAATCAAGAAATGCCAGAAGTGGCCGTTGACAAAGACCAGCAGCGCCGTGATGTACCAGGGCCAGTGGGCCGACGAATAAATAGCAGCGCCCGCAGCCCCAGCCAACACCCCCAGGTAGCCGAGAGTCTGGGCAAAACCAAGAAAGTCGCTGCGTTTATTTAAACGAGCCAGTTCCTCACGCTCCAGGTGGCAGCGGTACCACTTGACGCGCGTCTTTTTGGCCGGCGCATTGTATTGGGGCCCTGCGGTCAGCACGTCCTGATCGGCGAGTATATCCTGGTCGGTATTATCGGGTTGGACGGGAGTGGTCATATGAAAATCCGTAGTTAAAGGCGAAAAAATACATACGGCCAATAAAAGGCGATTTCGACTCTTGTCAATATGCAGCTGACTCGACTGAGCGTCACACCTCTTCCACTACCGTCCCCTCAATGCCTCTCAAATTATCTTCGTAGGTGTAGTAGTAGACTACCAATACTCGACCGTCTTCCAACTCGACCGACCACGGATAACCACAATCTGACCCGTGCGAATCGGCCCGTACGATCAGGTCCGGCGCCGTATCCAGATCACCGCCCTCGGCATCGAGCACGCGGGCCATGCATCCCCTCTGCCCCTGCCAGCGCGTACCGACCGTGGCAAAAATACGCCCGTCGCGCAATCCCAACATATGTCCTGGACACCCCTCCATGGTCGTCTTGCGCCAGGGTGACCAGATCTCTCCCCCGTCGTCCGAATACACCTCCGCCAGAACGCTTTGCTCCCCCGGTCGCCTCGGATGACAACGAAAGAGCACGATAATCCGCCCGCCCGGCGTCAAATGAATTGTCGGTTCGCTAAAATGCGCCACCTCGTCCTGGGCAATGCGGCCAGCATACTCCCACGTCTCCCCCCGATCCTGCGACACCCGCAACATACCAAAGAACGGCTGCGACCCGTCCTCGTTCTCCGTCGCCTTGCTGGGCAATAACCAGCGCCCGTCGGGCATTTCCAACAGACCGCTGCGGCACACCCCGGTGTGTTCCGCCGGGTGGCCATTGACGGCATCGGGCAAGGGCGGAAAACGCAGCGGATGTGTCCAGCTCACCCCATCGTCCTGCGAGCGCACCCAAAATCCAATGCCGGGCCGCGAAAGCCACTCTGCACACTCGATAGAATCCGGCGTATCTTGTGCCACTAATTCGACCGTGCTGGCGTGCAAGAACAGACTGCCGTCGGCAACGGTATGGGTCCCAAAATCAATCACCCCACCCAGCGGATCCGTCGTGATCAAGTCGGGCGGTCCCCACGTCCGCCCCTCATCGCTCGAACGACAGGCTCGTATATCAAAGAGTGGATGGGCGTGATGACTCTGCCCGGTGACCGGCGAGCGGTGAAACAGCGCCAGCAAATCTCCCTTGGGGGTGCGCACTATATTGGGATGTGCCCCGTACCACCCTTGCTCGCGATAGATTGTAATATGATCGACGACGCGCCAGGACATAACGATCTCCTTTTTACTGTCATTGGATCAAATTTAGTTGACTGTACCATATATTATCTCATGTAGTGATATTGACGCAATATTATAACAGCAATTTTTTCAATCGAAGTTGGAGGCCCCATGCACACACCTGACAACGAAACCGTCCTCAGTCCCCAGGACCACGAGCATTTTCTGACCCAGGGATATGTAGTGGTACGCCAGGCTGTGCCACCACATATCCTGACAAAAGCGGTAGCCGCACTGGAGTCGGATACCCCGGACCCCGACTTCGACCCGGGTGCCGCCTGCACCACCGACCGGGTGCACCAGGTCATCGCCGAGCTTTTCGGCCCGCAATACCCTTTTGAAAAAAAACGCGGTGGCCGCGATATGACCCGACCACACCAACCCGACGCGGAGTGGGGCACGCTCACCGCCCATGTCGACGATTCCTATCCCACTCTCATGCCCAACGGCTGGGCCATCGGCACCTTTATCTTTCTCACCAAGGTACACTCACACGGCGGTGCTTTTATTTATTTTTCTGGATCGCCGTTGCGCTACCGCCAGGGCATGGCCCAGAGCTATCATTCTATTAAGGAGGTCGCTGCGGCCTCCCAATACTCGGGCCCCTTCAAATAATTTCTCGCCGAGCCCGGCGATGTTTTATTCTTTCACCACCTTATGGGCCACACCGGCTCCGACAATATCACCGATGCCACTACCCGCCATGCGCTGCTGACCCGCTGGAGGCCCTTTAAACGCATCGTTCCGGGCACTAAATCCTTCGACCAGATGTCGACCATTGAAAAAGCCAACTCGGCGCGCTACCTGGAACACCACTTCGACCTGGACTTGCAGGTCCAGCATACGCCCACTGATAAGAAAGCCGTCACGCTTTTACGCGACGGCTTCGCCGGTCTCGGACAGGTACTGACCTATGCCCTGCTCCATTTTGAAGGTCAGGCCCAACTGATCTTCGTCACCGCAGAAGACCCTACCCTCATTCGCCGTTTATGCAGCGATGATTTCATCCGCTGGCAAGACACCGACCCACTGCCACTAAACGCAGGCTCTATCCGCGCGCTGCATCTACACCAATACGGTTTCGCCGCCATCCTGGCCATCACCACCCAAGTTTATTCCAGTGACGACTTCGTCCACTGGAATCCACTGACTCAGCTACACCAAAGCCAGACAACCACCCCCTGGTACGTCTATGCCAAATACCCCAGCAAAATAGCCGGCGGCCAGGCCCTTTTTGTGGTCCCCGATTCAGATTCCTCTCAAGCAGTATGCCGTTGGGGCGAAGATTGGCCGAGCGCCGCTCAGGGCACAGAAGAATCCGTCGCTGTACAAGCGCCCCAAGGCTGCCGCATTAACGACCTTATAATCGCTGCCCGTTTCTCCGACTCCCAGTGCGCCTTTGTTGCCGACGTGCAATGCAACGAAACAGCACCGCCCCAACCTCATTATATCTTACCCCAAGATATCGCAATAACCGACGGCGCACTCCAACCCCTGGCCTATACAAGTGACACACCACCCCACCATATACGCATCTTCAACCGCGGCCCCTCGTACTGGTTGCTTACCTTCTTGCGCCGCTGCGATCAGCAGGACCATCTGTTCTGGGGATATATCGACTGGGACGAATCGCCTCCAACACTCCGATCTCTAAGCACTGCGGTCGCCTTTGACGAGGCGAAAAGTATTGTTGGCCTGATTTAGGACATAAACAAGGATTATGTCCGTGCAAATCGATAAACAGCAATTTATGACCGATGGTTACCTGATCATCCCGGTGCAAACGGCCGAATAGTATGCCTCATGTTATTGTCGAAGCTGGTCTACAAGATGACTTTTGAAGCGGAAGATTTTGGTTTTGATCTAATGAGGTATAAACAGATTGCCCAGCACTTCAGCACCGCAGAACTAAAATCTCTATGGCAATGCTTTACATCTTACCCACACCTATTCTCGCATCACCTCAGGCCCGCACCGCCGTGCGCCAATTGTCGTAATAGGTCTGTCCTCTTGCTGGCAGACTGGCGCGCACATTATCAGCTAAACACCAACGAAAACGCTCATCCAGTTTATCCGGCGGACCGTCCTCCTCGTATTTGACCAGTGCTCCCGTCAAAGTCAAACGCTGATCCACCCCTTCCGGCATCTTGCCACGATGGATGGTATTGCCGGTCCAGAAAACAGTCTGCCCCTTTTTTAAAACGATCTGCCGTCCGGTCGAAATTTCATTCAGCGGGTTATTAATCAAAGCCTCGCGCTCTTCATCCGTGCGGTAGCTCCGCTGGCTGCCCGGCACTATCCATAGACAGGCGTCCTCAACTAAGGCCATATGCCACTTGACCAAATTTTTGCGATGACGACCAAGAATCTCCATTTCTACTTCATATGTACCGTCCCGCTCTTCGCCGCCAATATCCCGATGCCAGCCACACTCGTAGCTGCCGCCGTCAATGGCCAAAGCACACAACCAGCCCAGGCGCAACTCGTCGCCCAATAGCGACTGCATATGGCGGTAGACGGGCTGCGAGCCGAGATACTCGGCAAAAACAGGTTCCTCAAACTCTGGCGCAATAAGCCCCCAGAACGTTTCCGCCTTTTCGCCCGGTCCACCCGTGCCGATCCTGTTGGCATCATCCACCACTGCGCCCGAATACACTTTTTCTTTAGCCCGCCGCATTGCCGCCGTCAGCGGCTCCAGCAGCTCCGGCTCCACCGCATCGTCGGCAATATAATACCCCTCGTCAAAATATTGATTAACTTGCTCCTTACTCGCCATACTACATCCTTTCAATTCCACTCGATTATAACACCGAGAGCTTCCTGTGGACTATTAAACAACATATGATACGCCTCAGCCGTCTGTTCCCAGGGCAGCCGATGCGTGATGATGGGATCGACGTTGAGGCGACCATCCAACAACATCTGCGCCGTGTCCTGCATATGAGCGCTGGGCTCGGGCACATTCCAATAACCAATAACGATTTGACAGCGCTGCATGATGCCCGAATCCAGCGGCAGCGCCCCCGATCCGGGCACGCCGTCGCCGGCCTGGTATTTCGAAATCAAGTGGATGACACCCCCACTGCGCAACATCCGTTGAGCCTGTTTAAACGATTCAACACCCGCATTGCCGCCGACGCATTCGACAACCACATCGGCGCCTTTGCCGTCGGTGAGATCTCTGACCGCCTCAACTGTATCTATATTTGCCGCATTTAATACCGTGTCGGCACCGCAAGTAGTGGCAATCTCGCAGCGCATATCCGTTGCATCAATAACTATAATCCTTCCCGGATTGCGCTGGCGCACGGCCTGGGCGTACAAATTGCCGACCAACCCTTGCCCAAGCACCACGACCGTATCGCCCTCATTGATCGGCGTGGCCCGCGACCATGCCACGCCCCCATTGGCCAGCGGCAGGAAGGTCGCTGCTTCATAGCTGAGACCCTCTGGCAAAACAAAAAGTCTTTCTCCACCACCGACTGCGGGTCGCACTACGTATTGGGCGTGGGGCGCCAGGGCCATCACGCGGGCGCCGGGCTGAATCTCGGTGACCTCCGCACCGACCTCGACCACCTCACCGGCATCGGAGTACCCCATGATCTCCGGACTGACCGCCTCCTCTTTCACATAACGCGCAAACAATTCTGAGCCGCGGCTGATGAGGCTGCGATTTACCTGCACCAGGGCGTCTTGTGGACCGGGGGATGGCACATCCACTTCAACCATCTGGACATTGCCAATTCCATCGTGTTTTTCGAGTCTCTGCATCGTTGCCATATAGGTACCCCTATTTAATGGTGAGCGCCGGCGGGTTGTGCCTGCTTATCTCATAATACAAATTGCCCAGCTTGATTTCTTTCTTAGATTCAACTAATAAGTGCAATTCATTCTTGGGGTGCCAAGAAGACGGCCAACCGATACATTTCTTCTGGCTAACAAAACACCCCCCGATGGAGGCACTTATGAAGAAG
>Ga0114996_10006317_pt1 | contig 13691 bp, 18 predicted proteins | sample ArcticOcean_MG_C_4_FD_87039 | JGI IMG/M metagenome (GOLD analysis project Ga0114996, IMG submission 87039) | Marine microbial communities from western Arctic Ocean - ArcticOcean_MG_CB4_134 | ecosystem: Environmental > Aquatic > Marine > Oceanic | place: Arctic Ocean: Canada Basin | collected... | reverse complement strand
GACGACAGGCCAGCGGCACCAGAGCCATAGATGATGCCAAAGAAGACGCCCTTGGCTGCCTGACGGGCCGCCTTGCCGGACTTTGTCTTCTTGTTGATGGGGTTCCCGGCGATGACTGCGGCGACCTCTGAGTGGACGTCTCCCTCGACCATATCCTCTAGGAGCTGATCATCGTCGGACAGCAGGGCCAGCACGCGCAGCTCAATACCAGAGTAGTCGAGGGAGACTAGCCGTCGCCCCATACCTGCAACGAAGGACCGGCGGACCGAGGTCGTCTCTCCCAGCAACTCTCGGTCACGCGGTATCTGTTGTAGGTTGGGGCCACTGCATGAAAACCGACACGTCTTGGCTGCGCCGATGTTGAACCGTGCTTTGATGCGCCTCAGTGATTTTTTATCTGACGACATCGTCCACTTGGTGGTGAGGCTCTCGCCGAAGCTGGAGAGATACTTGGTGATGGTCTTGTATTCGCAGAGCGTGTCGAGGAAGACGACCAGCATGTTGGACCCCTCTGAGGCCATGGCACCGGCCAGCAGCTTGAGGGTGTCGATCTTCATGGAGAGCTGTCCGGTCTTCTCAGTGCGTGGCCACACCGCCAGAACATTGTCCGGCATGTGGCGGGCGAAATAATCCGACCACTGGCCGTCGGAATTTATGTTGCCGATCTCGTCTTTGCCGACCATCTCTTCGAGGGTCTTGATGCGTGCTGTCTGCTGCTTAGTCCAGAGCTTGACCAACTTCCTGTGGTGATCTGGATCGAAGGCCATACCGGCGTCTTCCATCTCTATGACGGCGGGCACCATGTCGTTCAACATCTTGAAGCCGCTCCACCGGCCTTCGTCAGACTGCTGCGCCCAATACTTCCACAGCTCCCACGTCCAGTGGGCGTCGCAGTAGGCGTAATCCTTCTGGCTCTTCGTGAGCTTCTTCGCGCTCCAGTTACTGACCTGTTCCTCCTTGTCCATGTTGTGCTCTAAGTCCCACAGCAGCAACTGCTTGAGGGAGTAGGCACCGCCGCCGAGGATGGCGCGTCTGAGGTTGCCGACGTCGAGGCAGTCTACCCTGACACCGGCATCGAGGAACCAGCGGTTCTCGAACCCGGCGTTGAAGACAATCCACTGACCGCCTTTGAATAATTTTGCGACCTTGCGGAAACCGCCCTTGATGCCGTCGAAGTCCACAAGGTAGTGGCACTTGTCGTTGCACAAACTGACCAGCCGGGCGCGGCCTTCCTTCGGAACAAGGCACGTCGTCTCGAAGTCCAGCGCGGTCGCCCCAACTTTCTTGCAGCGTTTGAGTGCTTTCTCAAGGGCGATTGTGGTGGACACCATGGTGTATTTTATAGTAGGGCTGGTCTCAGTTGATTTCATAAGGCTAACCTCCTGTTGGAGCAACTAATGTAGAATGTAGAAAAATATGAAGAACTAGGCCCGGCCCGCAAGGACCGGGCCTAATTCTATCTAAGCTACTTCTTTTTGCGCGTAGCCTTTTTCTTCTTCTTCTCCCGCTTCGGCTTTACCCCGTCCAACAGATCGTCTTCTGACAGATCGCCATCGAAGTAGGCCGCAGCGGCAGCCCTCGAAACCCAAGACTGCACGTCCAGAGTAGGCTTCGGAATGTTGTCGACACCCTGAGCACTAAACGTCGTCGACCCAAAAGTTATGACCGGCATGTCCGGTTCCGCAGCGGTGGACCGTGCAACGATCTCCCTCATCAGGTCAGCCACAGAGTTTTTTCCTGATCTAGAGTTACAGGAAAACTCCACCTGCGACCCAAGATTGTCCAGAGCAATAAGCCCAAAACCCAGAAGTTTTTTCCAGCCCTCGTTTGTCTTTTCGTTGTAAGGACCGTGATCTTGTAGGTCGTCTTGATGGACCCCCTTTTCAATATCGTCAACAACGTCCCACTGCACGGCGTCGTGACGCTTGCCGTTTTTCCAGCAGATGAAACCTCTGAAGAAGGACTGTGGTTCAACCAAGTAGAACTGGTCTGGGTCAACCTCCTCTTTATTCCGGCCCAAGCTGTATTTGCCCGTGCCGCCGGAGAAGGTCAGCCACTCTTTAGAGTTACTGTCTCCAGAGGTCGCGTCATCGGCAGCCTGCAGCATGGCGTCAGATAGTGAGCTGACGTCGACGGACGGAAGGTTGTCGCTGTTTAGGTACTTCGTTAGATCATTAGCCATTTTACTATTTCCTACTTTCTACTTTGCTAGGTGGGCTTATGCCCGTTTCACCGTCAGCCGTTCTGAGGGCTGGCCGATGGTTTCAAACGGCGACAGGTTTATTCCTGCAGCCGCTACGGCCTTCTTGTCTAAGGAGGCTCGTCCCTTTGAGATGGACAGCGACACTTCGATGTTGCCGACCATCACCTTGTTTGTTGACCGCTGCTTGAGGCCGTTCTTAATCTCCTCCTGCAGGGCTGCCTTCTGGACTTTGATCTGGTCTTCCTGATCCTTCAGACCCATGTACGAAATTGCAGCGGCGTCCATGTTGCTGCCACGGTTGGCACGCGACCTGTCGGCGGCGACCTCGTCGTGCACGCCGCACGCAGCCTTGAAGGAGCACATTGTCTTGCACTCCTTTCCGCCGTCGCGCTTTCCCTCGCGGTCTAGATTGGCGACGTCTTTGGTGCGCAGTATCTTCGACGCCCGCTTGGCCATCTGATCAAGGATAGCCTTGTTGCGCGGCACCGGAAACTCTGTGATGTCGTGGTAGTTGGATGCGTCCATGTAGAGCAGCACGCCGGTAATCTTGACGCCCTTCGGCCTGTCGATCTGCTGATCGATCAGCTCCATAGCGATCTCGAGCTGGGCGACGTGGGCGGGCTTCGGAAGGTTGGTCTTGTTGGTGCGCGGGTCGATGGTCTTGAACTCGGGTACGATCCAGACGTCGTCATACTTGATGATGCCGTCAGGCGTCGCGCTGATCTTGCGCTTGGCATCCTGCAGGGAAAGTTGGTCACTGCCAACGTGCTCCAGCGGGACGTTGGCGGCGGTTAGGCTGGCGACGATAAACTTCTCGCCGTGCGTGCCGCGCCGTGCGTATCCCCAGTCCTGCGCCTCTCCCTTGGCACCGTTCTTTTGATACCACTGCTTCCTGATGCAGCTCATCGCTTCACTTGCATTAAGGTAGGCGTCGCGCTGCTTCTGGTCGAAGCGACCGGCGTCGTTGATGTCTGATCCTATAATCAGTAATTCCTGCAGGGTCTTCATAGTGAATAGTCCTTCTTCCAGTAGAGTGAACCGATAATCTTCTTAAACTGCCCGCGTGCAAACTCCATCGCGTCGTCACAGCATCGGTCCAGATGTTCCTGATCGAGCGGCTCCAGCATGACCGGCGGGTTGACCTGACGCTCCATGCACTGGCCGAGCAGCTTCTTGAGCCGCTCGTTCTCGACCTGAAGATCGTCGATGTCATCCTTGAGGCGGGCCTCACGCCGCTCTGACGTGTCGGTGCCCGTGCTTGTCGTGTGGTCGTCGTGGTAATCAGCCATTGGCTTGCTCCATCATGGTTGCGTGTCCGCGTGCCTTCGTGGCGAGGATACGGCGCACTGCTTTTTCTAACTTCACGTCGGCCTCAAAGACGTCGACGTGGACGTGGTTGGCTTGTCCGATGCGGTGGCACCGTGCGTAGAACTGATCCTGCTCCGCCGGGCTGAAAGTCGTCTCGACGCAGATGACGTGGCTGCCGCCGGTCAGCGTAATGGCGACACCCATGGCCTGTATCTGGCCGATGAGAACTTGTGACGCCCCACGGTTGAAATCATCGATAAACGTGTCCCGGTGCTTTGCCGGGGTGCGGCCATCGATGACGTCAACGGCGATGCTCTTGGATTTTAACGCGGCATATAAAGCGTCGATGACATCATGGTGGACGGCACCGACCAAGATAGGCGAGATGCCTGCCTCGACCCTGTCGATGATCTCCGATACAGAGTGTTTCACTTTGGCGATGCCGATCTTGCGGCGGATGGTTGCGAGGGCCGGGTCTTTGTTGGCAACCTTCTCCTGTATCTGGGCCATCGTATCCTTCTCTGTATCCTTGAGCATTGCCTTCAGCTCGGCGTCGGCCTCGAGCTGCACCTGCAGATGGTTGATAGTCAGCGGCGGCATCTGCGCCCAGACATCGGCCAGCTCACGGCGGACGGCAAGTCCACCATCGAAGAGCCACTCGTTCAGCTCAGTGGTGTTGCGGTTGCCGACGACGACCGTTGCCGGAACCTTCTGGTGTGAGGAAAATTTCTTCTGCTGGGTGATGCAATAACGCAGGTAATATTTTGCCAAGGTATCGTTGCCGACACGCTTCTTCAATCCGTCCATGTCGGCGCGACACAGGAATGGCCAGATGTCGCAGTTATATCTGGTCGACGGGGTGCCGGTCAGGAACCAGCAATATGGAATGTCGTCGCACAGACCGCCCGAGCCGAGAATAGCTTTGGTCCGCTGCGAGGGGACCGGCTTCTTTGTGTAGTTGTTCTGCTTGATCTTGAAGAGGGCGTGCGCCTCGTCGCAGATGAGAACCTTCGCGCCCAGTGCCTTCAGCTCGTCACGACGCTTGGTCGCAATCTGGTAGGACATGATGTAGGCGTTGGCCTCTGGGTCTAGCGACTGCTTGCTGGTCCTAATGATCTGAGACGTGGCTTTGCTGCGCTCAAAGAACTCATCGAACTCTTCGGACCACATACTAAGAGAGATAGGTGGGCCAATAATAATAACCCGCAGGATATCCCCCGTACCTTCGAGGGTCTCCGCTACCATTTTAGCAACGACCTGTGGTTTATATGGCTGCATATGCCGGATGACTTCTCTAATAGCCTGCAGGGCGGTGAGGGTCTTGCCGCTGCCCATGCCGGAGAAGTTACCGGCGAAAGACTTGGATGCCAAAAAGGCAGCATCTTCAATTTGATGGGGAAGCAGTTGATGCTTCATAATTTAACCTCCTGTGATCTCATGTTCTGATTAAGCTATCTCTACATCCCAGTCAACTAAAATGATCTGGGCGATCTCGTCCACTATCTCTGGGTCGAGGTCGGCGGTGTTTACAATGTGTCCGGTGCCGCAGTCTAGGCAGCGTCCGCCGAGGGTATCTCCAGTGACGACGATGGGTTTTACGGAATTTTCTCCGCACGCTTTGCACTTGATCATGTGGTGTCTCCAGCCAAAAGTTTCTCGATGGCGATGCTTTTATCCATGCCGTTGCGGGTCAGCCAAGTGATGGCCTGTTGGTAATCAATCTCGCCGCGCTCGATGCGGCCCTTGAGGATGGTCGGGTAGTCCAGTGGCAATTCAGTTAGGCTTTTCATGTGATCTCTCCTTCTTTGCAAATGTAGTGGAGCCGGGCGTCGGCGAACTTACGAACGGCCCACCAGTGTCGGCCCCCCGCGTCGAATGTCAGGGCGTCGTCCTCGACGGCCAACAGGTTGTCTAGGACGATGGGCTGCCACGGCGTCGACCACGTCTTCATCTCGATGGACACGGCCTCTTGGATGGGCACCTTCTCTTGGCAGGCGTACCAGCCTAGGGTGTTCGGCTGCCCCATGGCGTTGGCATACCGGACGAGCATATCGCGAGTATGCTGACCCCAGTCGGCGTTGTCGGCCTGCTCTTCCCACGGCAGGAACATGCCTTCCTTGAGACCGATGCGGACGTGAGGCACCTTCTTCCCTCGGCCATGGCTGCATATGCCGGTCGTCCGGTCACCGCGTGCGTCGGTCGTGGCCCAGACGAAATCATTCGGCCACTCGTCGGACGCCGGGATGGTCGGGATGAGCGCACCTTCCAAGAGGATGTACGGAAGGTGCGCGAGGCTGGTGTGATGGTACAGCATTAGGCTGCCTGCTCCTGCTCTTGGGGTTGAAGACCGTCAGTGTAGTCGACGGCCTTTTGCGCGTCACGCGCTGCCCTGAAAATTGCCTTCTTGTCGGCCTTGATGATCTTGAGCCAAGCCGCCAGATACTGCGCATGATCTTCGCGGACTTCGCTTTCGATGCCGAGCTTGGCGCAGGTGATGCTGGCATAGATTTCGGCGACCAGCTCCTCTTCACCATACGACAACTTTCTTTCGCAGCGGTTCTTGCCGCCCTTCGTCCAATGGCCCAGCTCATGGAGGGCCGTGCCGTAGTAGGCAACCGCGTCGTCGAACTGCTCATAGTCAGGGAGCTGGATGCGGTCTTCGCTGGGGATGTAGAAAGCCTTGTCGCCGCCGTGCTTAACGACCGCGCCGGTCGCTTTGATGTAGGCGTCGGCCTCGGCACAACGAGCTTCGGTGTTCGCGGCGTCGGCGTCGATGACTGGAAAATATTTCTCCGGCAGGCCATCGATCTGCTCGGCGTTGAATACCGAGTAGCAGCGCAACAGGGGGATCGTGATGTCTTCCCCTGTCGTGCGGTCTTTGGTCTCGAAGGGTTTGAAGAACACGACGGTCGTGCCCTTCTCACCGGCACGCACCTGACCGCCGACCGACTTGGCCTGCTTGTAGGTGAGCCAGTTGGCGTTGCCTCTGCCGGTCAGGGCGAGGATGAAAAGGTTGATGCCTTTGTAGTGCTGCCCGGTGAAACGGGTCGGCAGGTCACCGCCGAGGGAGGCCCAGCTTTTCTTCCACTGGCCGGTGCCCGCTTCGAGCTGGGCGATGAGTTGGTCGGTGACGATCTTCTCGATGTCTATTTTCTTTTTCATAATCAAAAACTCCCTGAAGGGGCGGCTTACGCCGCCACCTTCGCCTGCTCGTCGCTGATCCGCAGCGACACGGTTGTGGCGGTCTTGGAGAACCGAGCCGCCAGCTCGGGCAGCTCGGCCTTGAAGGCTTTGCTGTCGATGGTGGAACGAACGGCCTCGACGACGAGGACGCCGACACCGTTGGTGCCGGGGATGAAGGTGCCAACCGGACGGCTGTCCAGCAGCTTGACCCGAAGCGCGGTGCGCTTCTTGGTCAGTGCCTTGATCTCAACATCGAGATCGAGGAATTGGTCGACTGTCTTTTTCATAATCATAACTCCTTGTTGGTTGAACGATCTAAAATATAACAGGTCAGATACTGATTGTATATGGTTAAAAAAGGGAGGGTGCCCGTTTCTGTCACCCTCCCAAAAATTATATCGTGACGCTTTGCGGCGGCACATGGACGAAGTCGCTGCCGACTTCTCGGTTGCCGGGGAACTCCCAGACGTGGGTGACGGGATCGTCGGTCTCGGCGACGCGGGTTGCGGTAACCGCGAACCAACGACCGGCGAGGTGATCGACGTTGCCCTGAGCCTCGGCCTCGGTAGCGAAGCGTTGGCCGTTACGATGCCAGCTAGTCTCTGAGCCGGTCTGAACTTCTGCTGCGAATGATGTGGTCATGTTACTTTTCCTCTTCGATGGTTTCGGGGGTGAAGCGTGTACCGGCGGCGTGGGCGACTGCTTGATCCCATGCCTCGGCTTCAGTGGCAGCCCACTCCCAAGCATGGTCGAGGTCGCGGCTGCCTTGGCTGGTGTCGGTGCCGGTCACGACCCACTTCTTGATGGTGGGTTTTGTGTGACGGGCGATGGCGTCGCGTAAACACTTATGCATTTTATTTACTCCTGCAGATGGGGCCGAGGCCCGTTGCGACCGACACTGGGTCAGTCAGGTCTTTGCCGCACCGACCGCAGCTATCATTGTGCTGGATGGTCAGCTCGGCGGGGATCAGGTCCGAGGCTAGAAGGCCAAGGGTCCAGTTCAACGCCTTGAAGCTGGTCGCGTCGGGCTTCCCCTTCTTACCGGCGCGGAGGGCGTGGCGGCTGTCGTTGAAGACGGTGCCGAGGAACGCCCAATCGCCGTCCCAAGAGTTGTCGGACCCGAAGAGGTGCTTCACGAAGAAGACCCGCTCGTCGTCGGACTGGGAAAGCTTGAAGGTGAAGTGGGTGCCGGTCGCGGCGGACGTCAGGGTGACGACGGCTTTACCTGAGAAGATAAAGTCAAGAGCCTCGGCGGCGGTTTCAAAACCTTGGTGCGACATGAGAAGAACTCCTTAAAAATTTTGTTATCGACTTACTGATTGGAAATTAGCATGGATCAGATACTGATGTCTACAGCTAATATCAGTATATGATAACTTTATTAACTGGACTTTGCTCGGGCGTTGTGACTACAACTGCAGTCCATTTACAGGAGGTTGATTATGAAGAAGCTAGTCAAGGCGGCCTTGGCCGTTGCCAAGCACTACCCGGTATTTCCCACCAATGATAAAATGCCCTGCTGGTCGAACAAAGAACTCGCCGTCAAGAAGGGCGACGGCGGCTACAAGATAGCCAGCCAAGACCCGAAGAGGGTCGAGGAACTTTTCTCCCACAGACGTGCTACCGAGATCGCCGTGCCGATGGGCGCGATGAGCGGATTGCTGTGCGTCGACGTCGACCTTTATAAAAACCCTGCCTTAGAGGGTTGGGTCGTCGACAACGAGAAATACCTTAGCACCCGCTACCACACAACGCGGTCCGGCGGCCTTCACTTTATATTCAAGCATCCCGGCGACAACGTGCGCTTCCCCTCGACACTGCGCGAAGGTGTCGACCTCAAGGCCGGGGGCACCGGCTATATCTGCTGGCCCGGCACCGAGGGCTATAATCTTGTCAGTGAGGATGTGCCCATCAACGAGTTCCCGATGGAGCTGCTCAAAGAGGCCATGCTGGCCAAAGGGGGCACTGGATCGTTGACCGGCGGCGACAGCTACAACCCCGCAACCGACGACGACCTCGTCAAGAGCATCCAAGAAGGTACGGAGCTTTACCCTGCGCTGCGTTCGTTGGCGTATCGGATGCCGGGCAGGCGACAGGACAACGGCATGTACCTGAGCGAAGGTGAGATGGTCACCATCCTCCGTAACGTCATGGACACCTCGGTCGCTGCTGACAGTGGCCATGCCCGGCACGATGACTGGGTCGACCGTCGGGGCAAGATAAAGGAGTTGGTGTCGACCGCTATAGACAAAGAGAAAAACGATGTGTCTCTCACCGAGGTAGAGATTGCCGCTATCACAAAAGGCGACAGCTTCATCAAGGCGCAGCAAATGATTGCGCAGGGCACCCGCCCTATTGGTCCTCAACGGGTCAGCACACCGAAGGATGTGGAGGCCCGTATAGCGGAGATGAGGACCGCGAAGAAGGAAAGCACATCGCCAAAAGGCAGCGAGATTACAAGCGACTTCGTAAAGCTAAACGTCGAGCAGCTAAGAAGTATCGTTCTTCCACCCATTAAATGGGTCATCCCACAAGTGATTGCAGAGGGGGGCACAGTGGCACTGGCGGGCATGTCGAACGTCGGCAAGACCAGATGGATGGCAGCCCTCGTCGTGGCTATGTCGGTAGGTGACACTGCACGCATGGGCTTGCCCCAGTGCGTCGGGAAAGTTTCCACGCTGTACATCGCCAACGAAGAGCACGTCGAAGATATGGCACGGCGATTTAAAGCGTGCGCGTTGCAGCATGGTGACAAGAAAGGCGCGGACATTATTGTGCGCGGGAAGAAGACTGGCTCGTTCCGGCTGGTTGCTATTAACGAGACCGGCCACCCAGAGGTGGACGAGAAGAATGTCGCCATCCTCGTCGCCGAGATACGCCAGTCTGGTTGTAGCATGGTGGTGTTGGACCCATACGTTACGCTGGCCGAAGGGGGTGACGAGAACAGCGCGACGACTGCCTCAATGCTGACCAAGGCTATGCTGCTGGTTATATCAATGACGGGCTGCTCGATATTCTTTCCACATCACACACCAAAGGACAGGGCACGGGACAACGACGCCTTCCGAGGATCAGCCGACGCTTTTCGTGGATCAGGGGCCATCTACAGTTCGTTGGATATGGGTTTCACCTTGTGCAATTATTTGCCTCGAAACAAGGAGCAGCGCAAAGCGTGGAAGCAGCAATACCTATCAGACAAGCTGTCGCGTTTCATCGTCTTAGACTGCGCGAAGATCAGGGAGGGGGAGGCTATCACTGAAATAATTATGCAGCTCGTTCCGCAGAACATGGATAAGGGTGAAGGCGACCCCATCGGTGTGGTGCAGATGTCATCCGAGGCCGACGCTTCTAACGCCCTGCTTGCAGGCACCATTGATACACTGGCGAACGGTGAACTGGCGCGTGCTATGATCAACACCATCGGCGAGGGTGAGCACAAAAACATGATGGCACTGCACCGTATGATGAAGGGACATAAGTTGTGGCCAGACGTGTCGAAGACGCCGGGTAAAGATAAGCTGTTTGATATGTTCGAGGAGCCATACAACATCGACGCTGGCAGCGTCCACGTCATGTGCAGCAGCAAGGGCATGTGGCGCGTAATCATAACGGAGACAGAGTGATGGGGGCCACGATGACAATATTAAAAGCTACTTTGAGGCTAAGTAGGCGAATAGTTTCTACCGGGTTTTGTTGTGCGTTATCAAGGGATACCTCCTACCTACGTCTACGCGTAGGTAGGGGGTAGTAGAAGAGGGTTAACTCGTTGATGTTAAAGAGCTATTATCTACGTCTACGCCTACGTCCCTAAAGGGACACGCCGCAGGCGGTAGTCCCGTGGGAACGAGAGGTTATTATGAAAGATGAAAGACGGAAGCTGGAATATCTCCTTGGGAGAATTTTTCAGGACGGCGCAGAAATAATTGACGCGCTAGAGGGAGAGTATTTTGATGAGGCGGAAGAGGTTCTGCATTCGTATGTTGAGAACGTCGGCGAGGATTATGATGCATCCGACGGACAGGAGGATGTCGTCGTTGAGCTGCTGAGGGGAGAGGACTTACTAAAACTAAGATGGAAATTCTTTTTAATGCATTGGGAGATTACAGATGATCATTCTAGGAATTGACCCCGGCATCACAGGCGGGGCAGCAATCATATCGACAGAGATATACCGTAAGCCCATCGTCGAGGAGGCCGCCCGGATGCCCATTTACATGGAGGGCAAGAAGGAGCTGATTGACAGCGAAAATTTATTTAAGTGGTGGATGAAGTGGCCCATCGATGTCGTTGTCATCGAGTGGGTACACGCCATGCCCGCCCAAGGCGTCACGTCATCGTTCTCGTTTGGGCGCAGCACAGGAGCTGTCGAGGCAGTGGCAAAGCTCGTCGCACCTAAGATTGTATGGGTCAGCCCGCAGCGATGGAAGAAGCACCATGGCCTGCTCAAGAAGGACAAGAGGGCCAGCCTCGATCTAGCCGCAGAGAAGTTTGGTGATGCGTGGAAATGGCACAAGCGTGTTGAGGATGGCATCGCCGAGGCGGCGTTGGTGGCACTGTGGTGTGTGGACAATCTTAAATGATAGGAGTATATGGGAGGCATGGCTAAACATCATTACGTTTACGCTCTCACCGACCCGACTAAGTTCGGTAAGCCTTTCTACATCGGCAAGGGCAGCGGTGATCGTAAGGTGCAGCACTTCAGATCAGTGAGCAAAGAGATGTCCGGTGCTGAGACCAGCGACAAATTTAAAATTATCAAAGGCATCCGAGACAAAGGGCTACAGCCCGGTGCCATTGTCCTCAGTCATCACGATGAGGAGGAGGCTGCGCTGATCGAAGAGCGCAGGGTCATCGAAGAGATTGGCCTCGATAACTTGGTCAACAAATCCATCGGTGGTGAGGGTGTGAAGACAACGAAGAAATCCACAGCCAAGGTTAACCTCACAATTAAGGAAGAGAATTTTTGTCAGCTCATAGTTAGCAGCACATGCGGATCAGCGTCCGCCGCTTATGGCGTGGCATATGAGCCAAAGAAGGCGACGAAGAAAACAATAAATGAGATGGCTGCACGAATAATGAAAAAGCCCAAGATAGCCGCAAGGATCGAAGAGCTGCGTGCGCCAGTCGTTGCGAAGACACGGTATGATATGGAGTGGTGTCTGGGTAGACAGAACGACGCAGTGCTGTTGGCGGAGGAGACGGGCAACGCTGGAGCGATGAGTGGAGCGACGCGAGAGATTAGTAAGCTCGGCGGGTTGTATCCAAGCGAGAAGATCGACGCGACAATTACAGGCGACTTGGCACTGCGACTGCAGCAGGGCAGAGCACGCATGAACGAGGAGGATGAGAAATGAAGACGGAACAGCAGGACGGCGTCGCGTCTGGAGGCGCACACCAACATCACAATCATCAATGGGGCACGCCTCCGCCGGGGGCAGGCACCATGAAGGTGTGCAAGAATTGCGGCGAGAAGAAGACAACCTTCACCGACCGCGCCGAGTGCGTGGGTCGTCCAGCTATTGGCATGGTTGAAAGTAGGCACGACTATGATCCCTTTTAATTTCTACAGCGACGTCGACGAGCCTGATGGCTTCGGCATGGCGCGACGGCGTGTGCTTTGGGGTCTTGTCTACACTGGCAGACCACTCGGCATTATCGGACGCATCAAGGTTTGGATATGGCTGCGCCAATGCGAACGATTTATCAGGAAGGCATGTTGACCACATCAACTGACGAAGACCAGCTCATTGACCTGATGGCTACTTGCTACGCCAACCCGCTCAAGCATGTCCTCGTCAGTTATCCTTGGGGCGTGAAGGGCACGCCGCTCGAAGGACGGGACGGCCCAGACTTATGGCAGCGAGAGTTCCTCATCGAGCTGGGCAAGCAGGTCAAGGACAGAAACTTCGACGGCGTCAACGCAGTCAACCCAATTCAATTCAGCACGGCCAGCGGCCACGGCATCGGCAAGTCATGCCTGAGCGCATGGATAATTAGATGGATCGGCGACACGCGACCGGACAGTGCTGGAACCATCACAGCGAACACCGCCGAGCAGCTCAGGACGAAGACATTCGCCGAGCTGGCCAAGTGGCACAACCTAGCCATCACCAAACATTGGTGGACGTTGAACGCAGGCAGCGCAGGTTCGCTCAACATGTATCATCGAGACAACCCGAAGCGATGGCGGTGTGATGGACAGACGTGCCGCGAAGAGAACAGCGAAGCCTTCGCCGGGCAGCACAGAGAGAACAGCACATCGTACTATCTCTTCGACGAGGCTGGCGGCATCCCCAACAAAATCTTTGAGGTGCGCGAAGGTGGGCTGACCGATGGTGAGCCGATGACGTTCGACTTTGGCAACCCGACGCGGAATAGTGGCCGCTTCCATTCCAACATGCTTGGCAAGAACAGGGGCCGATACATCAAGCGGTTCATCGACAGCCGAAGCGTTGATATCACCAACAAGGAATACCTGCAGCGACTGATCGATGACTACGGTGTGGACAGCGACGTCGTGAAGGTCCGCGTGCTCGGTCAGTTCCCATCAGCATCAAGCCATCAGTTCATCAGCGGTGACGATGTCGACGCAGCCATGCTCAGGGAGATGACGCCCTCCGAATACAACTTCGCCCCGACCATCATCGGTGTCGACCCAGCGTGGACAGGCGACGATGACTTCGTGATCCAGCTACGACAGGGCAACAACTCGAAGACGCTCGGCGTGTATGCCCGCAACGACAACGACGTGCAGATGGCACAGCTCATCGCCCAGTTCGAGGATGACTACGATGCCGACGCCGTGTTCGTCGACGGCGGCTTCGGCACAGGCATCGTGAGCATCGGCCACACCATGAGCCGCGACCATTGGCAGATCGTGTGGTTCAGCGACAAGAGCCTCAACCCCGGTTGCCTCAACAAGCGTGCCGAGATGTGGGAGAGCGTTCGCATCTGGCTGAAGGAGGGCGGGTGCCTCGAAGAAGACGACATCATGCGT
>Ga0114996_10006315_pt1 | contig 13692 bp, 16 predicted proteins | sample ArcticOcean_MG_C_4_FD_87039 | JGI IMG/M metagenome (GOLD analysis project Ga0114996, IMG submission 87039) | Marine microbial communities from western Arctic Ocean - ArcticOcean_MG_CB4_134 | ecosystem: Environmental > Aquatic > Marine > Oceanic | place: Arctic Ocean: Canada Basin | collected... | reverse complement strand
TGTTTTGCTGCACGTGGTGGATATCTCGCACCCCAATGCTCCTGAGCACGTTGAGGTGGTTGAGAAGATCCTTAGCGATCTGGAACTTACGGATAAACCGCGCGTATTGGCGTTGAATAAGGCGGACCTGCTGGACCCTGGTGCCGACTCGAGCCTGATGGCAGAGATTGGTGGAACGAGGGCTGTCTTGACGTCGGTCGTTACCGGCTTGGGGCTCGACGAACTCCTCGACACTCTGCAGATGGTGGCGCACCAGGCGGCTGCGACGCTGGGCGCAGTTACCACGGCCTAGAAGGCGACCACGGACGCAAATGCAGGACGATCAAGAGCTGAACAAGAATTTCACGGTGACCTCTGTGGTGCACTTGGTTTTCATGGCCGCGCCGGTGATTTACGCGCTGATCATTGCGTTTCTGGCCGATAAGTCGATGCTTCCGCAGCTGGACGACCGCCTACATGTTGCGGTGCTTGGCACTGTCGCGGCTGCTGCGGTCGTGTTATTGCTGGTCAGGGAGCGACTCTCAGCTGCGGGGGCCCGCGCAGCGTTGGCCAAGGGCCAGAGCATTCCGGAGGCGTTAGCCGCGGCGCAGTTAATGCGCAGCGCAATCAATGAGACGGTGGCGGTGCTGGGTCTCGTGGCGTTCTTGCTGACGGCGAATATGGGTATGTCGTTGGTGTTCATTGCAGTGGGGTTGTTTGCTCTGGTGCGGACGCGCCCGAACAAAGATGAGTGGCGGGCTGCCGCCACGAAAGGACGACGAAAGGATGGATGACGAGTTCACGCTGCCCGCGAGGGCCTTCTTCAGCTGTGAAGAGGATGGATTTTCGGTCGTGGACGGCGCGCTGATGCGGAATACGCTCGCGTTGGCGTCTATTGAGCCAGCGCTGAAGTTGTGCGTGGGTCCCGGGAACGTATTTGAACAGCGTCCGCTGAAGCTTGCGGGACGCCAAGGTGATGTCGTGAGCGTGGAGTGCGATGGCGGAGTCGTGGTGCACTTGGACTTTGCCGAGATGCTGGCGCGCGTTCAGCGGAACGACGGTGAGTTTCTGTACATGGGCGGACTCGAGGATGGAAACTCAGGCATGGGATTCATGGCCGCGCGCTAACGGTGGTTGGTTGGGTCCCGCTGAGTCATGTGAGTAGCGGCTAAGGGTGTCTCACCCTGTCTCTCCCTTATGCATCATAGCTACGCACTATTTACGTTATGTAAACTAGCCTAAGTTTTGTCCGCTCTCCAGGATGGTCTCCAGATGCTGGAGTCTCCTGTTGAAACAGGTGCCTGTGGGCGTGTGGTTTGTCCACGGGGTCGTATTTGCGTGGATGCATGCGTTTTTGGGCGTCTGGGTGTAAGCGCACTCCTGGAGCCGGTAGTCCGGGCGTTGGGAACGCTTGGGCGCGTGCTAAAATCGTAGCTGTGCGTTTGCGGGGCGATGACCTCTTGCCGAGCGCGTGAGGAGCCTGGATTTGCGCGCTTTCCCGGTGGTTGTTCTCTCCACGGTTGGTTTGTTGCTGTTGGCTGCTTGTGGTAGCAGCGAGCCTTCGAGCCTCGCCGAGACCGAGGAGGTCGTCGCGCAGCTTCGCGAGGTGTTCATCGGCCGTGCTTCCCTCTCCGACGATGCGATCAATCAGGCTGCGATCCAGGGAATCTTGGATTTCCTGGATGATCCGTACACGTCGTACCTGGAAGCCGGTCGCTATACAGATTTCACCGACTCGCTGAGCGGCACTGGTGCTACGTTTGAAGGCATCGGTGCTGAGGTGTCGATTCGCGACAGTCAGGTGATGATTGTTGGCCCGCTGCCCGGGTCGCCGGCGATCAAGGCTGGTGTGGAGCCTGGCGATATCGTGCTGGCGGTCGATGGCGAACCTACCGAGGGACTCGACCTTCTGGAGGCGGTTGTGCTAATCCGTGGGCCGAAAGACTCGACGGTGGTGCTCACCATCCTGCGCGCAGGTTCGCTTCGACCGCTGGATATTCCGGTGGTCCGTGACACAATCGAGTTGACGAGCGTGCTGGCACGGATGCAACAAGATGACGTGGGTTACGTCCGGCTCAATGCGTTCGACGCAGTGACGGTTTCAGGGATGATTCAGGCGGTCGCGGATCTGCGTGAGACTGGTGCGAAGGGCCTGATCCTCGATCTCCGCAACAACACCGGCGGGCTGGTGGAGGCGGCGGTGGGCGTTGTGAGTGAGTTTGTGACTGAAGGCCTGGTTTGCACGGGTTGCAATCCAGGAGCCGAGGAGGACCTGCATCGGGTTTCTGGGACCGGTTCGGCACATGATTTGCCGTTGGTTGTGCTGGTGAACGGGTTTTCGGCCAGCGCGTCGGAGATCGTTGCGGGCGCGCTGCAAGATCACAGGCGCGCGGCGGTCATCGGTACGACGACGTTCGGAAAAGGTAGCGTGAACCTGTTGCTGCCTCTGGAAACAGGGTCGGGTTTGTACGTGACTGTGGCGCGATGGTTCACACCTGAGGGCCAGGTAATTGAAGGCAATGGCATCACGCCGGATATCGTGGTGGGTGCCAATGGGAACGTGCAGTCGGCGCAGCGCCTGGGAGCACTGACGCAGCCGCTGTGCGTGGCGTTCGATGAGGAGCGTGACAAGCTCGATGGCCTGGATTATTTCGTGGACGCGCTGGATGGCCTGTGTACGCTTGAGGCGACGACAAGCGATGAGCCGTCGTCGGATCAACAGTTGGACAGAGCGCTTTCAGAGATTAATAAGTTGATAGACTGATACACAGATGCCTACCACACGCAAAACAAAACCTGCGGCGAAGCCGAAGACCGAATCTACTCCCTACTTCAAGACGGTGGCAGACAATCGTCGCGCTCGATTCAATTTCGAGATCTTGGAGCAGTTCGAGGCGGGTCTCGTTCTGAGCGGAACAGAGATCAAGTCGATCCGCGTGGGCAAGGCGATGATTCGGGATGCGTATGCGCAGGTCCGGGGCGGCCAGGTCTGGCTGCAGAACCTTCACATCTCGCCGTGGGACGGTGGTGGTCCGTGGAACCACGAGCCGGTTCACCCTCGCCGATTGCTGATGCACCGCAAGGAGATCGATCGCTTGGCCCGAGTGGCCGGGCAGCAGGGACTGACGCTAGTGCCGCTGCGGTTGTACATCAAGGGGCATTATGCCAAGGTGGAGCTGGCGCTGGCGAAGGGCCGACGGCAGTACGACAAGCGTAAGGTGATTCAGCAGCGGGAGACGGACCGGGAGATCGCCCGGGCGATGCGTCAGCGGGTTTAGGCCCGACTTCAAAGGCAAAATAGAGGATCGTGGTAAGATAGAGGTGCCCTGGGGATGCGTGGTTTCGACAGGGGATTAATTGGGCAGGATTGCAGGTCGAGTTTGTCATCCACTCGATAATAAGGTGGCAAAAAAAGTAACTGGCGAGAAACAACTCGCAATGGCCGCGTAACTCACGTGACCACGCTCCCAGTTGCCCGCCCCGACGGCGGCTGAGGGTGCTATATCGCCGGGGTGCTGTGTCCCAGACGCCACTAAGGGGCACCTAAGATCAGAGGCAAGCGGTCGAACGGTCTGCCGGTGGACGGCTCGCTCCGCTTAATAAACATCGGATAAGCCTGTAGTACATCCGCGCCTGGCGTCTCTTGGACGGGGAGTTCGACCCTCCCCCATCTCCACCAAGAACACCAAAGAGACCCCGCTGAGAAGCGGGGTCTCTTGTTTTGACGAGAACCGATGGACGGTAAGGTACCTTTCGGTCCCTGTGGAACTATACCGTGCGCGATATCTGAGATGGCCCTTCTCAAATACGGTCTGGGGGGCCCTGGGCCGGGAATGTTGGAGGCGTGCCTATGCCTTTTATTTCCCGATTAGCTGTGTCTTGACGCTGGTTGGCACTCTCTATTTTGGCAGCCTGTTGTTTTCGCCATCTAGGCGGAGTTGTTCCAGTTGTTCCCAACGTGTGTAAGCCTCAGCCAAAAGCCTTTGTAGTTCTTCCAGCCTATCGGTCGTGGCCACAATGTCAGCCCTATCCTTTTTGTAGAGTGCAGGATCTCCCGTGGCCCGGAACAACTCCTGCTGTTCCCTTTCGAGGCACTCAATAGTCTCGGGTAGTGCATCTAGTTCCTTTTGCTCGCTGAACCTTAATTTCACCCTCGCCCTGGGTGCCTGAGCTGCGGGGAAGCTTTGGTTGCGCGCAGAATCCCTACTCGGTTTTGCTTCCTCTGGGCGCTGACGCAGCCAGTCATCATAGCCTCCCACGTACTCCTTCACGACGGAGCCGCCTTCAAAAACGATAGTGCTCGTCACGACGTTGTTGATGAAGGTCCTGTCATGACTGACGAGGAGAATCGTTCCTGCGTAGTTAACCAAGAGGCCTTCAAGGAGGTCGAGGGTTTCGATATCTAGGTCGTTGGTGGGTTCATCCAGCACAAGGAGATTGGAGGGCCGTGTGAAGAGACGGGCGATCATGAGCCGCTTGCGCTCCCCACCGGAAAGAACAGAAACACGAGAGCGAGCTTGATCTGGAGAGAACAAGAAATCTTGCAGATAGCCGAGGATGTGACGATTTTTCCCGTCAACGGTAACTGTGTCACTGCCGTCGCCGACGTTTTCTATGGAAGTTTTGTTTTCGTCCAATTGCTCAAGCAGTTGGTCGGAGTAGCTGATTTGCAAGTTAGCGCCGAGGCGGATTGTTCCAGTAACGGGACTGAGCATGCCAAGAAGAAGGCGCAAGAGAGTGGTCTTGCCGCTGCCGTTGGCGCCTAGAATTCCAATCCTGTCTCCTTTCAGAATGGCGGTCGAGAATTTCGAAATTACCTGAGTATCGCCATAGCTGAAGCCAATATTGTCAACCTTGGCCACCAATGTTCCGGAACGCTCGGCCTCCTGGGCTTCCATCTTCACTTTCCCGGGCTGGTCCCGTCTGGACCTGCGCATCTCGCGCATTCTTTCCAGTTCCCTTACGCGGCCCTCGTTGCGCGTCCGCCTCGCCTTGATACCTCCCCGAATCCAATGTTCTTCCTGTTGCAGCTTCTTATCGAACAGAGCATTTCTGGTCTCTTCTGCCTCGCGGTCGGCGCTTCGCCGCTCCACGAATGTCTCATAGTCGCAGGCCTGATCAAACAGCCGGCCCCGATCGATTTCCAATACCCGGGTAGCGATGCTCTGCAGGAACATCCGGTCGTGGGTAACGAAGATCAAGGCACCCGTAAACCGAACTATCGTCTGTTCCAGATCCTTAATAGAATCTATATCAAGATGGTTAGTTGGTTCATCAAGTAGGAGAATATCCGGCTCACCAACGAGCGCCCTCTTCAAGAGTACTCGACGCTTTAGACCAGCGGAGAGAGAACTGAAAGCGCGACCAGCATCCAACCCAAGTTGAGAGAGGCTTTTGTTGACCTGTTCCCTCTTGTACCACACGCCTTCCATATCCAGGGTATGGTGAATGCTGTCCAATCCTTCGTGTAGAGGCGGCGTGCCTTCATGTAGCAACATGGGGCCTTGGGGCGGATTCCGTGTGATCAGGTTGATATATTCTCTGCTCCCGCTGGCGACTACATCGAAGACGGTTCCGGGTAACTCTTGGGGCACCTCTTGTGAAAGATAGGCGGAGATTATGCCCTTTTGGAGTGCAACAGATCCGGAGTCTGGTTTAATGCTTCCCTCTATCAGCCGCAGCAGCGTTGATTTCCCGGACCCGTTCCTGCTTACCAGGCCAACCTTCTCTCCCTGATCGATGGTTAAGTTGACCCCATCAAAAAGTGGAATGCCAGTGAAGGCAAGAGATATTCCTTGCATACTGATAAAGGCCATAAACGAAAGTTACCTCGCCACCCCTAAAGGCTCACCTAATGTTCCATCGGGAAGTCGAGTGGCGTTTGTCCAGTGCTCGCCCACGATCCGCTCCACTGTGCATGTATCTCCAGCTTCGCCAAGTTGGGACCGCGCGGACGAATTCGGTCCTCCGCCATCTCCACCAAGAATAGGATAGAGGCTCCGCCGAAAGACGGGGTCTCTTTTGGTTCGCCCGCTGAGATCGGGCCCGCTGGTCCCGTTCGCCGCTTCGTGAGGGCGCGGAGATGTAATATCACCGCAAGCCGGTACGAATTTCGTAGCGGCTTGCGGTGATATGTGGTATCGTGAAGGCTAAAGGGTTCTAGAGGGCGGCTCTGTGCCCTTCTTCCACCAGGCAGTCTCGGGCGGCCGATGGGATGCGAATCGGGACTCCGGTCCGAATGCTGGGGGCCTGTCGGTGGGAGCGAATTACGGAGGGCATGCCACGTGACAACGAAGGAACAGCAGCAGTCTAAGCTAGAGCGAGCAGATCGAGCGAATTGCACGGGCTCGCCGACCGGCGCGCATCACTGGGTGCTTGGGTCGCCTAGCGCAACGATGAAGGGCGAGTGCAAGTACTGCCACGCCGAGCGTGCGTTCACGCCGTTCGAAGACGAGGTTGGGTTCAACAATAGCCCCAAGAAGAAGCGCGCAGCCGCTGCTGCGACTGCAGCCAGCGCGAAGCGGGCCGCCCCTAGCACTTAGCTAGAGCGTTCAGATTCAAAAAGCCCCCGGCAAACGCCGGGGGCTTTTTCTCTTAACGACCATGGGCCGATGCAGACTTGCCCTTCATGCATGTGCCCGGAGAGCAACGGTGCGATACCTACGTCCGCTGCCAGGGACATGGCGTCCGGCGAGTGAGCGAGCATCCCCCCACCGTTATCTCCATGATCGCCGAGTGCACGCGTGAGGCCTCTCGCGTTGTGGGAGCGGAAGTCGATCCCGACGACGGTGATGTCCCCTACCCGCGTGGGTACCATCCGCAGTTCGTCGATTAAGAGATCGACGCAAAACTAGCGCCTGGTCTGGATGAGCGGCTCAGCGTCGTATGCGTGAGATCTGGTCCGTATCAGCCGGCGAACGTAGGCGAAGCGGTCGTGATTGCCGAGTACGGGGCGCTTCCCAGCGATGATGGGCCGGAGTGTGTCGGCCCGCTCAGGTAGGTGCCGACGGTGGTCGACGAAGTCGCCAGTGATGACGACGATGTCGGCGGGGATAGCGGTTGCGCGGGCAATCAACCGCTGAGTCCGCTGCGTGGAGCGACCCACGTGCAGGTCGGAGAGGTAGAGGATGCGAAGACCCGCGCTGCTCGGTGGCCAGCCCGCGATGGGGATGAGCCGGTGCCGAATGCGAAGCCACGATGGTTCGATGAACCTGGCGTAGGCAAGTGCTACCAGGCCGATGACAGCAATGATGGAGAGGACGGCGATGACCATGGGGTCTTATAGGGCAGGGATGCGAAGGCTGTCTATTCGAGGCACAGTATAGGCCGCGCTGGGTCGTGGGCCTACGATGCCTGTCGGGGTAAACGCATGGCGAGGCCGCTTGGCCCACGCGCGATGTGATGGCGTCTATGGTCGTCGAAAAACTTGCGGAAACGAATCGCGGTCTTATCATGCTTCGCGAGGTGACCAGAGGAGCAGATTCATGTGGGGGAAGAGGGGTAGAACCCGATGAATGTGTTCCGTGACCCGCCGGAGAATGAGTTCATCAACCTTGAGATGGAGGACTACGGGCCGTTGGTAAACTACACGCCTGGGTACCTCCAGCATCACAACTCAGGGCCGTTCAATACGGCGATTGATGTGTTGGCCGATTTCTTGGCGAGGACGGCGGCGGCGAACCAGGGTAGGAACGTCGCCGAATCCGCCCGACAGAATCTTTAGCGCGTATCACACAGGGGAGTTATCAGATGTCAGAACTTGAAGGTAAGGTAGTTGCTATCACGGGCGCCGCTCGCGGTATGGGTCGGGCGTTCACCGAGGCGTACCTGAACGAGGGAGCCAAGGTCGTCGCGATGGATCTTTCCTGGGAGCCGACGGGAGTTTCAAGCGATAACGATGAAACGTTCGTGAAGGACCTGCGAGCGAACGACAACGTTATCGTGTGCTCCACCGACGTGAGCAACGATGAGCAGTTGGACGCGGCCTACGATGCGACTATCGCGAAGTGGGGCACGTGCGACGTGTTGATCAACGATGCGGCGATGCGCTCTCGCAATCTTTTCCCGCCGTCAGGCCGACGTTTGACTCTGGACACGACGGACGAGGACTGGACGAAAATGTTCGCGGTGAACGTGTTCGGTGCGCTCAAGGTGACACGCCGGTTCGTTCGGCCGATGATCGCTCAGAAGAGTGGCAGCATCATGTCGGTTATCAGTAGCGGCGCTCTGCACAGCTCATTCGGTGGTGCGCAGATGGCGTTCCGCCCGAACAGCATCGAGATGCCGTACCAGTCGACGAAGGCGGCGCTGCTGACGATGATGTTCTACCTCGCCGATGAGATCAAGAAGGACAACGTGGCGGTCAACCTGATGGTGCCTGGCCACACGCGAACCACGGGCTTCGATGAGCAGAACATCGCGCGTCGCGAGATGGGTATCGGCTCGCGCAATGCACCGCCGCCGCTGACGCCCCAGCACATCGTGCCGCTGGCGTTGTTCCTAGGCGGTCGGGACGCTAAGTCTGGCGTCACGGGCAAGTGCTTCGATGCGACGACCTGGAACATCGAGCACGGCATCGGTACGCAGGAGCAGTTCGAAGACTTGGCAGGAGCCGCCGCTTCAGAGAACCCCGCAGTCTCCGCTCGATAACCTTGAGGTAGGTTTGCCCCGGTGTGCTTGATGGACAAGCAGTCGGGGCTTTCCTTTTGCCTCTATTCCCGATTCACGTGAGGAGGTACCCATGGGTACGCTGCGAGTTCTGTGGAGAGATGCCGATCGCTTGCCCTACCTCCACACGGTGCGTGATGCGGCGTTGGTGTACGGCACCACGGTCGAGCTGATGCAGGCGGAGAGTCGTGAGTTCGGCGAGTTGCTGCTGGACGACCGGGCGGATGTGGTCGCGGAGAACTATTGGAACCAACAGGTGAACCGAGCAGCGAGGGGTTGGCCGCTGGTTGCGCTGGCTGCTGCGGTGAATACGGTGAACGAGCAGTTCGTCGTCAGGCCGGACATCGGGTCGTTGGAGGAGCTGCAGGGCAAGCGCATCGCGATTAGGGGCATGCACCCAACGGACTATTCAGACCCGGTGTGGATCGCTCAATTGGGCCTGGGCGACGCCGAGCTGGTGTTCGTGCCTGAAGCCGAGTCAGGCCGCTGGTCGCCGTGGAAGCGAGTGGTGGATGGCGACTGTGATGCGGCGATCGTGACGAACCTGTTCCTACGGCCAGCACTTGAGGCAGGACTGAAGACGCTGGCGGCGCCGACGTTCGGGTTCCTGGGCAACGTCGTGTATACGACGACGCTGGAGAAGCGCGATGTCATGCGCGCCGACATGATGAACCTGGTGAGGGGGGCGTTCGACGCAGTACGCACGTTCAAGTCTGATAAGGCGGCGGTGCTGCGGACGATGCACGATATCCCCGCTGATTTGATGCAGCCGCCGAACATCACGCTGGCGACGGAGGAGGACCGCGAGTTCGTGTACGTCAGCTTGCGCGACGAACTCGCCGATCCGCCGATACCTACGCCTGAGGCGATCGCCAATTTCTATTCGATGGTGGTCAAGGACTTCCCTGAGATGCAGGGGCATAATCCGTTGCTGATGTGGGATCTGTCCATTGCGAGATCAATCCTCGACGAGCGCAGATAGCTACTTTCGGGTGAGTGCTACGACGGGGATGATCCGCTCGGTGCCATCCTGGTAGGTCTTGAAACCGGGTGCCAATTTGGACTGGGCTGCGTAGATGCGATCGCGCTCGGTCCGCGCGAGGGGCGTTGCGGTGGCGTCGTAAGTTTCGGTGCCGACCTCGACCGTGACGTCGGGGTTCGCAACGAGGTTGTGGTACCAGTCCGGGTGAACGTCGGCGCCGGCCTTGCTGGCGAAAACGTAGAGAGTCTCGTCTTCGGGCAGGTAGGTGATGGGCGTGATGCGCTTGGCCCCGCTCTTGGCCCCAGTGGTGCCCAGTAGCAGCAGGTGACCGCCTTCCCCGCGACCTCCGACCTTGCCGCCATTGGCCCTGAATTCCTCGATCACGGGAAGATTACGATCCTGGGAGGATGTGGTCATGGATTACCTTTTCCTTTCGTCTCGTCTGATCGTGACACATGTGCTCGCGTCACTATCGGGCGGATAAATGTTGTTCTGCTGCTTGGATGCCAGATGCCTTCGTACGGATGCGTAGCAGCGTATATCATCCTGCGAGGCCAGAGGAGAACCGCGTGATGACTGGCTGGCGGAGGCGAAGACATGCTTACCCCTGAGATCAATGAACTGCTGACACGCGTGGGGCCAGGGACACCCATGGGTGACGTGCTCCGTCGCTACTGGATGCCGGCATTGCTGTCGTTCGAGCTTCCAGAGTCAGATTGCCCACCGGTGCGTTTCAAGATCCTGGGCGAAAACCTGGTCGGTTTCCGAGACACATCACATCGGATCGGGACCGTTGCGGAGATGTGCCCGCATCGGGGGACGTCGCTGTGGCTGGGGCGAAATGAAGACGATGGACTGCGTTGCGTGTACCACGGCTGGAAGTTCGACGTGAACGGACAGTGTGTGGACATGATGAACGAGCCCCCGCAGTTCGATTTCGCCGAGAAGATGAAGGTACGGTCTCTTACCCGACGGAGGAGTTCGGGGGCATGATCTGAGCGTACATGGGGCCTCCAGAGAGACAGCCCGCGCCGCCGAGATTCGAGTGGACCCAAGTGAGCGAGCCTCATCGGTACGTGACGAAGGTGTGGAAGGAGTGTAATTGGCTCCAAGCGCTGGAGGGCGGCATCGACACGTCGCATGCCCCGATTCTCCACCGAGCGCTGCACAAGGACGCGGCTCACTTGGGAATCCCATTCGATGGGGCTTTCGCGCGCGGCAAGGCCCCTACCCTAGAGGTGGAGGTGACCGATTACGGTGACCGCTACTTCGGGATCAGGGAGATGCCCGAGGGTGGCCGATACGTCCGTGGCTATCATTTCATCATGCCGTTGACGCAGCTTCGCCCGAACGGGCCGAAGACGATCGTCGATGGGCATTACTGGGTGCCGATCGACGACGAGAACGTGATGGTCTCCAACTTTGGCTATTCCTATGGCAAGGAGCCGCTGACTGCGAGCGAGAGTTACGACCGCAATGCGGGCAACAATTTCGGTACGGACATCGGCGTTGATAACGATTTCAGATCGGTCAGGAATTCACGGAACAAGTGGATGATTGATAGGGCTGCCCAGAAGCGGGACACGTTCTCGGGCATCACCGGCATCAACGCTCAGGACAGGGCGGTACAGGAGAGTATGGGCAGGGTTGTGGACCGCACTCAGGAGCACCTCGGTTCGGCTGACAAGGCGATCATCGCGACACGTCGCCTGCTCGAGCAGGCGGTCCGCGCGGTGCAGGACGGGGGAGACCCAAGCGGTGTGGCACCTACCTACTACAACCTGCGCGCGATGGACGGCATCGTGCCCGACGATGCGGACTGGCATGCGCAGATGATGGATGTCATGTATCCAACGACGCCTGCGGCGACGGCAAGCTAGCGAGGCGCTCGTCTAGAGGTTGTACAGCCTCGTGGGGTTGTCGTAGAGGATACGGGCCTTGGACTCGTCGCTGATGCCGTCGAGACCCTGGAACGTCCGAATCGCGTTCAACGCCGTGGAGAGGTCAGCGTGGCCGTAGTCCGTACCGATGAGTAAGTTCTCATCGCCTCCATGTTTAATGACAAACTCAATGTCGTCACTAGTCTCGCAGGTCACGTAGACCTTGAAGTGCTTGAGGATATTCTCAGGTGCTGCACCTCGACCGCGTGCTAGGTAGCGCTGCTGCACCTCACGCACGATCCACGGGACCCAGTTTGAGGAGGCTTCGACGATCCCCCAGCGGAGGTTTGGGAATCGATCCGGGACCTCGCTCATCATGAGCACGAGGGTTTCCATGACGGTGGGTATGCGGAAGGCAGCGAAGCCCCCTGCACGATCGAATGAAGAGCCCAGCATCTGGAGGGCTGGTCTGCTCCCGTTGGATATGTGCACGGCGATGGCCAGGTTCTGGCGCTCAGCCTCTTCGTAGATCGGATAGAAATGCGAGTCGGCGAGGGACTTACCGGATTCCAGGGGGCGCATGGCAATGGCGACCGCGCCATGCTGCTTGGCGAACCGCACCTGCTCTACAGATGCTTCCATGTCCAGCGTGGGCATGACGGCGCACCACCGCAGCCTACCTCCGGCTTGTTGCCAAACGTCTGCCATCCAGCGGTTCCAACTGCCACAGAGGGCAACGTCGGCGGCCGGATCCGTTGTGACTGGCTGGATCCACAAAGTGTTGTGGAGCACCTGAGTGTCGATCCCGAGGTCGTCGATGTGGCGAACACGCTCTTTGACATCCGTGAGTTCGCGAGATGATCGGGTTGGGACGAGATTTCGTCCCGTCTCGGCTGATTGGCGTATCAGGTCTTCTTCGGAGGCGGCCGGGTTGCGGTGACCGATGATCGCGCCGCCGAGGATCCAATAGGCATCGTCAGGGTTTTCCGGTGAGGCGAACAACTTGGGACGGAATTTCTCTTCATGGGGGAGCAGGTAGTCCCAGGTGTGTTCACATTCGATGACGTGGGCGTCAGCGTCGACGACGCCTTGCTTCGTTCCAATCGTCGCCATGAGAGGCCTCCGTGACACGTGAATGTGTTGTGGGCATTCTCAAACAGCGGATGTACCCTTGCAAGAGGTAGCGCGCGATGCATGTGCCGGTAGAACGAAAACGCCGCAGTGCGTGGGAATCGGTGTCGATGCCCCAGCATCCAATCCGCGTGGGCGCTCGATCTTTGATCTACATGAGGCTGACGGAGGTGGCGACGATCGCAGGACCCTGCGCGCCGACCGCGACACCGACGCCTGCGGCTTGTTTGGGCGATATACTTCGCTTGCTCCTCTCTGACTCGTTGCTTGATCCAAAGACGCGCGCTAGGACTGCTGTCGGGCCAAGGCGGTCGCTTGTTCCCTCCTGAAACCAAGGTCGACCGGGTCTCCCGGTTCTGGCCGTTCCCCAATCTGTTCTACGGCTGGGCCGTGGTGTGGGCAGGCCTCGTGGTATCCATCGCGCAGGCACCCATGTATGGCCCCGTGGTGTCGATCTTCGTGAAGCCGATCGCGGACGAAACGGGGTGGTCGCGAGCGACCATTGCGTTGGGCTTCACGATCGGCAGCATTATCGGTACGTTCGCGGGTGCGCCGATAGGCATGATCCTGGATCGTTTTGGGTCCCGCGGCGTGGTGACGTTCGCAGGCGTCGTGATCGCTGGGTCGTTGGTCGGTATGGCGACAATGACGGAACCTTGGCACCTGTGGGTGTTCATGGGGGCGGGGCGCGGTATCGCGATGAGCGGCGTGCAGATGGGCACGATGGTCGCGGTCACTAACTGGTTTATCGTCAAACGCGGTCGCGCCTCCGCGATCCCGAGTTTCGGCGTACGTGCGGGCCAGGGAATCGTTCCCTTGCTGATCCTTCCCGTGATCCTCGGATACGGCTGGCGTGAGGCGTACTGGGCACTCGCAGGCGGCGCGTTCCTTTTCGTTGCCCTTCCCGCGTGGGCTTACCTGCGCCGGCGACCGGAAGATTACGGATTGCTGCCAGATGGCGCGGAACACCCCACTGGCGGCGGAACTCCGAGGCGACGGGTGCTCGACGGTGGCGAAGCAAGCTGGACACTGGCGGCGGCGATGCGCACGAAG
>Ga0114996_10006314_pt1 | contig 13692 bp, 17 predicted proteins | sample ArcticOcean_MG_C_4_FD_87039 | JGI IMG/M metagenome (GOLD analysis project Ga0114996, IMG submission 87039) | Marine microbial communities from western Arctic Ocean - ArcticOcean_MG_CB4_134 | ecosystem: Environmental > Aquatic > Marine > Oceanic | place: Arctic Ocean: Canada Basin | collected... | reverse complement strand
TCTGGCTTCGCTACCCCGGCACTATGTATCGTAGTTAATATTTTAAAAAGAAATTCATTAAAAAATAGGTTAATTTAAATCTATGAAAAATTACAAATTATCAATGAACCAACTCGCTTTAGTTATAGGATTATTGTTCTTTCTACTCACTGCAATCCCTCTAACTCTCGCTCAGGTTGTCGACGACAACGAATTAGATTTTAGATTCACATACCTCATCTCTGACAAATCACTTTATGAAGGCGGAGAAGTAATCGAGTTTGAAGCTAAATTCATGAATAATTCGACTCATAACTTGTCAGTGTCCATGATTGCTAGCTCACCATTTCTCGGAGATATCAATTCGAAGAACATTGAATCTGAAACGGTAATAATTCCTAGTGGTGAAAACGGATCAATCAAAGTTCTATTGCCCACAGTAGAAGAAACATATGGACGACAAATACTACGATTGACTGCTTATGCAACATCTACATCCGACGAATCGATTACTGGCGAAGATCAAACACTGTTCCAAGTTGCATTTACAGAGAATTCGGTCTCCAGACTTCCTATTGTAGGATTAATCATTGTCGGGGCTCTTATAGCTGGCTTTGTTATACGCTCTACGCGCCAAGAACTATCTGACCTATAATAATTCTGAAGATTTAACCAAGTTTTCCACCAAACCTGCAATTAGTATCGGTCCGACTCCTCCTGGAACCGGAGTAATTATAGATGCCTTTTCAGACACCTCTTCTAAATCAACATCACCAATCACTTTACCGTCAACATAATTATTCGCGGCGTCAATAATTACCGCTCCATCCTTTACCATATCTGCCCTAAGCCATTGCGGTTTTCCAACATCTGTTACAATTATATCGGCAGCAACCAAGTCTTCAAACGTTAAATGATCCCCTAAATCTATCTTTCTCACATTTCCACCCCGATGTTTCAAAACTGACGCTAATGGCCTGCCCAACAAATCAGAAATTCCCACTACTATGATGTTTTTTCCTTCGACAGGAACTTCATGCCGTTCAAAAATTTCCAGTACTGCACTAACCCCTGCAGGAAAATACGATTCTTGATTGCTGTCAATCTTTTCTAATGTAGCTGGATTCAAAGCATCAACATCTTTTTCCAATGCAATTTGCGAAAGAATCTTTTCAGATTCAAAATCTTCAGGCAAAGGCAACTGAATCAATATTCCGTTGACACTATCATCTAAATTCAATTCCTTAACGATATTAATCACATCTTCACTAGAACTCGTTCCGTCAATTTTTCGTATTGCACCGTCAGCTCCTACCTCTTTAATTTTCTTGAGTTTCATACCTACATATCTCTCCGATTCCTGATCTTCGCCTATCAAGATTATTTCGATATAAGGAGTTTTTCCATTGTCATGCAATATGGAAATTTTACGCTTACAGCTTTCTAGAATTTCTGAAGCAATCTTTTTACCATCTACAATTGTCATGTCCTGTGATAGATTCTAATAATGATGTTCTTATAGTTCTATCTCTTATTAAAAAACAAATGCCCGTCAACATAACCGTGGTTAAGACAGGATTCATTGGAGTGACTACTCTAATTGAAGCGCTATTAGACGAACGCGCGTCTCGCAAAGATATTTCTGTACGTTCAATCGCGTCTGGTTCAAAAATGTCAGTTACCGACGCTCAAGAAGTTGAAAAACTATCTTCTTCATTGGATACAGATCTGTATATCGTTGTTAGTCCCAATGCATCATTGGACGCGCCAAAAAACCTCGCATTAAATTTAGGAAAAATAAAACCTACAATATTGATCTCTGACAGTCCAGCTTCAAAAATTAAAGATGAACTTGTAGACAAAGTTGGTTATGTCTTTGTACAGGGAGATCCGTTGATCGGTATCCATAAAGAATTTTTAGATCCAATTGAGATGTCGAACTTTAACAGCGATGTTCTAAAAGTTCTCTCGATTACGGGAGCTTTTCGAGCTTTAATAAACGAAGTTGATAAAGTTATTGAACAAATTAAGAATTCTCAGCCGATAGTTCTTCCAAAGTTAGTGATAGGAAAGCACACTGCCGTGTCCAGCTCCGGATTGACCAATCCATATTCTAAAGCAAAAGCCTTAGCTAGTTATGAAATAGCACGTTTAGTTGCCAGATTATCTGCCGAAGGAGCATATAAAGAAAAAGACCGAGAACGTCGTCTACTTACAGTAAGTGCTTCTCATGAACTCATTCGACAAGCTGCCAAATTAGCAGACGAAGCCCATGAAATTGAAAAACAGGGTGATAGTGTTAATAGATACATTCATGCCACCACTGGAAAAACCCTTACAAAAACGAAATTCTTTGATTCTGTTTAATTTGGATTATTCCGTCCAAACTCATCGACGTCTTGATAATACCACGCTATTGCCTGTCCGTCTTTTGGAATGTACAAATTCGAACTAATTTCTAATAATTCCCAATTACAACATTCTTGGTATTGCCATGCAGACCATGTGAAATCAGGATTATCTCCAGTTCCCAACAACGAATTCACGAAATACGCATTAAACTCACCATAATACGTAGAATCCATATTATCTTCTCCAATTATGAATTCTGTTGAATTATACATGCTAAAACCAACTGGAATGCGTGTTTGGTTAAAGTATAATATGGTTCCGTTCCCAAAATCCACTATCAAGTCGATGTTTACAGAAACATCATCGATATTTCCTTGCATTGCTTGATAATTCTGATCAAGAATCCTGTATTCATTATAAATATACAGAGCCGAAGAAAATGATAGAACTGCTAGTGCAACAAGTAGCACTGTTATTGATTTATAATTTGTAGTCATCTAGACGATATATTTTTAGTCACCATATATATAAATATTGGCACTAGGATGGCGAACATTGCAAAATTAGATATTTGGTGAATAATCGAAAATGGAATCCCTGTAATTATTCGCAATATCATTCCATCAACAGTCTGATAAATCAAAAGCCCTTCAATCGAATTTGTCCAAATATCATAAATGAAAGATCCAGTAACTCCAAACGCTCCTAGCACTAATGTCGTCTCAAGCGGTTTTTTCAAAAAACGTTTCTCTATGTTAAAGATACGTCTACATAAAACACCAAAAATTCCAAAGATCATCTCTCCCGACATTAATCCAAGAATCAATGGAAATCCTGCAGCTCCGAGTGGATTTATCGAACCGTAAACCAACCATGACAATGCAGCTATGCTTGCCGCTACCGGAAAACCAAATAAATATCCTGACATAAAAACCATACTATCCATTAATTTTATTTGTGGAAATGCAATTAGTGCATAGTTTGAAGCTACTATTATTGCAGTGAAGACTGAAATAAACGCAATCTCTTTTGTTTTCATTTTAGATCAGAAAATAAAAAATAACCTACGCTTTTATGTTCTGATTAGCTTGATGTTGTCTACTTCGCCAGAAACTTGCAATCTGCGCATTAGTTCCTGAATTTCAGAAGCCTTGCCATCTACAATCAGCAGCTCTAAACATTTTCTCTCGCCTAATTTATAATGTAAATGTGATTTTGTAATTTTATCGAATTCATGTTTTATATCTGTGACAGAATGTTCCTCTCCTTCCTCATGTGTGATAAGTAATATGCACTGCATGGCTCCTACAAGATTTTCTCTGTCTGCTTTCTGATTAATCAAAGAACGTATTCCAGCACGTATTAATTCTGATCTTCCAGAGAAACCCTCTGAACTTTGCAGTTCATCCATCTCTTTAAGAAAATCCTTGGTTAATGAAATACTTACGATTGGCATAACTAATAATACGTACGCATTAGTTAATAACTATTAAATATTAATAAAACATTTAAAAAAGTTAATAGCTGATTATAATGAATAAAATTATCGAACTTGAAGGAGTAAACGTAATTCGTAACAAGAATCTCATTCTTGACAATATATCCCTGATAGTAAACGATACAGATTTTTTAGGTTTGATTGGACCGAGCGGTTCAGGAAAAACAACACTTCTCAAAGTCATGTGTGGATTAATTATTCCTGATACTGGCAAAGTAACATTTCCTTCCACACAGAAACTAAAAATAGGCTATCTTCCACAATCTCTTCCGTCTCTTCCAAATTCTCCTGCAACAGTAATGGAAATCATTGCATCAGGTTTTGACTCTAAACCATTTACCAACAATAAAGAAAAGATAGTTTCAATCGCAAAAGAGATGGAGATAGATAAATTACTAGATCTAAAAATAACCCAACTTTCTGGAGGACAAATACAACTCGTCTTCCTTGTGAGAGCATTAGTCGACACTCCTGATGTTATTATTCTTGACGAACCAAGCAGCAGCATTGACACAAACAGCCAATCCAAAATATTCAAAATCCTCTCCCAAGTTAACAAAAACAATATTCCTGTTATTTTCTCGTCACATGATACCTTCGCTATAACAAATTCAGCTAATCGTATCGCTTGTATAAATAAAAAACTTGATTATCACGGCACATCAAAAGATTTTCTGAGCAACAAACATCTTGCGGAATCCTATGGATACGGCGTTGACGTTCTTTCACATCAAGGACATGAATGAGAAATGCTAGAAATTCTCTCCCATGATTTTATGGTTAATGCACTGATAGGCAGTATTATACTATCAATCACTGCTCCGATATTAGGGATGTTCGTTGTTTCTAGAAGAATATCACTTGTCGGCGATACATTATCGCACTTGGCTTTTGCAGGTATTGCAATAGGAGTATTCCTTGATTTCTTCCCGTTCCTTACTACAATAGCATTTTCAATAATTGCATCGTTGTTGCTGCTGAAACTCATGCAAAGCAACGCACTGAATTCCGACGCTGTTTTAGCAGTCTTTTTCTCATCAAGTATGGCTATTGGAACCGTACTACTCAGTCTTTCGCAACAGATCATCAATATTAACGAGCTACTTTTCGGAAGTCTTCTGTGGATCACTACCCAAGATATCATCTATCAATTAGTAGTGGGCGTTAGTATAGTTGTAATCACGATCTTTTCATACAGAAAATGGTTTATAATTTCAATAGATAACGACCTATCCAGAGTAAACAACACCAACGTAAATTTCTATGACAACCTCTTAATTGTACTCACATCAATATTGATCGTTGTATCAGTTCGCATGGTTGGCGTACTCTTGATTTCATCGTTACTCGTGCTTCCAATTCTAATTGCGCTTCAACTTACGAATAATTTCCGAAATACTATTTTTATAGCAATTGGAGTGTCATTATTATGTTCATTGTCCGGTGTAACTTCTTCGTATTATCTGTCAAGCCATCCGTCAATTATCCCGCCAAGCGGATTAATTGTTATAATTCTATCAGCAATATTTACGATTGTTCTAATCAAAAACAACCTCAAAACCGATAACAAGTTCTAGTCTAACTTTTAATAATTTTGTAAACGTATATCTATATAATGAAAAAATACCACTGCCTGAACTGTGATATCTGGTTCAATGAAGACGAATTTGAGACTGAATTATTGGTCAAAAAACGTTCTCATTGCATTGACACAATGGAAAAATCTTAATGTTTAGTCTTTTTATTCATAATCTGACATAACAAATTGATGACTAACGCGGATGTCCACAGTCTTGCCAAAGTAATTGAAAAAAAGTCATTATCCCATGTCAATGAATCAATATCAAACATTGTAATCGACGAACCTCCTCCAGAGATGTGTTTCAGTTGCAAAGGAACAGAATTACTTTGTGGCAAATCAAGATGTCCAATCATCCTAAAAGCAGAATCTATGACTCGCGTTTCAACAACTCCTGACTCGAACAACATTGCCGGCTCAACACCCCCTGGAATCTTTGTTGGCAGACACGGCTATCCAAAGGTAAGTATCGGCCCAATGACGCCCAATTTTCATGGGGATACGGAAATTTTGGATACTCCTGAGCAATGGTACGGAAAATCTATAGACGAAATTGTAGATTATCGTCACTCATTGATTCGAGGAAGTACGAATGTTGACGTTAAACAAGCAAGTACTGGAGGTAGGTTAGTAGAAGATATCCAGGAACTTGCAATGGCATCTCAACCCGTTGAACTAGAGCTTAAACTAACAAAAAAACCGCACAACCGAATATCTTTCAATGAGAATTCTCAACCCTTCGGCCCATCTGCACCCCTGGATCATTTTAGCACAGGTAATGTAACTGTCGACCAAAGAATTGAGAAAGCATATTATGATCGCGATCAAAAATCATCTAACGGAATAGTTGAACTGTACGATAAAGGAGTTCTTGTCTCCCGAATTCAGAAAACACTCAGTGCAGGTAATCTAGGAATCGGAAACAATAGAAAGTTTGTACCAACTCGTTGGGGCATCACTGCAGTAGACGATACAATTTCTAAAAGTCTAGTTGAAAAAATTAAGGACTGTCCAACCATCGACGACTTTCGTGTATACGTACTGAGAAATCTAGACAATCTTTATGTTACTATTCTTTTACCAACGAAATGGCAATTTGAATGGATTGAAGCATGGTTCACAAATACAACTTGGAATCTATGGGGAAAGGAACCGTATATCATTGGCGATCACGAAACGTATTACGGCAGAAAAAAATATGCAAGAGTCGGAGGTTGTTATTATTCGACACGATTGGCCGTAGCTGAATCATTGCTATCAGAAAACAAACAAGCTGGCGCTATACTGCTTCGAGAAATACATCCGGGATATATCTTACCTGTTGGAGTCTGGAATGTTCGTGAAAGCATTCGCCACCAATTGAAGACAAACTACGAATCTTTTGATAACCTGTCTGACACTCTCGACCATGCATTTTCACAACTGAATATACCAAAGAACCAGTGGCTCAATTCTAGTTATTTGCTCAATCATGTTCTATTTCAGAAAAGGCTGACTGAGTATCTCTAGACCGCTTATATAGAAATATGCCATTGCTAGCATCAGGGGAGCATAATCAGCTGAACCATGGGCGAGTTAATAGTTATCTTATTGACATTTTCCCCATAATTTTCACTTCAATAAACTTTATTTTCACTTAGATTTACAAGTAAATTAGGTTCAATTGTCACGCGAAAAATATAATCAAGTTTTTGATTTACTGGAAAAACACCATAAATGGTTTTCTGAATCCATTCCTCTTATTGCATCGGAAAATATTCCAAGTCCAGCTGTACGAGAGGCATATGCATCTGATTTCGGCAACAGATATGCTGAGGGGTGGCCTGGCGAACGTGTTTATGCAGGATGTAAATACATAGACGAAGTTGAACTGATTACAATTGAGCTAGCAAAAAAACTATTCAATGCAGAATTCGCTGACGTCCGACCAATTTCTGGAGTTTGCGCTAATCTTGTTGTTTATTCTGCATTTACAAATCCTAACGACACCATGATGGCTCTGCCTATACCTTCTGGCGGTCATATATCACACGGGCAGAAAAAGTTCTCTGGAACTGCCGGTTTAGTACACGGACTGAACATCGAATATTTTGCATTTGATAGGGAGGAAATGAACATTGACGTAGATAAATCAAAACAACGAATCGAAAAATTGATTGAAGCCAATAATAAACCAAGATTTGCGATGTTCGGAGGAAGTCTATTTCTTTTTCCGCATCCTATGAAAGAGCTAAAAGACTTTCTTCAAAGTCATGATATTTTCATTTGTTATGATTCTGCACACGTTTCAGGATTAATTGCCGGTAAACAATTCCAAGATCCTTTACGTGAAGGCGCACAAACTATGACACTCAGTACACACAAGACACTTCCTGGTCCACAAGGCGGCATGGTTCTTTCTTTCGATAAATACGCCGAGGACATAAAAAAATCCGTGTTTCCTGGCAATACAAGTAACCACCATCTGCATAGCGTTGCGGGAAAAGCAATAGCATTCGCAGAAATGATTGAATTTGGAGAAGAGTATTCTGCTCAAACCGTCAAAAACGCACGCGCCCTTGCTGAAGCACTTTCCTCAAAAGGAATCGCTGTACTGGGCGAAAAGAACGGATTTACCGCATCTCATCAAGTTGCCGTCGACGTTTCAAAATATGGGGACGGAGGAAAATTCGAACACGAACTTGAAGAGGCCAATTTAATTGCAAATAGGCAATTATTGCCTGGCGATATAAAGGCAGGCAGGGATTACAAACGCCCTGGAGGTATCCGATTGGGCAGTTCGGAAGTAACCCGTCTAGGCATGAAAGAATCTGAAATGCAAGAAATTGCTAATTTTATACACAGAATTATAGTCAATAAAGAAACTCCCGAAAGCGTCAAAAAGGATATCATCGAATTTCGAAGCCAATTTACTAAAATTCATTATGCATTTGAAACCTTGGCCGATGCATACAAATACATCAAAATACGTTAATAAAATTCTTAATTTTGTTAATATATTAATATCAGTACTGTAAAGACTATCTATGAAATACTTGCAGCCAATAATACTGTCTATTTTAATTTTCTCTTCATTATTACTTATTCCTGGAATTAAAGCACATGACGGTACAACATTTGAAGCTTATACAAGTAATGCGCCAACAATAGACGGCGTAATTAACGACGATGAATGGGCCGATGCATCTACCGCTACATTCTCTATTCCTGAAGGCGAAGTGACAATTTATGTTATGAATGACAGACGATACCTGTACATTGCCGCTAAAGTTGCCGACAACACACTTGACGAAATTGTCAATGTTGCACTGGACATCTTTACTATCGATTTTGACGGTCGACACGACGGACAAGAATTCAATGTCGGAGAAGATACAATCTCCATTGGCGCACGTAATAGAATCGGAGACGGTTTTGTCGGACCAGGTCTTGATATTATAGACGATGGACAAGTCGACGTCGACGGAATGGTCAGTCGTATAGGCAACTTCAATCATTTTGAAATATCTCATCCAATCGATTCGGGCGACGCAAACGACATTGCAGGAGATTATGGTAAGACAATAGGAGCTAGATTCTTATTCTTTGATCAAAGCGGTTCAGACAATTCTGTAATTAGCGTATTTCCGATAGGAGTAGGCGCTGATGATAGATCACAAAGTCAATGGGCAGATATAACCATTGCAACTCCAACCGACGATGACTCTTCATCTGGCGGCTTTCCAATAACTGAAGTTGGGATAATTGCCGTTCTGTTGGGCTGGGCTGCATACTTTGGTTCAATAATTCGCAAAAGGCGAAATTAATAATAACGTATTAGCGTATTAACTGATATTGAAAACCGTATACATCGCCATTCCAATCGTTGTACTAGTATTAGCTGCTAGCGTATTCTTATTTGGCGGAGGTTACTTCCAAGAACCGCCACAGATATGCTATCTGGCCCCACTTGAAAAAACATCCCTTGATTTGTATTATGATTGCGAGGATTTCGATACGGATACAGTACTTAAACTTCCAGAAATTGATCGTGACAAACTAGTTACACACTCTCTCGAGTTAATCAATGAAGATCGCGAACGATATAACTCGCCTGCAATTGAATTGGGCAAATCATCAACCGCGCAAGAACACGCTGAAGAACTTCTCAACATCTGTAAAACAAGTTATTGGAGCAGTAACGGCATGAAACCCTATATGAGATATTCAGCTTCAGGCGGAGACGGCGCAATTAATGAAAACATTCGAGTGATAGGAACGCCTGAAATACAAAAATACTGGACCGAAGAATCCATAGAACAAATAATAGACTGGAATCAATATTCTATGGTAGAGCGAGACGAGGTTAGCGAATTTAGACACTCCACGAATATTATTCACCCAGATCACAACTATGTAAACATAGGAATTGCCTGGAGCAATTTTTGCGTAACCATAGTTCACCAGTTTGAAGATAGATACATTGAATGGTCACAACCACCGATCATAACATTTAACCACGACTTTATGCTCGCTGGACGCGTCAATTTCAATTCCACCATTGAACAGATAGATATTTTCTATGATCCAATACCAATGCCTCTCTCCGACCAAGAATTGATGAATAGTCCAAGAACTTACGGCTTTGGCCATGTATGCTCGCATATTATGTGTTCAGACGGTTCACTGCCAGTTGCAACTGTTCTTCCTAACAGTGAAAACGATAGCCTTGGACCAGATCTTCTAGAGAGCCTATTGAACCAAGACTCGAATATACCGATACTTGTTGCACACAAATGGGAAGTGACTCACGGAGAAGACTTTACCACTTTCTTGATAGAGGAAGATTTTTCCAACCTTATGAATCTAACTGGCAAAGGAGTCTACACAGTTCTCGTATGGGCATCACCTGAAGGCAGCGACGATGGCATGGTGCTAACGACAATCTCGATATTCTTTTTATAGTTAAAATCAATTCTTGAATATGAAAGTGTTATTCCTTTTACTCGCATTGATGTTCCTGCCTTTTGCATCTGCTCATTTTCCATATATCGCCGGTCCAGAATCATCTGCTCGAGATCCAATAGTAATCGAAGACATTCATTTATCTCAGGTCTGGTATTTTGAGCAGGAAACTTCTGATTCGGATGTCTGGCTTTTTTTCGGTACAGAAACTTCTGATGAATTGTTTGTACAATTAGGAGTTCCCGTTCTTGATCAATTAGAAAACTACAAACCTACTATTACAATTTATCACATTCATGTAATGAACAAAGACGGAGGCCTAGTTGATTTTGATGACTCTGAGGACTGGCACAGCCAGCAACAGTTACCTGATACATTCAGCTTTCACGAACATGCTAACTACACAGCTAATTTTGCAAAACCATCAGAGGCTTGTACTGCAGGAATTTCCAATGAATCACCATGCATCTTCCATGAAACATTTACGGACACATACAGCTGGATCTTGGCCGAAGATAGATTACCGCTTGAACCAGGAAGATACTTGATACACGGAACATCCGAAGACAAAGGCACCATGTGGATTGCAGTCGGCGAAAGAGAAGATTTTTCAGTTTCATCACTTCCTTCTCTCGTGTCCGCCACTTCATCCATAAACAGCGCACATGGCAAAGAGTCAAACAACACTTCGATATTGATTGCAACAGTCTCTGTACTCGCATTCGTTGGATTTGTAATCTACAGGCGCCGAAGCTCCTAGGGAGATATATTTATATATTCTAGATACTAACTAAATGTTAGTAACGTGATATATGTATGAAAATCAAACGAAATAATCTCATCGATCGAATATTCGAGAACATGTATAATGAGATGGAAAGTCTCAATGGCATGTTCAATAATGTCGAATTCCCCAAAAACGTCGAGTCTGGCAAGCCGTACTTCTATGGATACACCATGGAGGTAGGTCCAGATGGACAACCTGTGGTCAATACATTCGGAAATGCTGATCAATTCAATGGTTCAACAGCAGATTCCAGACCACAAAATGTCTCCGAGTCCCGAGACCCTGCAGTAGATGTTCTAGAAAGCAAGAAAGACAACTCGATAAAAATCATAGCTGAGATGCCTGGCGTAACCAAAGAGAGCATCAAAGTTACAGAAAACCAGGGAATGGTCAACATCACAGCAGAGAACGGAGATAGAAAGTACAACAAGAATATTCCGACAGGAAAGAAACTTGACGCGGACAAATCCAAAGCAAATTACTTGAACGGAATATTGGAGTTAAAAATCCCTCTACGAAAATCCGAAGAAGAAAAGAATATTCGAATTGACTAGTTCAACCAGTAAGCTTAGCCCTAACACATTCACTCCCCGTGCATGCTAGGGTTAACTTATTTTTTTTATTCATTACAGATATAAGTGAAAAAACCATAATAATTGTATGAACGCCTATCCTCTTATCTCACAACTGAAGGAAGCTTCTGACTATGACAAAATCTTTAATCTTGTTAAACGCACAGTCGAAAAAACAATTTCTAGAAGACGTGCCGGCCTTTCATTAGTTCTAACAGAAATCCCCAATCATATTGGCGCGTATTTCGTAGAAGGCGGCAATAACATCTACATGAACATAACCATACTCAATGCAATGAAACAACTCACAACCACAAAGGAGGAATTCAATTCATTCATTTACTCCATCCTTACCCATGAATACCTGCATTCTCTCGGATATTCTGAGGAAACGACAGTCAGGCCGCTTGTAAAGAAGATCTGCGAGGAGCATTTCGGCCCAGGCCATAAAACTTCAACTATATCAAGCCATGAGCTGTATTCCATCTATCCAAAGCTCAGAAACCTGGGACCAGGAAGAGAGAACAACCAAAATTTCAAGGTCATAGATAACTTCGACAAGTCTAGCATGTCGTATATTGGTTAATCTTCTTTATTTATTGAGAAATTCCCTAAATGCTAGCCTGTGCTATTGAGAATGCTCTAAATATATGTAATATAATTTTTATAATTAAAAATTATAATATTTATATTATAGTAGATTATAGGTATATTGATACTCATATTGTCGACATTACCTAAAGATACAGAAAATTCCAAATCGGTCAATGAATCACCTCCAAAGACTGGACCTAAAAATATCTCCGTATATTTAGGTGACAATCGACAAAAATTCGAAGCCCTTAAAAGATTCTATCCAGAGATGACGATTCCGAACATTGTTAACACAACTGTTGAAAACTACATTAATGCAAATGAAATACTTCTTGATGATTCACTTGAAACAAGAATGACTAGCAATATTGAATTAGGAATACAATTCCTTGAAAAATGCGATAAATGGACACTTGAAAATGTAGAAAAAGAAGGTAAATCATTTTATGATCGACTAGTTGGTTCAGAGTATTTAGTAGTCAAATCTGGCCCACAGTTATTAAAAGATTTACCTACTAAAAACAAACAAAATTTAGTATTATCATTATGTGAAATTCTTTTCATATCAGATCAAAACATGCGTGAATGTTTTACGGAACGTATGAAAAACCATGATTCTCATTGTGATAATCCTGATAATTATTGGGATAATCTTCAAATTGAATTTCCTGATTATATAGATATGACTTTACAAGAATTCATAGAAAATGGCGCAGACGTCCCACTACTTGATCCACAGTCACTACAAAGTAAATCCACATTTTTAGAAACGACTAGTACTCTTAATGAATTACTTGAACCTTTCTACCCACACGACGATCAAATAATTTGGTGTATTTGTCTTCTTGACGCTTTAGCAGATTATCTTAATATGCAAAGTTCTTATGATGAATCTCTTAAAATAATAGATTCAGAAAAAGATGTTAAAGACATTATATTTTCTATACTTGAATTTCATAGAAGTCATAAGGATTTCAAGATGAAAGACCCTATTTTAGATATACATCCTGACGGCCGACTTATCCGTGATGGCAGATCATTTATTTATCCTGTTCATATTGCCGAGATGGGAGATTATGAGTAGATATATTCCTGTTACCACTATCGCAAAATACACCGTCTGTCCTAGCCAGGTATATTCTGAACTCGTTTTAGGTAAGAAAATCTACGAATTCACTGACACAATGCATCTTGGTCAATATTACCATGATGTAAGATGTAGATTTAATGATCAAATTGACCGTAATATAGATAATACCTCATTCAAAAAAGAGAGATTGTTCAGAGACTCAGTTTACAAAGCTTTTCATTATACAGAAATTAGCAATTTCTCATCTTCACTTGTCGATTATGTAAAAACCTTAGACAATCGAACCAATCAAGAAAT
>Ga0114996_10006313_pt1 | contig 13693 bp, 9 predicted proteins | sample ArcticOcean_MG_C_4_FD_87039 | JGI IMG/M metagenome (GOLD analysis project Ga0114996, IMG submission 87039) | Marine microbial communities from western Arctic Ocean - ArcticOcean_MG_CB4_134 | ecosystem: Environmental > Aquatic > Marine > Oceanic | place: Arctic Ocean: Canada Basin | collected... | reverse complement strand
ATCACTACCTCTGTTGGCAGCATATCCGTTACTACCGCTACCTCGGTTGTCTCTGTCACTACCTCTATTATTGTCGCGAGAATAACCTCCTCGATTTTCACCTCCACTCTTGCTTGGTGGTCCGAATGAAGAACTTCTTGATCGTCTGTCATCTCTATCAGAGTTACGATATCCACCACCACTTCCGCTTCTTACCCCTCCACTTCTGGAACTTCCACCGTAACCTCGACCTCCGCCACTACCACCTCCGTAGCCACGACCTCCGCCGCCTCCACCACGATTTCTACTCTTTTTACCACCACCACCTTTAGGCATAATCATTCCTACGGGATCCATTGGCATATTGAAAGGTTGATCTGTTATAAGTTCAACTTCGCGACCTATTAGTTTTTGTATACCTCGTAAGTGATTGCGTTCATCTCCTTCATTACAGAATGAGATTGCGATTCCTTCCCTTCCAGCACGGCCAGTTCTTCCAATACGGTGTACGTAACTTTCCGCGAGGTTTGGCAATTCGAAGTTTACAACGTGGCTGAGCTCGTCTACGTCAATTCCACGTGAAGCAATGTCAGTAGCAACAAGAACTCTTACTTTTCCTTTTTTAAATCTATTAAGCGCCTTTTCTCTAGCTGGTTGAGACTTGTTACCGTGTATAGCTTCAGCTTGTATGTCGTTTCTTTGTAAGTGACGTACAACTTTGTCCGCCCCGAATTTAGTTCTTGTAAATACAAGAGCATTAATAATTTCATCTGTTCCGAGGATGTGTACAAGAAGGTCTTTCTTATCGTTCTGACGAACGTAATATACTTTCTGGTCTACAGTTTCAGCAGCAGAACTTTCAGCAGCGATTTGTACGCGAATGGGATCCTTTAAAATTGTAGAAGAAAGCTCTCGGATATTTGGCGGCATGGTAGCCGAGAAGAAAAGGGTCTGCCTTTCTTTAGGCGTTTGCTTGATTATCTTCTTGATATCGTGGATGAATCCCATGTCGAGCATGGTGTCAGCTTCATCGAGTACTAAAAATTCAATATCTTGTAAGCGTATATGTCCTTGATTGCATAAATCGAGAAGACGTCCAGGTGTTGCAATTAGTATGTCTACACCTCTTCGAAGAGCATCAACTTGGCGACGCTGAGGGATACCACCGAATACAACAGTAGATCTCAAGTTAGAGTTCTTACAATAGTTGCGAACGTTTTCGTCAATTTGTGAAGCTAACTCACGAGTTGGAGTTAGAACAAGTGCACGAATAGGCTTTGAGCGACCCTGCGTTTTTGAAGGGCGAGAAGCGAGAGTGTGAACTATAGGAAGTGAGAACGCAGCGGTTTTACCAGTACCTGTCTGGGCACTACCGAGGATATCTTTACCTTCTAATACGTGGGGAATTGCTTGCTCCTGTATGGGAGTCGGGTTTTCGTAGCCGAGTGGTTTTAGGGCAGAAAGGACTACCTCATTTAACCCTAGATCTTTAAAAGACATTTTAAAACTTTATCTCGCACGATAACGTGTACGAAGAACGTGCCGAGTCATAATGTGGCGCGTGCCGACAACGGCTGAAGCACGCATGCGTTATTTTTAACGCGGTGCAAAACTACGACTTTTATTTTAATTGTGTAACATACAAGTAAATAAGTCTAATTCAGTTGTTATTATTGACTGCTTCTACCTAAGTTTTTTAGAGTAGTAGTGTGCATTGCAAGAGCATCTACAAAGGTCATTTCCCCCTTGTATTGAAGGTCGAATTCCATTGCTGTTTTCTTTACAATCTCAGACAAAGCTTTGTAATGAACGTGGCAAATGTTAGGGAATAGGTGATGCTCAATTTGGAAGTTAAGCCCACCACATAGATACGATAGTATCTTGTTGTTCATTCCGAAATTAGCAGATGCTTGAATCTGGTGTTCAATTCTAGTCGTATCTAGTTTAAGACCGTCATCACCAGCCTTAGGGAAAGAGTTGTGCTCCATTACGTGAGCTGGCTGAAAGATTATTGCCATAAGGAATCCTGCGACAGCATGCATAACCATCCATCCAAGAACAATGAAATACCAAGGAAGACCACTGAAAATCATTGGCAAAACAAGTGAGTATGTAAAGTAAAGGGACTTTGTCGAAAGCATTTGGAAAAATAAACCCTTGGTACTCCTTCCTGTCATTTTAATTAAGTCTTTCTTATGGTACCTAGATAATGACATCCAATCTTTAGGGAGCATCCAGAAAATTGTCATTAGTGAATAGAAAAACCAAGCGTAAATGTGTTGAAAACGATGGATTTTATAAAGGGTATTGTTGGGGTTAAACCTAAGAACTGGAGCAGGAGAAATGTCTTCGTCTAATCCTTCGATATTAGTAAAAGTATGATGTAGTACGTTATGCTGTATCATCCACATTTCCGCATTTCCTCCGACAAGGTCAACGGTTCTTCCCATAAGCTTGTTAATCCAAGGCTTGTTACTATAAGCATTGTGATTCCCATCGTGCATAATGTTTAATCCGATACCGGCGAGTCCGAATCCCATTAGAACTTCTGCGATCCAAAACGTACTTCCTTCTAACCCACCGAAAGTGAATAGAGCCCAAGGAATGAAATAAAGTGCGAGCATAATAAACGTCTTCAAATACATTTGAAATCCTCCATATCTATTTTTGCCAGATTCAGTAAAATATTTATCAACTCGTTCACGCAAGACTTTTCCAAACCCTGAGTTGTCGTTGGCAAATTTTACAATAGGTAGTTTCATGGTTTCAAGTATTTTCAAATGTTGAGTCAATATGAATATGCAAAATTACTGTAAATGATTTAACTATCAATAGTCTTTGCCTCATATTTACTACATGCGAAATGTTAAATAAGATGAAAAACAGCTAGGATCTTCCGAGGGCTGTGATTGGGTCGAGTTTAGCGGCTTTAGTTGCTGGGTAGTATCCGCTTGCCAAACTGGTAATCATACACAGCGTCATGCCGATCGCAATCCATCCCCATGGAATAACAAAAGGAGTGTCAAAAACAGAGGCGATGATATTTCCTATACCTAGACCTGCGGCGATGCCGACAAGGCCACCTATTTGGCCTATGATGATTACTTCAACAAGGAACTGGGTGCGTATAGCTCTAGCACTTGCTCCTATGGATTTACGTGTACCGATTTCGCGAGTCCTCTCTGAGACCGATACGAGCATGATATTCATGAGCCCTATCCCCGCTCCAAAGAGAGTTATAATTCCGATTACAGCAGCGGCGATGGTGATGCCGGAAGTGGCTTCTAGCAGAGTTTCCACAAGGGCGTTGCTCTTGCTTATATCGAAGGAACTGGGAGCGCCAGGCGTGTCACCTCGAATCATTCTAAATGCCCCGGTAGCGAAATCTGTTGATTGTTCGAGATGTTCTGTATTTGCTACGGCGCAAGTAATTGTGTAACTTCTATTTACGTCTGAGAATTGACGTCTAACGGAGGTTATTGATATAATACATTGGTTATCTTGTGACATTCCAAAACTCGCTCCCCTAGACTCCAGTACTCCTATGACTGTATATCGTGACCCAGATAATAAAAGATTGGATCCGACGACTTCCTCCCATGGTTCGAATAGTTTATCATTGATATTAGAGCCGATAATAATGAGTGGAGTACCAGCATTAATTTCAGAGTTAGAAAAACCACGGCCAATAGATAAAGGGATGTTCGAGACGTCTAAATAGTTTTCATCAACACCTAGGATTTGAATATTGGGGTCCGTTCTATTTGAGTTCCTTCCTATAATTGATGTACCTGAAGCGAATATTGAAGAGGTGACTAATAAATCTGAGGGTGCTAGTTTAGAGAACTGTCGAGCTTCCCTATAAGTTATGGGAGTGTATGGGGCTGGACGCTTTCCTTTAAAGAAACCGGAATTACGTTTGGGATTAATTGTAAAAGAATCAGTTCCAAGTGAGGAAAATTCGACGCGTATGTTTTCTTTGAGTGATTCAGTGGCCGTAACCATTGCTATAAGGGCCATTATGCCCATTCCTATTATCCCGACTGTTAGAGTGGTTCGTAATGCCTGTCCACGTATGGAGCCGATTGCAACATTTATTTGTTCATTTAAAACAGAGCGGGTTAACCTCATGCCCCGAAGGTACTGCCCTATCTTTGCACTCTGAAACAAAAATCACAGAATATGACTTTTGATATTGATATGATCAAAAAGGTGTACGCCGGGTTTCCTGAGCGTGTAGAAGCGGCGAGAGAATTAGTTGGCCGTCCTCTTACTTTGGCTGAGAAAATTTTGAATTCCCACCTTTGGGATGGGAAACCAACTCAAGTTTACCAGCGCGGGATTGATTATGTGGATTTTGCGCCTGACCGTGTTGCGATGCAGGATGCGACAGCCCAAATGGCTCTCCTTCAGTTTATGCAAGCGGGAAAGAAAAAAGTCTATGTGCCTTCAACGGTACACTGTGACCACCTCATCCAAGCAAAGGTAGAAGCCAGTTCTGATTTACAGAATTCGATTAACTTAAATAACGAGGTTTTCAATTTTCTCGAATCTGTTTCGGACAAGTACGGAATAGGGTTTTGGAAACCAGGGGCAGGAATCATCCACCAAGTAGTACTTGAGAATTATGCCTTCCCTGGCGGAATGATGATAGGTACTGACTCACATACTGTGAATGCTGGTGGACTGGGGATGGTCGCTGTTGGTGTTGGTGGAGCTGATGCTGTGGATGTGATGGCTGGCCTTCCTTGGGAGTTGAAGTGTCCTAAGCTTATAGGAGTTAAGCTAACAGGTAAGTTAAGTGGTTGGTTAAGTGCGAAGGATGTGATCCTTAAAGTTGCAGGTATCCTAACAGTTAAAGGAGGTACCGGAGCGATCGTCGAGTATTTCGGTGATGGAGCTATAGGTCTTTCTTGTACAGGAAAAGGAACAATTTGTAATATGGGTGCTGAGATTGGAGCGACAACATCTTTATTCGGATATGATGACAGTATGGGGCGTTACCTCAGAGCTACGGGGCGAACAGAAGTAGCTGATGCAGCAGATGGAATAGCTACTCACTTAACAGGTGATCCAGAAGTTTATGCTGACCCAGAAAAGTATTTTGATGAGGTTGTCGAAATAGATTTGAGTGAGCTTGAACCGCATCTCAACGGACCATTTACGCCCGACCTTGCTACTCCTGTTAGTGATATGAAGGAGGCTGCAAAGAAAAACGGTTGGCCAACTTCTATCGAGTACGCTCTTATAGGCTCTTGCACGAACTCAAGCTATGAGGATATTTCAAGATCGGCTTCTATTGCTCGCCAAGCAAATGAGCTCGGTATCGAAGCGAAAGCAATGCTAAATATTACTCCTGGTTCTGAGCTTGTTCGTTTCACGATCGAGAGAGACGGGTTTATCTCGACTTTTAAAGAAATGGGAGCAACTGTTTTCGCAAATGCTTGTGGACCATGCATCGGACAATGGGCGCGTCCTGGTGCTGATAAGAAAGAGAAAAACTCTATCGTACACTCATTCAATAGAAACTTCTCAATGCGAGCTGACGGAAACCCGAACACGCATGCATTCGTCGGTTCTCCGGAGCTTGTAACGGCTATTGCACTTGCTGGAGATTTAACATTCAATCCCATTACAGATCCTCTTTACACGAAAGACGGAAAGCAGATTATGCTTGATGAACCTAAGGGCCAAGAGCTTCCTGAAAAAGGATTCGAAGTTGAGGATGCAGGTTATCTAGCTCCAGCTGAAGACGGTTCTAATATAGAAGTTAAAGTTAACTCTACCTCTGAGCGTTTGCAGCTCTTAGATCCATTCTCTCCATGGGACGGAGGTAATTTATTAGGCGCTAAGCTGCTCATAAAAGCTGATGGAAAATGCACCACAGACCATATTTCTATGGCTGGTCCATGGCTTAGGTTTCGTGGTCACCTTGACAACATTTCGAACAACACTTTAACTGGGGCTGTTAACGCTTTCGGTGGAGCTACTAATAAGGTTAAAAACCAAATAGATGGATCTTTCGGAGAAGTTCCTGCTGTAGCAAGAGCATACAAAGCTGCGGGCATAGCCTCTGTAGTTGTAGGTGATTCTAACTACGGCGAGGGCTCTTCAAGAGAGCACGCAGCTATGCAACCTCGTCATCTTGGAGTATATGCAGTAATTGTAAACTCTTTCGCTCGTATCCATGAAACTAACTTAAAGAAGCAAGGGATGTTAGGTCTTACATTCATGAACGAAAACGACTACGCCCTGATCCAAGAAGACGATACTTTTAACTTTATAGATCTTAAAGATTTCGCTCCAGGAAAGCCACTTACTATAGAGGTAGTTCATGCTGATGGATCGAAAGACGTTGTTGTGGTTAAGCACACTTACAACGAGCAACAAATTAACTGGTACCGTGCAGGTTCTGCTCTTAATTTGATAAAGGAAGAGAACGCAGTGAAGTAGTCTTCTCTGCTGGGCTTTTTAATTATATAAATTCCTATTGAGGAACGATTGTTAAATCGGCATTAATGATATCATTATTTCCGACTTGAACGTCTGTAAACGTTAGTGTGTGGATGCTGTCAGTTTGTACCACTTTTACGGTTCCACCTAATATAGTCCATTCCTCATCGAAGTTAGGCACTTCAATTTCTTTAACGTGAAGAGCTATTGCTGCATCTAATGTGGTAGAACCTCCGATAGATTCGAAATTAACGGAAAACTCTAAGTCATGGCTTGGTGCATGGTATGTTACTTCGTTTTCTGTACGAAAGTCTGCAACAACGAAGTACTTCCACAATAAAGGCTCCTCAGGAGATAGGTCAGACGCTGGAGCATATCCCTCAGCAAGTCTTACAGTCAAATCACGTCCGTCCAGATTAAGAGTTCCACATTCACAATCTAATTCAATATTCACGAATGGTTCGTGCTTCGTACAACCAGAAAGCGTTAAGAGTGTGGCGAACGCAATAGCTGTAGTACAAAAGAAAATAGTTTTCATTGTTTTCATAATCGCTAAGATAATATTTATTTGCGCACGAGCGGGTATAATAGGTATGTCTCTCTATTATTTTTAAATTCTTCAATTTCTTTTTCCCAAACCTCCTCCAATTTATCAAGACTTTCTCCTTTTTCAAGAGCCCTTCTTAATTTATCAGTCCCAGCTAATTTATCGAAGAAACCGGGGTTCAAGAAGAAGCCTTCTATGTAGCCAGTTTCCTCCACGTATTGAGTAACGTACCTCTGTAATATCGATAGATCCCAACTCATACCACTATAAAGCCAAGACTTTCCCAGCTCGTGATGGTTACTACCATAACATTCCTCGTTTTCGTGTTTAGGGTGGGGAGATGCTCCGGGTGTCGCTACAGGAGTAAATGAAAAGTTGCCTTTCGATGTGGGGTAGCCAGTTATTTCGAACGGGGTAGGAGTTCCACGTCCTACGCTAACTATTGTGGGCTCGAGAAAACATAGCGAGGGGTATAACTCTATTGAGACTGCAGTGGGTAGATTAGGTGATGGAGGAATGGGAAGTGCATACCTATCGGAGTGAGCATACCCCGAGCACTCGATTACGTGGAGGCGAACTTTAATTTCTCCAGCTAACCAACCTTCTCCGTTCGCCATTTTCGCGATCTCACCCAAGGTCATCCCGTGAATTACGGGCACGGGTGCCCATCCCACAAAGGACTTAAATTCTGGATCGAGCATAGGACCTTCCACATGATGACCGTGTGGGTTAGGCCTATCGAGCACGATAACGGAAACGCCATTTTCAGCTGCAGCTTCCATTACCAGAAGGAGAGTGCTTAAGTAAGTATAGAATCGCGCTCCGACATCTTGAATATCGAAGATTATGATGTCGATATCTGAGAGAGTAGTAGGGGAGGGTTTGCGCGATTTGCCATGAAGAGATAAAATTGGTAGGCCCGTTTTAAGATCGATATCGTCATTAATATGAGCGCCATTAGCTCTATCTCCACGAAATCCATGTTCCGGAGCGAAGACCTTCACCACGTTAACTCCCCGAGAGACTAAAGTATCCACAAGATGAGTGCCCGAAGAACTTAGAACAGAAGTATGGTTTCCGACAACAGCCACCTTTTGCGAGGTAGTGAGTTGAACAATCATGTCAATGTTTTCATTACCAAGGGCAATATCAGTAGTTTGTCCATTGACTGAAATTACGCACATAAAAGAAATGAGTAGAAATAGATTTTTCATCACTTAATTCTTAACGCTGTGGAAGGTTGGATTCGTGTACTGTACCAAGCAGGAAGTAGCATAGCGATTATACAGGTGGCAAAAGCTACAATCTCTATCGAAGCTAATCTTGTAAAATCAAGTAAGATGGGGACTTCTGACACGTAGTATGCGGCGGGGTCGAGGGTGAGTAGACCAGTCTTTGTTTGGACTAAACAAATACCTAGGCCTAGGATGTTTCCAGCAATAAACCCACCTCCAATGATGCGGGCTGCATATCTCACGAACAACTTTATTACCGTAGCATCATTCATCCCTAGGGCTTTAAGCAGACCCACTTGAGGGCGACGCTCGAGGATCACGATCAGCAGGGCGCTGACCATATTTATGATACTTATCATAATCATCAGCCCTATGATGATGACAACATTCATATCTAACATAGCAAGCCAACTGAAAATCTCAGGGCTCTGCCGTTTAACATTGTATGTAGTAAGTGTGTAAGGCAAGACGTGGAATACCTCCTCCTCTACAAAGTTTAGAGCATCTAAATCATCAATTAATATCTCGTAGCCCTCTGCAAACATCTCCTCAGAACCATCTCCAGATTCAGCCCTCCAATCGCCTCCTGAATACGTGCAGACTGCTGTATCGCTAACTATAGAATCTCCCACAACCCATAAGAATTGAGCGTCTTTTTCTTCTAAAAATTTAGGTTTTCTTGGAGACCAAACCCCTTTCGCTTTCTCCCCATCGGTGTCCAAACCGAAAGCACCCCCTCTCGGCGCGGACTCCTCTTCATCGAGATAAATTACCGCTTGGACTCCTCTATTTGCCACGTCTTGTAAAAGAGAGCTATTCACGAACACAAACCTCTCGTCATATTCGAGTAGCCCAGTTTCATAAATGCCACAAACTTTCACTTGACGAGGTTTTACATCTTCATTTTTAATAACAAGATAAAGTGCGATGCGGTCACCAGTTTGAAGTTCGAGTTTAGATGCGAGCGGCTTAGAAATTAGGATATCGTTTTCACTGTGTGGTAGCTCTCCAGATGTGAGCGCCTCCCAGATCATCGTGGTATCACTAGAAAAATTTGTTTTTGAGATCCCGAAGTCAATTCCTTTTACTGTTACACCTTTCAGAGATTCACTTGTTTCTAACAGTCCTGGCCTAATGTGCATGGGAGCTACGTGCCGCACTCCAGATAAATCTGAAAACTCCTTTAAAAGTTCAGAGTCAAGTACCAATCCATCATTATCAGGATCGTTAGGAGTGACCTGAAGGTGAGAACTGAATCCTATTACAAGTTCCTTCACCTCGTGCTGAAAACCCTGGACTATAGCTGTGGATACAATGATTAAAGCTATGCCTAAGGCTACTCCAGCTGTAGCAATCTTAACCACTGGGCGAGCCCAAGACGAATGAGAGCCATTTGCTTCTTGGCTCATCCGGTTTGCTATTTTACGAGTAATACTCATCGGGGCTGAAAGGTACTTACTTTTGCAGAATGAATAAAGGAAAAAACGTACACGAAAACATCTTAGGAGCTATTGGAAACACTCCTCTTATAAAGTTGAATAGAATCGTAGAGGATTTCCCCTGCGATGTGTATGCTAAGGTTGAGTACTTTAACCCAGGTCATAGTGTTAAAGACAGGATGGCACTCCAAATGATTGAAGATGCTGAGGCATCTGGCGACTTGAAGCCAGGAGGAACCATAATCGAGTGTACTTCAGGAAACACAGGTATGGGGCTAGCTTTAGCAGCGATAGTTAAGGGTTACAAACTGATTTGTACTACAAATTGTAAGCAAAGCAAGGAGAAGGTTGATATGTTGAGGGCGATGGGGTCGACGGTACATGTTTGTCCTACTGCGGTGGCGCCCGATCACCCAGAGAGTTACTACAGTGTGGCGGAGAAGTTGAATAACTCTATCGAGAATAGCTTCTGGTGCAATCAATACGATAACCTCAGCAACGGTAAAGCTCATTATCTTTCTACAGGTCCTGAAATTTGGGCCCAAACAGAAGGTCGTATCACCCATTTCATCGTAGGAGTGGGGACTGGAGGAACCATCTCAGGTGTGGCTAAATACCTTAAAGAACAGAATCCAGATATTCAGATATGGGGTATCGATTCTTATGGGTCAGTATTCAAAAAGTATCTTGAAACTGGAGAATTCGACGAAAATGAAATCTACAGCTATCTAACGGAAGGAATAGGGGAAGATATACTACCTGCAAACGTTAACTTCGATATTATTGATAAGTTCGAGAAAGTAACAGACAAGGATGCTGCCCTAGCTGCCCGAGAGCTCGCCCTAAAAGAAGGGTTATTTCTTGGCTATTCTTGCGGTTCTGCAATTCAAGGTCTTCGTCAACTCAAGTCAGAACTCAAACCTGGGGACCTCCCCGTCGTCCTCTTCCACGATCACGGTTCACGCTATGTAGCGAAAATATACAACGACGATTGGATGCGCGAGCATGGGTTTATTGACTAAAATCTAAAAAAAGTAACTTCGAGTTAAGATTTTATTATTAGAGTTATGATTCATTATCACTTCAATAAATTAGAATAAATTGGTTTAATATACTGAATCAATGTATGTTAATTTCTTCTAGTATAGAATGCTATATTCTTAATTGTCAATAAACATCAATCATTATATCTTTATAAAATAAGATGTTTATAATAAAAAAGAAATAGAAAACCATGAGTAATAATCAAGAAATTATTGGGGGTCCTATTGCAGGTTTAGTTTATATATACCTTTCCTTTTGTTCATTCACAGATGGAGACCTATCTCAAGATGAAATGGACGTAATCAAAAAGGAGATATTGATCCTTGCAAAAGCCTTTGGTCTCTCTAAGGAAGAATATATACAATCTAATAAGGATGCTGTAACTATGCTTAATGGATGTTCAAATAGTAAAGAACAAATGGAGCTTTTCATTGAGTTATTAGATATGTTACACCTCCAAACTGGTTGGGATCAAGGTTGTTCTGAAGCTATAGTAAGTTCCTTAACAAGACTAATGGATGCAGATGGCGAGCGACATGAAAACGAAATTTATTGGTTAGAAACAGTAAAAAAAGTTTGGAAATTAGATGTTTGCCCTGATGAAGATGAAGAAAAAGGTTTCCCAGCTCTTACTGTTCGTGTTTTTAAGGATGAGAATGGTGAAAAGGATAGTGAAACACAGGAGCTAGTTTCAAAGTATATGTTAAATTGGCAAGAAAAAACTGAAACATATTCGTGGCGAGCGGGGATAACCGCTAGAGTACCTGACTTTTTTAACTCAATAAATGAAAAATGTCCTAAATGGACCAAAGAAGAAATACAGAATATAAATAATTATATTACAAAATATAAAGTTATTCCCTCAGTAGGATTCCGGGATGGCGGTTTTATTCCAGAGGAATTTTTAGGATTTACAAAACAGGTGTGGTGGTTGGTGCCATTTGTTATATGGGCAGAAGAAACTGCATCATGGGTTTTTATAGATAAGAATGGATTTCATGCACCTCATCCTGGAGATAATGACGGAAGACACATTTTTGCATGGGATAAAATTGTAGAGATAAATCTAGAATGGGAAGAAGACAATTTGCTTATCTTGACTCTTGTAATTGAAGATGGATGTTTAACATTCTCTGAATTTGTTGGTGAAGGAATGGGTTCATATTTATCTGTAATTGAAAGTATATATTCTGTTTATCAAAAAACAATTGAAGTAAGTGATCATTGTTGGTATCATGGAGCTGGTGGCGAAGGTTACCAAGGATTTAATTCCCCAAAAGAATTGCTAGATGAAAAGATATGGAAAGCTGTTAAGGCTACTAATCCTGCTTTTTATGGTTATTTTGATGAAAATAAGGAAAATTCTCAAAATAGTAAAGGAAGAAGTGAGGAGGAAATTATTATTGAGGAAGATGATTCGGAATCAGGCAGTTCAGATGAATTACAAGTTAAATCAGCAGTTGGCAATAAATCAATGTTGCCTTTTGCCGAATTATTTAAGGCTGAAAAAAATATAGAGGCACTGGATTCCATTTTTGAAAAATCACATAGCTTATGGATCGAGAACCTAAACAAGATTAGTAAAGTTAATTATATCATGTTCTGTGAAGCACCACCTTTTGATGAAAACGGATCGGTGTCAAATTATATTTACGACCGAAACGGTGAAGCAAAAGGGATGTATTTAAAAGCTCCATACAAAGCACTTAAAGGAAAAGTAGAAACCTATCCACCAAAAGCGGAAATGATAGACTTCTTAAATGAAAAAGGATTTCTATTTCTAGATGTACTCCCTTTATCAATAAATTTTTCACCAAAACGAAACACAAAAAAATACCAAGATTTTGTTAAGTACTTCTGGAATGGAGCATTGTCAGTAGAGGTGGGTTTTTCTGAATTTATTGTTCAAAACAGATTAAACGAGATGAAAGAAAAAATCTCGGATGACTTAAGGGTATGCTTTGCATTAAAGAGCATTTCTATTGTAGTAAACTCACTGGATAATTCTAACTTAATATTCGGTGATAAAACAATTCATATTAGCGAAGACCTAGTAGGATTAAATACTGCCGGACAGCCTGGTGTTACAGAAATTACAAACGCATTTAAATTCTCTGTTCTTAAATAGAAATATGATAAATGAAAGAGAACGAACTTAATATTGAAGACCTAGACAAGGACTATATACGTTATCTACAACGATACTATATAAAAAATCAACACATGACTTCAGAAAAAGCTTTAGTCAAGGCGAAGGATTCATGGCTTATTTATTATAAAGACAATAAGAAAAGAATTCATCAAGAACGGAGGGAAGAAATCAAGCGATTTAAAGAGTCTATCGAAAAAGAAGTTTGGAACTTAGACGAAGACTAGAGAGTGAAATATTTTAGGTTAAATAGAAATAGTATTGTATATTTCAAAACAAAATTTTTTAACAAAAAACAATTATGAGTAATAATCAAGAAGTTATTGGAGGGAGTGTTGCTGGTTTAGGTTATATATTTCTTTCCTTTTGTTCATTCACAGATGGAGATTTATCTAATGAAGAAATGGACGCAATAAAAATTGAAATATTGGGCATTTCAAATGCCTTTGGGTTATCGGAGGAAGAATATTCACAAGCTATTGATGATGCTGTTACTATGCTTACTGGATGTTCTGATTCTAAAGAACAAATGGAGCTTTTCATTAAAATGCTAGATCTGTTATCCTCCCAAGACTATTGGACTCAAGATCTAGCGAAAGCTATAGTAGGTTCCTTAACAAGGATGATGGATGCAGATGGCGTGCGACATGAAAACGAAATTTATTGGGTAGATTTAATAAAAAAAGTTTGGAAGGTTGCCTAAGTCTATATTAGACATTAATTAAATATCAAAGGTGGTAGCTTATGCTACTACCTTTTTTTATATAAAAGGTTATAAACGAATGTTGGAGGTGAGCATATAAAGTTTGGAGAGGGTGAGTTTAGTAATTGGCAGGAAGTTCTAATT
>Ga0114996_10006312_pt1 | contig 13694 bp, 11 predicted proteins | sample ArcticOcean_MG_C_4_FD_87039 | JGI IMG/M metagenome (GOLD analysis project Ga0114996, IMG submission 87039) | Marine microbial communities from western Arctic Ocean - ArcticOcean_MG_CB4_134 | ecosystem: Environmental > Aquatic > Marine > Oceanic | place: Arctic Ocean: Canada Basin | collected... | reverse complement strand
TTGTTGCGGGCTCGGCGACGGGCATTTCGCTGACATCCACCTCACCGCCAAGTTGATGGGCATAGCGCGACTCTTTCGTGCCGGGCCCGCGGGGCAGCTTGACGACGAATGGCCGCGGCTCCTCCTGCGAAAGAAGCGCGATGGACTGCTCGAGTTCGTCCAACGATTCAAACTCATAGAGGCGTGAGGTGCGTCCACGGATTTCACCGGTGGTTTGAGGGCCGCGCAGCATGAGCACGCAGAGCACCGCCGCTTCTCTGGGGTTGAGCTGGAATCGTTCGAGGAAGAGATGGCGGTAGCGCGAGACGCGTCCGCCTTCACCGCTGCGAATCTCAGTCGCGAGGTCTTTCTCCCGAAGAGCATCCAGCGTGGCTCTCACCTCATCAGAGCTATAGGAGACGACCGGATCGCGGCTGGACTTCTGATTACAGGCGCTGACCAGCGCGTTGAGGGTGAGCGGATAGTAGTCCGGCGTTGTCGTCTCCTTTTCAACGAGGCTCCCGACGACGCGGAGCTCGATGTCGTCGAGCTCCAACTCACTCGCCGGAATTGCGGGTTCAGCACCCGCGCCTTGACCAAACTTGGCGGGACGGATCGTTCGATAGTCCATGCAGCGTTGACTCCTGCCATCCAAGATACGTTGTTGGGGTATGAGCCGTCCAGGATGCCTCTCGGACCGTAATCCGTCGAAGAGCAATCGAGCGGCCCCTCCAGGGCCGTACCGCGGGCTTGACCCGCGGGCGCGCGGATTTTCCATCCGCGCCTCTTTCGCTTCTGGCTCGGGCCACTCTGCCTTGTCGACGGCCCTGCGCTCAACATGCGGCGATTCTCACGAAAAAGAGGCCGTATACTGGTAACCGAGTGTAGAAGCGTTCCGCGATGACGAATAACCTGCACGCCACGCTACGCGCGGTGGCCGTGATCGTACTGTGTGCTCTGGCCGCCGGACGGTGGGGTTCGCACTTGGGAAGCGCGGCGAGCGTTGTGGAGCGCGAAGCCGTACAAGACGACGTCGACTACCTCGTCAGCACTCTCGCGGTCATCGAGCAACAACACGCCGACCCGGTGGATGTTGAAGGCGCCATCTACGAAGGCTCGATCCCCTCAATGTTGCAGCGGCTGGACCCGCACTCGATGTACTTTGGGCCGGAGGCGTATCGGCGTCTCCGCGAGGAGCAGCGAGGCAGCTATGCCGGCGTAGGAATGACGATCCGCCCGTGGGGCGAGGAGACGGTGATCGATCATCCGTTTCCCGACACACCTGCCTTCAAGGCCGGCGTGCGGCCCGGCGATGTCGTTACCCGTATCGACGATCAACCGGCTGAAAGCCTAACGGTGGATGAGGTCGCGCAACACGTACGGGGACCGGAAGGAACCAGCGTTCGTCTCACTCTCAGGCGTCCGCTGGTAGATGAACTCATCGAAGTGACGCTTGTACGGGAGAGCATTCCCCGTCCGAGCGTTCCGTTGGCGTTCACATTCAATGATCAGATTGGTTACCTGCGGATTGCTACCTTCAACGAAAACACGCCGGACGAATTCGATGAACAATTGGAGAAGCTCGAAAGCGAGGGCATCAAGGGTCTGGTGTTGGATCTGCGTGACAACCAGGGCGGACTGCTTTCCGCGGGCATCCATGTCGCCGACCGGTTTCTCGACCGCGGCCAGACGATCGTTTCACACTGGGGCCGTGCATCCGACAAGCGTGTGTACCCCTCGCGCTCACGGCGCCGCGAGCACAACTATCCGATGACGGTGCTTGTGAATTGCAATTCCGCTTCGGCTTCGGAGATCGTCGCCGGGGCGCTGCAGGATCACGACCGCGGCCTCATCGTCGGCTCGAATACGTTCGGGAAGGGTCTGATCCAGGCTGTCTACAATCTGTCGGATACGACCGGGCTAGTTCTAACGACGGCGCGCTACTACACGCCGAGCGGTCGGCTGATCCAGCGAACGTATGACTCGGTTTCGGCACGCCAGTACTACACGGATCCGTGCGCGGATTCGTACCGTCCGCCGAAGCAAGATCCCCGCGTTACGGACCTTGGCCGGCGAGTGTTCGGTGGCGGCGGCATCGCTCCCGACATCCGCGTTGACGAGCTCAGAACGGGGGCTTTCCAGCAACTCATGGAAAATCGCAGGGCATTCGAGAACTACGCGCAGAAGTACTGCCTCGATCGATTATCTCTACCGGATAACTGGACGCCGCGCCGTACGGATGTACGCGCCTTCCGCGACGACCTGGAAGAGCGCCTCATTCCTTACGACGACGATGAGTTTGACGAAGAGGACGACTACATCACGCGGCAGATCAAGAAACATGTCTACACGGCCTGCGTTGATTACGGAGAGGGGTTGCGGGTCGACGCGGAATTGGATCCGGCCGTTCATGAAGCCGCCGCACTCTTGCCTGATGCGCGCAAACTGCTCGACCGGGTCACTGAAGCTCTCGCTCAACGGGACTAGTGGGTGACCTTGCAATGTGGCTGTACCCGTTGTGGCATCCAAGTGCGTCCACAAGACAATGGCCGGTGGCCCAGATCTGTACACAAGAGAAAATGCTGTGCGGGAAATCCAGTCGGGGAGAGCGCCGACAGGGTGTTCCATGGTCGGTCGCACAAGCCGAGGCATGCACGCAGTGGATGAGCGGCTCAAGCCCTTTTGGGGTAAGGCCCCTCGAAGGGGCCTAAGATTCCGTGGTGGGGCAAATATACCAGGCGTAAACCGCTTGGCCTAGTCAAGACCATGGCCCGTAGAACGGGCCAAAGAATGACTGGATGTCGGAGCTTGAATGTTTGGAGCAGTACCAAGTCCGATGCTTACGGACGGATTTGGGCCGTGGGGAATTACGGCGTCGATTGATATACTGTGGTAGCTCTATAACCCTCCACTCATCAAGGAGATACGAATGAAAACTGAGAAGCGCAGACTGCTGTTGGCGGTCCCGGCTACGATCCTGCTTTGTTCCGTCATGGGCGGTGTCTTCGGCTCAAGGGTCGTGGTGGCCTCGGCGGCGTCGGAGAGTGATGTAGCCGACTCGATTAAGCGTTTCACGGATGTGCTCGCGGTTGTCGAGGCGAACTATGCCGACGAGGTGGACTCGGAGAAAGCGATCTTCGGCGGAGCGATCCCGAACCTACTCCACAAGCTGGACCCACATTCACAGTTTTTCGACCCGGAATCGTTTAGCCGGATGCGCGAGGAGCAAAAGGGGCAGTATGCGGGCGTTGGCATGCAGATCGGCCCCCGCAACAACAGCACGGTCGTGATTGCACCCTTCCCGAAGACACCGGCATACAAAGCAGGGCTTCGGCCCGGCGACGTCATAGCCGAAGTCGACGGCCAGGAGATGGAGGGCAAGACGGTCGGAGAGGTTGCTAACAATTTGCGCGGCCCGGCTGGAACGCAAGTGAAGATTAGCGTGATGCGGCGCGGCATTGATGACATGCTGCACTTCGAGGTCACGCGCGCCGCGATTCCCTACCCCAGTATTTCTTCTTCGTTCTTCATTGAGCCGAAGGTTGGTTTCATCCGGCTTGACCGCTTCAACGAAACGACCGGCAAGGAACTCGACGAAGCGCTCGCGAAGTTTGGAGAAGACACTTTGGATGGCCTCATCCTCGACCTGCGCAAGAATCGCGGCGGCCTGCTGAGTGAGGGAGTTTACGTCTCGGACAAGTTTCTCGGCAAGGGTAAGACGATCGTCTCGCACTACGGCCGATCATCCCCCGAACGCAAGTATGAGGCGAAGCAGGGTAACGAGGGCCATTCGTACCCGATGGTGGTCATGGTGGATTGCGACTCAGCATCAGCATCGGAGATTGTGGCGGGTGCTCTGCAAGATCACGATCGCGCGCTCGTTGTTGGGACGCCAACCTTCGGGAAGGGCCTCGTCCAAACCGTCTACCCGATGGGGCGGACCGCCGGACTCGCTCTCACGACAGCACGCTACTACACGCCGACGGGACGACTCATTCAGCGGGACTACGATGACGTGTCGCTCTGGAAGTATTACTCCGACCCGTGCAGTGATGAGTACCAACCGAAGACGGACGACGTGAAGCTGACCGACCAGGGTCGGCGCGTTTACGGCGGCGGCGGCATTACGCCCGACGTGCGGATCGCCCAAACCAAGTTAAACGAGTTTCAGATCATGCTTTGGCGGACGTACTCGCTGCAAACGTTTGCGCAGGAATACACGATGGCGCATCCTGACTTGGCACCGCAGTGGGAAGCGACGGACGAGATCGTCGAAGAGTTCCGCCAGTTTCTGTACCGCGAGAAGACGGAGTTCGACGAAGCGGACTTCTCCGCGAATACGGACTACATCAAGCGCATGGTGAAGCGGGAAGTCTACGTCTCGGCTTATGACCTCGACGAAGGCGAGCGGATCAAGCACACGCTCGATCCCGACGTACAGCAAGCTCTCGAACTCTTGCCAAAAGCCGCCGAGATGCTGAGATCCAAGGGGCGAGTCATCGCTCAGCGGTAGTAGGCAACCGCAATCCTTTCACGCCTTCCGAGGCATGCCAGACGGTTCCAGTTGTCGGCGCGGACAACAACTCTTACAACGTTCAAACGCAAAGAATCCAGGACCCCAGTCGAGCAATCACCCTCAACGATCCGTTCCTGTCGGGCGCTCCGTCTCAAGAAGCGGGCAACCCAGTCCAAACGCTCTATATCAATCCGGAGTTCAAGGATGGCGACGTGTGGAAGTGGAGCTTCGACATCCAGCGTGAGCTGCCGTTCAGCACCTCGCTCACGATCGGTTATGTCGGCAGCAAGTCGAGCCACGTCGGCAGCAGTATTCGCAACTGGAACGGTGCCGATCCCTCGCTAGATCGTGATGCGCAAGGGCGTCGCCCCTGGCAGCGGTTCTTCGACCCAGCCACACCGGAGGTAGGGATTAAAGGTATGTCGGTTATCCGCTACCTCGACAGCTACGGCAACGCTTTCCATCAAGGGCTACAGATCAAGCTCGACAAGCGCTATTCGAACGGCCTGGCCTTCGGACTGGCGTACGCTTTCAGTAAGTCCCATGGTGATGGGGAAGCCGGCGGCAACGAAGGGGCCGAGTACCAGGATCCGCGGCGCAACCGTACGGATGCTCACGGCCGGTTTCGGTTCGATCAGCGCCACAATCTGGTGGCGCACTACGTTTGGGAGCTGCCGGGTCAGAACATGTCGAACGCTCTGCGGCACGTCATCGGCGGTTGGCAGACCAACGGCATTCTGTCTCTTCGCTCGGGATTGCCATTCCGCCTAACCCAGAGCGGTAACGACCTCAATACCGGTGCCGATTCGGCCATCCGGCCAGATCTGGTGGGTAACCCCCATCTGTCGAATCCGGGCCGGAAGCTCGGGTACGACGGATCGGCGTTCCAGCGTGTCAGTTGCGACATTCTTGACCGTGCTGATCTGTGCCATTTTGGAAACTACGGATACAATGTCCTGGACTCCCCGGGGCAGACAACGTTTGACTTCGGGCTATTCAAGAACTTCGCGATCACGGAACGCATGAAGATTCAGTTTCGTTCGGAGTTCTTCAATGCCTTCAACACACCGTATTTCCGGCAGCCTCAGGGCCTTGGGTTCTCGTCCACAAATGCGATCGTTCCCGATGGCGCCAGAGTCGGCGAGATTCGAGGCACGCGCCAGGACATGCGGGTGATCCAGTTCGGGCTGAAGCTATCGTTCTAGCCGTTTATCAACTTTCAACAAAAGGCCGGCCCAAACGGCCGGCCTTTCGTTTCCGGGCTCCCCGATGCTAATCGACCGGGCCGTGCCCTATGCCTCGTACGGGCCGGCGGGAGCGTAGTCGGCGCGACCGAAGACCATGTCGGAGTAGTTACCTTCGGGGACCGGCTCGCCAGCGGGAATGCTGTAGCGTTCGACGACACGTTCGTTGAGTTCGATCCCTAGGCCGGGGGCTTGCGGTAACGCGATCGCACCGTCCGATACGACGAGCTTCTTTGTTAGCAAGTCATCAATGAATGGGTTTCGTGTCTGATCGACTTCGACGCAAATGGCATTTGGCAGCGATGCAACGACGTGCATGTTGCCAACGAGCGCGACGGCGTCGCTCCAGGTGTGCGGCGCAACGCGCAGGCCTGCTTGCGCGGCCATTTCGCCAACGCGGCGCGACTCGCTAATCCCTCCGACGCGGCAGCAATCGGGTTGAACGATATCGACCATGCCGCGGTCGATCAGTTCGCGGAAACCCTGTACGCCGAACTCGTTCTCACCGGCCGCCATCGGGATGTCGCCTAGCTCAGGCTTGAGGGTGAGATAGTTGTCCACGTCTTCGGGCATGAAGGGCTCTTCCAACCAGAAGATGTCAGTCTGTTGGAACTCGGGTAGCATGCGGCGGGCCTGTTCGAGCGAATAGCGCCCGTTCCCGTCGACGTGCAGTCGCGCCTTCCCGCTGAGCACTTCACGGAAGACGCGTAGGGCTTCGGAGTCATATTCGTAGTTGCGGCCGAGCCGAGTCTTCATGGCGCGGAAGCCGTTGGCGAGGTGCCGCTTGGCCTCTTCGCCCAACTCTTTCGGGTCGTCCTTCCAAAGCAGACCGGACGCGTAGGCTGGAACCGCGTCCCGCTGCGCGCCGAGCAATTGGTAGATCGGCTTCCCTTCCCGCTTACCCCGCAGATCCCACAAGGCCATATCGACTCCGCCCAATGCGGACATCGCCGCACCTTTTCGGCCGTACCAGCGTGTCACCCCGTACATGCGCTGCCAGAGGTTTTCGACCCCGCACGGGTCCTCGCCGATGAGGAAATCACGTAGTTGGCCTTCGACAACGGTTCGCACCAGGTCCGGGTGCGAGTACACCGAGCCCACGCCGACCTCGCCCGTATCGCAGTACACCCGAACGAGACAGGTGAGCCGCCCGGTGCAGCGTCCGCCCGCGAAATCGAATGCTTGCTCCTCGGGATAGGGGAACCGCAGCGCGGTCACTCGAACATCGCGAATCTTCATAGGGAGAGGAGTGTAGCAAAGGTTGGGGCGCTTCTAGTGGGTAGTACTCTAGAAGGCTGGTGTGACCGACACGTCCGGCACCGCAACTCGTTCGATGAAGCAGATCATCGTCACCACAACCATCCACCCGCCAACCCAGCCCCTTTCTCGGTTCTTAGAGAAACCGGGCTGGGATGTCATCGTCGTGGGCGACAAGAAGACACCTCACGACTCCTATCAGGAACTGGCGCGACGAAACTCGCATCTGACGTATCTGGCCCCGGAGGAGCAACAAGTAGCCTATCCGCGGATCAGCGACGCGCTAGGCTGGAACACGATTCAACGGAGAAATATCGGGTTCATCGTGGCCTACAAGATGGGCGCGGACGTTGTAGCCAGTGTTGATGACGACAATCTGCCGTACGAAAACTGGGGCCAGGATCTACTGGTAGGGCGCGAGACGGAGGTTGACATCTACGAGCCGGAGGCCGAGGTGTTCGACCCGTTGTCGGTGACAGAACATCATGAACTCTGGCACCGTGGCTATCCGGTTGAGCTGCTACCCGCACGCCGCAAGGTCCATCACCTCGGGAAGCAGACACGCAAGGTTCTCGTGCAGGCCGACCTGTGGGACGGTGATCCGGATATTGATGCGATCACGCGACTCACTTGGCGCCCGGAGGTCACGTTCCCGCCTGATATGGCTCCGTACGCCGCTACGAAGTTGTCGCCGTTTAACTCGCAGAACACATTCCTCGCGCGGGAGGTTCTGCCCTACTACGCCGTTCTCCCGCACGTGGGCCGGATGGATGATATTTGGGGGGGCTATTTGCTTCAGCATCACTTCCCTGACTCGATCATTTACAATGCGGCCTCAGTCCGGCACGAGCGCCACGAGCAGGATTTGGTTCGCAATCTAGAGGACGAGTTGATCGGCTACCGCCAGACTCTTTCGTTGGTTCACAATCTCGCCCAGCCGGAGACAGTACTCCCCGCCGCTACCGTTGCCTTTCTCGATCTGTACCGGGCCGCATTCCAGTAACCACGTGCTCAGCATCTTCACAACGGCTCGGCCTTTCCGACCGCCGTTCGACGTGATCCAACGGAACGCGATCACGAGTTGGCTGGGGCTCGCTCCTCGACCGCAAGTCATCCTCCTGGGTTCCGATGAGGGGTCCGCCGAAATTGCCGCCGAGTTCGATCTCGTCCACGTACCGCGGGTCGAGTGCAATCGCTTCGGCTCACCTCGGATCGATGCATTGTTCGCCGCCGCTGAGAGCGTCGCCGAGCATGACACGATGTGCTTCATCAATGCGGACATTATCCTGACTGACGATGTCCTCCCAGCGATTCAACGTGTCACGGAGCGAATTGAGCGATCGGTCATCATCGGACGCCGCTGGAATCTGGATGTCGAGTCCGCGTGGGACTTCGGCAGCCCGGACGCGTACCAGAAGATACGCGATACCACGAAGACGCATGGCTCGGTAGCGCCGGTCGGCTATATGGATTACTTCGTGTATCCCAAGGGCTTCTGGGGCGTAGTGCCGCCGTTCGCGATCGGGGCCGGGCGTCTCGATAACTGGCTCGTTCACCGCGCGGTCTCCCTCGGCGCCGCTGTTGTTGACGCAAGCGAGTCGATCACGGCGATCCACCAGAACCACGATCAGCCCGAAGAGCTTTCGAGAAAGTATGAGCATGGTGGTCGCCTGCCAGGCCTCAAGGAGAACACGCGCCTCTGCCATGACAATTGGGACCGTCTATGGATCGGTATCGGCACTGTCGAGGAATGCACGCACGTCCTCGACCCCAGGGGACTGAAACGCCAATGGCGTCGGACCGATATCTTGCGCAGACTGGCGGCAGTTCCGGTGGCGCGCCCCGTCGTGGGTCCGCTGATCCGAGCTTGGTACGCGGGTCGGTAACTGGAAAACAAGAGAGCACACCCGGAATCGCGTGGAACCGGGCCGAAATAATGGCTGCATCAGAGAACCGAGATGCAAGGGAGGCGAAACGGCGTTCGCTCCAGTCAGCAACTATCGGAGAAGATGTGCCATGCGTCCTCCTGTACCCCGACCTGAGTGCTGCTTTGTCGTTCAAAAGAGCGCACTCCGAAAGGCAAACGATCCTTTCGGGTTGAGCGCCAGGATTAGTTTACCGACATATTTGCGGCTTCACAAATGCCCGGATACCGTTGTCGCAGTGTGGCAAGATCGTGTTTCGACGGAAGGCCGCACGCTGGACATCAATGTCCCGCGTGACTAAACGCTCAGAGTTGGGTTGCAGCAAGGCTACCAATCCGTCCTACTCTAAAGCAGAACGGTAGGAACCCTATGAAGAGACACAACCTTGATGACGCCCGGTCGGCGCGAGACGCAATCCTGCGTATCGCGGCTGCGATTGAGGACGCACCCTACGAATTGGAATCGGCCAAAGTGGTCGATGTGCAACTCGCTGCGTCATGCTCACAAGACTCTGAAAGCCCAGGAGCGTATCACTCGGCACCGAAGAAGCGACGCGGGTAGCTGCGTCTCGAGTACCTTTGCTAACTCGCTTTTGAAAGCTCTTCGTAGAGCCGTCGACCGACAATCTCGGCGTCGCCGGCTTTCAGCATCCAGGACGCGATCTCAACCGTATCGGGCACATAACCGCCCGGAATCACTTCGATCGAGGGCGCGCCGTCCCGGAGGCGTTGCTTGAGGTCGTCCGGGGTGAGCTTCACAACGCTCTGGTCCCAACTCACGCGCACGTGAGGAACTTCGTTGGCGATTTCAGGCAGGAATCGTTCCGCCTTGACACCCTTTACTTTCGTGACAGCCGTGGACATGGTCTTGACGCGGCGTTCCCACTCGGCCCACTCGGCCTTGTGGTCGCGCTTTAGATAGCTTTCAATCGCAACCATCATGGCAACCATCTCTTCTTTGTTGACCTTGAGGCCACGTCCCATTCTGTCGCTATGCGGGAGCGTATTCATGCGCGCTGCCTGGATCAAGTCCTTGCGGCCGTACAGCAAACCCGAGCTTTGCGGACCACGAATACCCTTGCCTCCTGAAACCGCAACGAGATCGAAACCCATCTTTAGGGAGCGCGTCAGGTTCTCGACCGGCGGCACGTCGGCGGCGATGTCGTTCATTGTCGGCACGTTGTGCTTCTTGCCGATCGCGATGAACTCCTCCATCCCGACCTTGCCCTTGCGTTCCGCCTTGTTGAGGAACAGGAGCAGGGCGGTTCGGTTGTGGATCGCCGCTTCCATCTGCTCAGCCGTCTCGACTTCAATCAAGTTGACCCCGCAGTTGCGGATCGCATGGTTGTAGGGGAACCAGTGTGACTTCTGCGTGACTACTTCGTTCTTCATCCCCCGGATATCGGGGATGCGCTCCATCTTCGCAACGTCCGTTCCCGTAATGGAGGCCGCCGTACCGAGTTGCAGGGCCCCAAACGCCCCTGAGGAAACCATCGCCGCTTCAGCGCCCAGCATCTTCGCGATGCACTCGCCGACACGGTCGTGGAGTTCGTCGATGCGAACGAACTCTGTCGACATCTGCCGGATGGTGTCGACAACCTCGGGCAGCATCAGTGAACCGGTGAACATTGTGTAGACGCCGGCGCCGTTGATGATGGGCGGAACGCCGAGTTCCTTGAGGAAGTTGCGGCCCGCCGGGGCAGCCGATGCGACACCGGCCGGCACGAGGCTGCCAATAAGAGGAATGCTGGAAAGGGTCTTGAGAACATCTCTGCGGCGCGGCATGAAAGAATCTCCTATTTTTGAAGTTGAGCCACGGAACTAGGCGTCGGGTTCCCGTCTCGTGGTGGTGGCGTTGTTGAATGCGGCGAAGGAACCGTTAACTTGCGCTTGGACAAACTTGAAAAGAAGCAGCGTAACCTCGCGGACGCCGTGCCGAAACAGTATAACGTGGGCGATGAAGAGGGCTGCGTACGCGGTGTTGTTAAGAGCTAGCTGAAGGGCCAAGGCGCAGGGTAGCCACACCTCGTGAAAATCGTTCTTGAGGAACGGAACATGCGGTTCGCGGTCAGGCTCTTCCGGGTGGACGTGGGGCAACCGAACACCCCGCCACATCCGTGAGACCTCCCCGGACGCATACACAAACACCGCGGCGACCAGAACGTTCGAGAACGGCAGTATCAGGTACAGCAGGACAGCTAGAGTCAGGCCCTCAAAAGGCAGGATGACCTTGACCACAAACGCTCGAACGGCGCCGCGGCCCAGTCGTCCGCCCAAGGTGGTTACGTTCGCGCCACGGTCGTTATGAGAATCGACTGCCTGATGCACCAAGATGCCCCGCAACCCAACGAGAGCAGCCCAGGCGAGAGCGGAGGCGATCAGGCCGTTCGCTAGGTCTGGATTGGCTACAGAAATCCCGCACAGGGCCATCCCCACAAACAGTGTGGGAACGACGTGAGATGCGAGAAGGTCGCTGAGAACACTGGAAACGCCACGCTCCTTAAAGCGAGTTGGGGGAGCGGAATACAGCGTGGGCAGCAAGTAGTTCGTCGCGAGCAGACCGATCAACAGCGGCTGCGCCCCGAGCAACAGTAGGCAACCGAACCCGGCCCCCACGAGGCCGATCAAGAGACCGACCCGTGCCCCCGTCGAGACAGCACCCATCGCATTCGGTTTACCGGCCGCGGCATCCATCTCAATATCGAAGATGTCGTTGATCACATGGCCGTACGCAGCCACGAAGCAGATGCACAACACTACGAGCGGCAGTACCCTTGCGGCGGAGATCGGCTCGACAGCGCCAACCAGCAACAGTGCGTAAGCCAGCGCAAGTAGGGGCGGCAGTTTTTGACGAAACCAGAAGTCGGTTCGAACGAGCCGTGCGGCCGATGGCATCAGTTCCTAGAAAAGGCTCTCACGTTGAGTTTGAGCCGGCAAGGGCCACGCATTTGCGTGTTATCCATGTCCCACTCGATCAGGTCGAGCGGCTCCACGGGTTCAATAACTTCCAGCCGCTCCAACATCGTCTCAATCACAACCTTCGCTTCCAGACGTCCTAACCGCGCCCCCAGGCAATAGTGCACACCCTTGCCGAAGCTGAGGTGCGGTTGCGACTTTCGGTCTAAGCGGAACCGTTCCGGCTCAGGAAACTTATCCGGTGAGTGATTCGCGGACGCCAAGAGCAGAAGCATCGGTTCGTTCGCCGGAATTGTCTCCCCGGCGATCGTTACGTCTCGCGCGGGCCGCCGCAGCGTGGATTGAACCGCCGCGTTAATGCGGAGTGTTTCCTCGACGGCAGTGGGAATAAGGCCAGGGTCCGCACGAAGGGCCTTTTCCACGTCGGGATACTGCAGGAGGGCAACAGCGATATTCCCCAGCAAGTGAGTCGTTGTCACATGCCCGGAGACAAGCAACAGCTTGAGGACGTCGGCCGCCTCTTGGTCGGTAAGGTGAGGAATTGCTTCCTTGTCAAAAATACTTTGGCCGCCACCACCACGACAGGTCTTAAGATGATCCGCAATGAATGCATCCCGTTCCTGCTGGGCCTGTGCATACTCCTGCTTCGTCGCGGCATCAAGCTTCTCCGGTTCATCGTCGATAGCAGACTCGGTCCAACGCCGATAGTCAGCCAAACGACTTAAGTCGAGGCCCAGCATGGTTGCGACAACCTTGGCGGGAAGCGGCCTTCCCAAGTCCTGGACAAAATCGCACTTTCCCTTGCGGGCCATCTCGTCGACACACTCGATAGCCACGCTCCGGATGTAGCTCTCCATCGACGCCACATTCGGCGCGGAGAACGCGTTGGCGACCGCGCCGCGAACCCGAGAATGGCCGGGGTCGTCGGCATTCAGAAGAGAGCCTTCGATACCCGGTAGATCAGAGGATTTATACAGGTCGGGATCGCCCAGCACCTTCTCAATGTCGTCGTATTGGCTGACCGCCCAATAGCCTTTCTGCCGCAGGCAGTGGACTGGGGCGACTTCCCGCAACTCGTCGTAGTAACGATAGGGGTCTTGCCGACCACGCCGGGCGTAGAGCGGAGCGGAAAAACGGCTTCGCCAACACGCACGCAACTGGGTCCAGAGCGAGGTCATCTACTCGATTTGTGAGGACAAGCCAGCACAGCTTATTCTAGGGCTTGCACATTAACCTTAAGTCGCTTCGGGCCCCGAATATGCCGATTCGTCTCGTCCCACTCTATCTGTTCCAATGGCTCGTTGGCTTCAAAAACCGAAAGACGATCCAGCAATGTTTCCGTTACGATCTTCCCTTCAAGCCGGGCTAGTGATGCACCGAGACAAAAATGAGAACCTGAACCAAAGGCAAGGTGGCTTTGTGGGTTTCGTACGAGAGAAAACCGTTCGGGACCCTCGAACTTCGTCTCGGTATGATTCGCCGAGCCTAACAGGATGTGGAGGATAGAGTTTCCTGGTACCTGTTGGCCCGCCAGGGTCACATCTCGACCGACCCTACGGGATACGAAAAGGGCCGGCGAGTTGATCCGCAGCACCTCTTCGACCATGGCCGGGATGACGCTCCGATCGGCGCGAAGGACGGCCATAAGATTCGGCTCCCGCAGTAGACTCACAGCGATATTGCCCAAGAGGCACCGTGTCGTCACTTGGCCCGCCACGAAGAGCAACTCAACGAGGCTCGCCGCTTCCTCATCGGTGAGAAACGGTATGACCTTGCTAGTGTAGTGTCTCACAAATAACTTTACATATGGAGTGGACTGCCATAACCTTGTCACATGGGTCTGGCGGCGGAAGCTTTG
>Ga0114996_10006310_pt1 | contig 13696 bp, 12 predicted proteins | sample ArcticOcean_MG_C_4_FD_87039 | JGI IMG/M metagenome (GOLD analysis project Ga0114996, IMG submission 87039) | Marine microbial communities from western Arctic Ocean - ArcticOcean_MG_CB4_134 | ecosystem: Environmental > Aquatic > Marine > Oceanic | place: Arctic Ocean: Canada Basin | collected... | reverse complement strand
TGCAGAACGGCGGCATGGCCGTCGGACTGGCGACCAACGTTCTCAACAGCACCGACGCGGCCCTGGGCCCGGCGATCTTTGGGGCATGGATGAACATCTCGGGGTCAACTCTGGCCTCGTGGTGGAGAGAGCGGATGCCGCCCGGTGAAGCTGCGGAAGCCGGCCCGCAGCCGGTCGAGGCGGGCGTGCCAGGTGCGATCTGACCGTTGTTGCGCCCTGATCCAATTCTCGAAGATATTCGCGTAGCTTCTCCTGGAATTTCCCCGTGAATCTGACTGCGGGACCAGTGCGTCGCGAACTCGAGTCTTCAAGCTCTTGCCCCGCATCAAGGACGGCACGGTTCCATTCGGCGTGCGAATTTCCAACTTAAATCAATGAACGCCCCGCGAAGGGGCGTTCGAGGATGCTTATCCAGCGTCTCGCGCTGAATAGCGTTGCCTTGCGGTGACGAAAGTCACACTTACCATGATAAGCACGGGCAATCGCCACCTGGATACACTCTCGATGCTGCGGCAAGTGATTGCATTGGGTTTCCCGGGCGACCGTGCCTGGTTTCGGCAGATGCCGTGCGGGTGGTTCCATAGGGCCAAAAACAACCCGGCTGGTATACTACACAGTTAAACCACGCCTTTCGCCTTCCCTGCGCATCCTTCCCTATATGACTAGAGTTCGCTTTGCTCCCGCGCCGACTGGGTATCTCCACATCGGCGGGGTGAGGACCTACATCTTCAACTGGCTTTTCGCGCGCCAAACGGGCGGGAAAATCGTCCTGCGGATCGATGACACCGATACCGAACGCAGTACGAAGGAGGCCATCAAGTCCATCATCAGCGGGTTGCTTTGGCTGGAGCTTCCTTGGGACGAGGAGTACTACCAGTCCCAGGTTCCAGAGGTTCATCGAGCGGCCGCCGAGAAGCTGCTGGCGAGCGGCCACGCTTACCGCGACTTCACACCAAAAGTAGTCGCGGAATCCGGCGACGCCCCGACCGCTGACACGCAAACCGGCAACACGCCATCCGGTGCCAAGGAAACCGGTGACACGCAAACCGCCAAGAAAACCGGCAACACGCCATCCGGTCGTAAACAAGCCGGCCCGTGGCTCTCCAACGCCGGCATGCGGGAGTTGAGTAAGGAAGAAAGCGCCCGGCGCGCCGCCACCGAGCCCTTTGTTGTCCGCTTCCGGGTTCCGCGTGAATCGGGCCGAGTCGTGGCGTTTAAAGACCTTGTCTACGGGGATCAATCGTGCAAGATCGAAGACATGGAGGATTTTGCGCTGCTGCGCGGTGACGGCTCAGCGACTTACCATTTGGCGTCTTGTGTCGATGACGTTGAGCTGGAGATCAGTCACGTCATTCGCGGCCAAGACCATTTGACCAATACCTTCAAACATATTCTCATCTTTGAAGCCCTGGACTTCCAGATGCCGACGTTCGGTCATCTTCCGCTGCTGATGGGTCCCGACGGCTCGAAACTCTCCAAGGGCACGCACGGCCCGATCGTGAGCCTGACGAGCTACCGCGACCGCGGTATGCTGGCACGAGGGTTGATGAACTACCTTTGCTTGCTGGGCTGGTCGCCGAAGGATGACCGCGAGATTTTCACTCCCGAGGAGCTGGAGAAGGTGTTCTCTATCGACGGAATTCAGCGAACCAACGCGGTGGTTTCCTTTGACGAGGCGGACGACGCGAATTGGGCTGATTCGAAAGCTCTGTGGATCAACGGCCAGCACCTGCGGTCGATTGACCTCGAGGATCTGGTGCATTACGTCGAAAAAGAATTCCTGCATGAAGAGATTTGGAAGCCGGAGTATGTCGGCGAGGGCCGTGACTGGCTGATCGAAACGATCAATCTGCTGCGACCCCGCTTCACGACGATTCGGGACTTTGTCGAGAAGGGGCGGGCCTATTTCTCCGATGAATTCGAGATGGAACCGAAGGCGCTCAAGAATCTAGATAAAGAAGGCGCGCGGGATCTGCTGCATGAGCTCGCCCCGCGGCTGGGGGTCTTGGCGGAGTTCAACGAAGAGAACGTCGAGAAAGAAATTCGCGCCTTGGCTGAGGAGCAAGGTGTCAAGGCCGGGCTCATTATTAACGCTGCGCGGGCGGCTCTCACCGGACAATCGGTCGGCCCCAGCGCCTTCGCCGAATTCAGGGCGTTGGGTCAGGAACGGGTCGTCGCGAGGCTGCGATTTAGATGCTGACACTGGGAATCGGCGGGCTGCTTCACGACGGAGCGGCGGCGCTATTAAAGAAGGGCAAGCTGATTGCCGCCGTTGAAGAGGAAAAGCTGCTGCGTCAGCCGCATCCCGGCGGACTGCCTGACGAAGCGATCCAATCCTGCCTCGCCATGGCCGGGGCCAAGCCCGAAGACCTAGCCTGCGTGGCACTGGCTCGGCCCCTGGGCGCGGGCGGCGACCCTTCTTTCCACCTTCAGATCAAGACCCGCTTTCCGAAAAGCCGCATCGTGATCGTCGATCACCACACGGCGCATGCGGCGAGCGCCTTCTTCCCTTCAGATTTTGAGAAAGCCACGGTCGTAACGCTCGACCGCGTCGGCGACCTGCGATCCGGGGCGGTATGGGAAGCCGACGGAACGCGCATCGAGCTGCAGCGAGAAATCTACGCACCGGATGCGCCGGCGGCTTTCTATAGCCGCGTGACCGAGCTGCTTGGATTTCGCCCGGGCGCCCAGGAACATTTGCTCCAGTGGCTTTCGCTTCGCGGGACGCCCCGCTATTGTGATAAATTTGCCGACATTCTCGGCTCCGGGGACGAGTCATTACCGCGGATCGACCACAGTTACTTCGATGCCTCGCGAACCATGGGCGGCGGATTCAGCGACAAGTTTTTTTCTCACCTCGGGATCGATGCCGCTGGGGATCTTTCCGAGGATCAGCGCGCGGACTTGGCCGCCAGCGTCCAGCGCACGGTGGAACAGGTTGTTCTGGGAATGATCGGCACGGGTGAGGATTTGTGTCTCGCTGGAGGCCTGGCACTGAACGCTTTACTGGTGGCCGCCCTCGAGCAGAGCGGCCAGTATAAGAACGTCTGGGTGCAGCCGGCGGCGGGGAACTCCGGCAACGCAATCGGTTGCGCCTATTACGCCTGGCACCACGTGTTGCGGCAGCCGGATAGGTTCCCGCTGGAGAATCTCTTCCTGGGACCCGAATACGATCGTGAGCACATCAAGCTGGTGCTGGAGAACTGCAAGCTGCGCTTCCAATACTTGATGACCGGCCACGAGGTAGTCCAGACCGCGGTCAGCCGACTGGCGGACAATCAGATCGTCGCCTGGTTTCAGGGACGCGCCGAGTTTGGGCCCCGTGCCCTGGGCAACCGCAGTATTCTCGCTTCCCCGTTGAATGCCTATTCGACAGAGAACCTGAATGTTTATATCAAGCGCCGAGAGCCGTTTCGGAAATTCGCCGCTTCGGTGCCGGAAGAATTAGCGTCGGAGTATTTCGATTGTGGCGCGAACTCGCGTTCTCTCGCCACGGTGAGCCGGGTTCGGGAAGCGCATCGGAAAACCTTCGAAGCGGCTTTACTCGATGGCGAGCGCATCCGGGTACACAGCGTTCGAAAGCAGGATAATCCGCTTTATTGGGAGCTGCTCCATGCGGCGGGCCAGTCGAGCGGGCTGCCGGTTCTCTACAACACGTCGTTTAACCTTTTCGGAGAGCCGTTAGTGTGTGATCCCCGGGCGGCGGTTCGCAGCTTTTACGCTTCGGGCATCGACGCAATGTTTGTCGGAAATTTCTTACTGGAGAAGTAAATCGCAACCGCAGGCCGAAACAGAGCCTCGCCCGCGAAGGTGCGGTAGAGGGTCCTCAGCGCGTCGGGGCTTCCTCGGAATGTGGACGCTGCCAGGGTCACTGCCCGACGAAGGGCCGTACGAACGCTTCGATCGAATCCTCACTCGCCGGTCGAGATAACAATTTGCAGCAGTTTCTCATTTATTTATTGACTTCACAGTGTAATCACGTTATGATCTGCAAAGCTAACCTGTAAAGGACGTGTAAAAAAAGAATTCAGAACCTTTGCAGTAAGATTCCACGTTGGGAAACTTAGCTGATCGATAGCGCAAAGTACCCCGTATCTTTCGCGAGGACATGATATGGTTGGCAAAGTGTTATCCGCAGCCGCTCTCCTGCTCCTCATCGCAATTAGTGCGATGGCTGACGGAATTGTCGTAACACCTCAAGAGCTCTCGGAGCTAATGAGTCCCGGACAAAAATTCAACCTCGTCATGAAAACCGGACATTCAGCTTCCGGCAAGGTTCTCTCGGCCGGCGAAACCGTGCTTGCCCTCAAGGTGAAGAAGTCTCAGGACCGCACCGTGCTCGCCACAGGTCCGCAGACGCTGCCCTACAGCCGGATTGCGAGTATTTCGGTGGTAATCCGGAAAGGTAACAAGCGGACGAAGCTCCCTTTGATTCTATGCTCGACATTGGGCACGCTTGCCTTCGTGGCAGCTGGCGCTACTGAAGAGTTGAAATCCACGTATCTCCCCCGGGCTGCAGTTTTCACGGCAGGTCTTGGCATCGGCAGCTATTATTTGGGAAAAAGGCTCGATCAACAAATCGTCACATATGTAATTAAACAAAAGTAAAAGTAAAGGAGTAACCCACTATGTCGAATTGCGCCGTTCTTGTGACTCTCTTGCTGTTCAGTATCCTTAGTGAGGCACCTGCGTTGGGGCAGTCGTGTAGGGTAAACTTCTCCATGATTAACGCGGCTAGACATGTTGTCGGGGAGGTCAACGCGGAATGCCCTCCTTCATGGCACAGCGCAGGCTGGGGAAACTGGGGTGTCTCAAGCAATTGGGGTGGAGTCACTGATACCGACCAGTTTCGGGGTTGGGAGCCCATGGGAAGCCAGGGCCATTGGAATAGCTGCACCCAGGATCATATTCGAGATACTGATAATATTTGGTACAACCATGACCATAATGGCAACGGGCTCGGCGATGACCAGTACATAGACACTGCCTGGATTTACACCGGAGCTCAGATTGATATGTTCGCAGGCTGTCCGATGGACACCAATTATGATGGCCAATGTGATACCGGTGGATGCTTCCCCCTAAATTCTTCGGGATTCGGCGTCGGTGGACAATTCTTATCGCTATACGAACTGGATTGGCCGGACCCGGACGATTTCGTCACGACTTTGTACGCCCACTAGAACTGCTGCAGCGCGAACATGTCCTGCGATGCGTTTTCGTGCTCAGGTCCGATGTATAGTCCTTGGTATCCCACGACCCTGTCTACAAACACGGCGATCACGGCTAATGTAATTATGCAGGTGTCGGGCGCACAATTCATCGACCAAGGAGGTTACTGCCAGCCCTTGGGCCTGATAGACCCGAGGTATTTCTGCTACTGAGGTTCTGAACTATCTTTGTAGAAGGGAGAATTCTGCCATGAGACATGCGTTAGCTCTATATCTTCTGATTGGGATCTTGCAAGGTGAAACCTTGTATGTGGAAGTAAAAGACGCTCTAACAGGCGCACCGGTTCAAGCGAGTGTGACAGTCGTTGGTCAAATCCCCTTCATCGCAACGGGACTTACCGACCAAAGAGGCCTGGTGCTACTAGAAGTACCTTCATTTGACCCTCTTGCCATCGCGATCCGGGCGGTCGGCTATGGCACTAGATGCTATGGCCAACAGGAGGTGCAAGAGGATCGCATCGATGCCATCTTGCAGCCGGCTCTGCGAATACACGGAACAGTTGAGGATTCCAGTGGCAAGCCTCTCCCCGGGGCGACCGTAGCCGTCGAATACATTGAGCCCTACAACTGCCGGATCCGATTTGATCCAACCCCACAGGTTCAGTCAGCGAACGACCGAGGAGAGTATGTCCTGCGTGATGTCGACTTGGGCAGGGAGTTTCGGATTGTGGCTCGCCATCCTCAAGCCAAGCAGCGCGCAGTGAGCAAGACAGAAGTCTCGACAGGTGATCCAGTCATGGGAGCCAAACAGGTGGATTTCAGTCTATCAAAACGTTGAAGCCCTAGTCCCACTTTAGAAGGAGTTCACCAACCTGAAGTCGCAAAATGGGCCTCAAGTTGAGGCGGACGCTGAGCGCCCCCTCACCTTTTCATTCCTCTGATAAAGTGGATAAAGTGGGGACAGAGCTACGACTTTTGAGACACGCAATGTAGTTCAGCGCACTAACGGCGGGCCGGGGTCAGCTTCCTATTTCGCGCCGGTGGCAGCGGCGGCGCCGAGAGTTCTGGCCTTCGGCGGGTAGCTCGGCGAATCCCGCCGCAGCTTCTTTGCCAACTGCGTTTCCAAACTCGTCGATAAAAGCGGCGTCGCCCCACGGACGTCCCGTCCTGGTGTCCATGAGGGATTGGCTTCTTTGCTGAGCGAGTTGGAGGGAAGGAACTTGAGTGCGACCGGGCGCTGGAGCTTGGTGTCCTCGGCTTTGTAGACGATGCCCATCCCGCCCTCGCCGAGTCTGGAGAGGATCTTGTAGTGGCTAATGGTCAGGCCCGATCACGACTGCCCCAGTCTAGCGCAGAGAAGGTGGGTGTTAGTAGCGCGTCGGGCTTCCTCGGAATGTGGACACTGCCAGGGTCACTGCCCGACCGCTCCCGCACCCTTGCGGGCGTGGCTCTGCTTGGCACCCTCGCTAAGTCGGCCCGGAGTTGGCTCTAAAATTGATCCGGTTCATGCTTTGGGCTTTCTCGGCACGACGAGCAAGCTGAGGCCGAAAACAGCCATGCAAATCCAGAAGTCCACCGCCAGGCCCCAGTCGAATTCAAAGGGCAAGTGGCGGGCGGCCGGAGGCAGGAAATCGATGAAGCCGTAGTAGATGCTGTTTCCAATCAGTATGGAAATCAGCGAGCGCAGCCACTCTGCCTGCCAGAAAGGTATGTTGTCGCCCGAAGCCATGGTGCGTCGTTGCCTGAAGCCACGGTTTGTCACCGCCTAACCCACGACAGGTGGCGGGGATTACGGCGCGCTAGAGTAAGTCCGTCAAGCCGCCGGCTTCCAAGGCTTTGACTAAGTCGGCCACTTGTTGTGAGTCTTGCCGCCGCGCAATGAGCAGCGCGTCCGGCGTATCGACGACGATCAGATCTTGCACGCCCACCAAAGCGACCAGTTTATCTGAATCAACGTAATTCCCGCCGGCTGAGAGAACTTGGGTCCGCGATCGAAGCACGTTTCCGCGCTTGTCTTTCGGCAGGAGTTGATAGACGGCCTCCCAGCTTCCGACATCGTTCCAGCCAAAATCAGGGCAGGGAAGAGCGACCATGTCGGAAGTTCGTTCGAGGACTCCGTAGTCGATCGAAATGTTGTCGCAGGCGGGGTAGTGGCGGCGCAGTGAAGCCGAAAATTGCCTAGAACCGAGGGGCGGCAGCTTCGACAACGCATCGGCGGTTGCTGGCAGAAAGCGTTCGATCAGCCGCAAAATCGTTCGCGCTTGCCAAAGAAACATCCCGCTGTTCCAGTAGTAGTTTCCGGCTTTGAGATAGCGGCGCGCGGCCGCCGGACGGGGCTTTTCACGGAAACGCACAACGGGCCGCGGGGTTGCTGAGCGGGCCGGCGTATCAGCGGGGAATTCGATGTAGCCGTATCCTGTCTCGGGCCACCGCGGTTTAATTCCAAGAGTAACTAGATTGCCTTGGAGAGCTGCTTTGGCTCCGCGGCGCAGAACACGTTGAAACGTTGCGGGCTTAGCGATGACGTGGTCGGAAGGGAAGACGCCCATCACGGCGTCAGGGTCTTGCTGCTCGAGCAGGCGGGCGGCCAAAGCGATCGCCGCAGCGGTATTGCGCTGGAGGGGCTCGGCGATCACCTGCCGGCGCGGAATGCCGGGTAGTTGATCGAGGACCAGTTTTCGCAAACGTTGATTGGTGAGAATCCAAGTTCTTTCTGGCGGAGCGATCGGCCCGAGGCGCGCAAGTGTCTGCTGCAGCAGCGACTCTGGCCCCAGCACATTCAGGAATTGCTTGGGCCTGCGTGCGCGGCTTTGCGGCCAAAACCGCGTACCTCTCCCGCCCGCCAGGATGACCGCGTGGAAATGATCGAGCGGCCCCGTCCGGGAACTCATTGGGCAGCCAAGGGATAGGGATGAATCAAATTAAACGAACGTGCCCAGCGGGTTTTCGAGAAGAAGTTCAGCACCAGATCTTGCAGGTGTGCGAGCGAGATCGTGGAATCCTGCAGGCGCTCGGTTGGCGCATCATAGGACCAGTAAATGACCAGCGGTTTGCCGATGATGTTCTCCCGCGGCACAAAGCCCCAGTAGCGGCTATCCAGTGACAGGTCGCGGTTATCACCCATGGCGAAATATCGCCCTGGCGGAACGACAACCTCCTGATTCACGACGTGATTTTCGAGCATGTCGTGAGCCGGTTCGTACACCGTTGTGTTGGGGTTCGACGGAAAATTGTCGCGGTATGCATCTAGATACGTTGTCTTGTGAACCACGTAGGGTTCGTCGACGAGATCCCCATTCAGATAAACCTGCTTGTTGACAAGGCGCAGACGGTCTCCGGGCACGCCGATGACGCGTTTGACAAAAGTTTGCGACAAGTCGATCGGATAGCGAAATACGATGATATCGCCGCGCTCGACGTCCAGGTAGGGCAGCAAGTACTTGCCAATGCCGCCTGGCGGCGAATAGGCCAGTTTGTCGACCAGCAGGTGGTCCCCAATCAACAGCGACCCTTCCATCGAGCCGGTTGGGATTACGAAAGCCTGGACCAGGGTCGTTGTTCCAAACAGCAGCAGAATGATCGTGACCGTCCACTCGGCGACCACGCCGCGGCGTGGAATGTCTTCGGGATCGCCCTGATCAGCGGCTTGGGGCGCGTCAACTTTTTTTGAAGTATTCACTTGCCCCATTGTATCGAACAGGTCGCGAGCGCGACGTGGCGCACGGCTCCGCCGTGCCGCGTTGAGCCTCCAGGCCCACCGTCCGGCGAACGAGCAGCGCGCTTCGCTGCTCGAACAAAAAAAGGGGCCGGTTTCCCGGCCCCTTTACTTCATCTGAAGTTGTTAGTTGAAACTAGTAGTCTTCGTGGCCACCGGGCATGGCCGGGGCTGGCTTTTCTGTCTCCGGAATCTCATGAACCGAGGCTTCCGTCGTCAGCATCAGGCCCGCAATCGAAGCCGCGTTCTGCAACGCGGTGCGCGTTACTTTGGCGGGATCGATCACGCCGGCGGCTACCATGTCGCCGTAGGTCTCGTCCTGGGCATTGAAGCCGAAGGTCGGGTCCGAGTTTTCGCGAACCTTGGCAACCACGATGGCGCCTTCCTGTCCGGCATTCTGGGCAATCCAGCGAACCGGCGCTTCGAGCGAGCGACGAACGATGTTGATGCCAATGCGCTCGTCCTCGTCATCGGTCTTGAGGTCGGCTAGTGCGTCGCCCGCGCGAAGTAGCGCGACTCCTCCGCCGGGAACAATACCTTCCTCGACAGCGGCACGGGTTGCGTGCATGGCGTCCTCGACACGAGCTTTCTTCTCTTTCATCTCGGTCTCGGTCGCCGCGCCCACTTTGATGACGGCTACGCCGCCGACCAGCTTCGCCAGCCGCTCTTGCAGCTTCTCGCGGTCATAGTCCGAAGTCGTCTCCTCGACTTGAGCACGCAACTGCTTGACGCGGCCCTGGATCGCTTCTTTGTCTCCGGAACCTTCGACGATTGTCGTGTTGTCCTTGTCGATGACGATGCGGCTGGCCTGTCCCAGGTCCTCAAGCTGAACACTTTCCAGCTTGATGCCAGTCTCTTCCATGATGGTCTTGCCGCCCGTGAGGATACCAATGTCTTCGAGCATTGCCTTGCGGCGATCGCCAAAACCGGGAGCCTTGACGGCGGCGATATTCAAAGTGCCGCGCAGTTTGTTGACGACCAGAGTGGCCAGAGCTTCGCCTTCGACTTCCTCGGCGACGATCAGCAAGGGCCGTCCGGCGCGCGAGACCTGCTCGAGCAAAGGAAGAAGGTCTTTCATGCTGCTGATCTTCTTCTCATGGATCAGGATGTAGGCGTTCTCGAGAACGCATTCCATCGCTTCCTGATCGGTTACGAAGTAGGGAGAGAGGTATCCGCGGTCAAACTGCATGCCTTCGACCACGTCCAGCTCGGTGTCCATGGTCTTTCCTTCTTCGACCGTGATGACGCCGTCTTTGCCGACCTTTTCCATCGCCTCGGCGATGATCTTGCCGATGGTATGGTCGTTGTTGGCCGAGATCGCAGCGACTTGTGAAACCGCGTCACCCTCGACCGGGCGGGATAGCGCACCGATTTTCTCGACCACGCTTGAGGTGGCCAGCTCGATACCACGCTTGATCGCCATTGGATTGGCACCCGCGGCAACGCTTTTGACGCCCTCGCGAAAGATCGCTTGAGCCAAGATCGTAGCCGTTGTCGTGCCGTCGCCGGCGACATCGCTGGTCTTGGACGCCACTTCGCGCACCATCTGCGCGCCCATGTTCTCGAGCTTGTCTTCCAGCTCGATTTCCTTGGCCACCGTGACACCGTCCTTGGTGACGGTCGGACCGCCGAACTTCTTCTCCAACACAACGTTACGGCCCTTAGGTCCAAGGGTCACCCTAACCGTGTTGGCGAGTTTATTTACGCCCGCCAGAATCGCCTGACGGGAGTCTTCTCCATAGATGATTTGTTTGCCAGCCATTTTTCGTAGGTCTCCTTAAGTAGCTTTTTCTGATGTTTCGGTGTCTTCGACGATTGCCAGAACTTCGTCCTCGCGGAAGATGATGTACTCGTTGTCGTCGACCTTCACTTCGCTTCCGGCATATTTGGCGAACAGGATGCGGTCGCCTGCTTTCACGTCCAGGGCGACGATGGTACCGTCTTCCAGGCGCTTGCCATTCCCGACGGCAATGACTTTGCCCTGCTGTGGCTTCTCTTTGGCCGAGTCGGGAATGATAATCCCGCCCTTGACCTGTTCGCCTTCCTCGAGGCGCTCAACCAGGATACGATCATGCAACGGTCTTAGGTTCATAGGTATTTCCTCCAATGTTATTAACTGAAATGTTGATTCCCGGCGCAAACTGTTAATGCAACGAGTGGTGAATCAGAGTGATAGGTTCAGTGGCTATCAACTCTCGAATCACAACTCGGCCCGCGCCACCGGAGAGCTGTCACGGAGCCGTGACAGCACTTGTTCTTTCCTCTCGGGAACCGGATTCCGACCGGTGTTCCACTTAGCTCAGCAGAACTCATCGCCTAGGATGAACTCCCGTGACTTCATAATACCACATGGTAGGATGTCCTTGTCAATGTTAGTTTAGCGACATGCACTAAGATTTTATTCAAAGTAGGCAGGCAGGTGTCGTCGACTGAACAGTTGCGGCCGATATTTTGACCAGCACGAGCGGAATAAATTACGTAAAACCACCCAAATCTCATCTTCGTAAGACCCTGGTCCCAAATCCTACAAGTGGCTTTTTGGGGAATGGTGATTGCCTGAAGCTACCCGACCTTCTCGTTAGCCCGCATTTCTCAGCGGGTGGCGAGGCAAAGTGCATCAGAGGCCTGTCAGTACGAGAAGCGCGCCGCTTGCGGTGACAAACGAAGAAACGACGGGCGCAGGCGTACTCTCACAGTCCGTTGAGCACGGCGAGCAAGCGCAACGAAAGTACTGGCGGGCCTCTCATGCGCTTGGCCCCTCAGTCGGTGAGAAATGCGGGTTAGCTCGTTGACCGAATAACAGCCAGCTCTGTGGCTCGACTCCGGGACGACTCGCAATTGCCCTTGAGCGAGGGAAACGGCGTTGTCTATGCCAAGCGCTTTTACTGCCCCAGATTGTCTAGCGCCCAAGGACGTATACTGCCCCCCCAGGACGTCTACTGCCCAGGACGTCTACTGCCCAAGGATGTCGAAGGTCGTGGTACCGGGGACCCGCACTTTCTCGTACATCTTCACCCAGGCGTCGTGGGCCGGGTGCTTGGCATACGTTTGCAGGGCAGCTTCGTTGGCCAACTCCATGCAGGCTCCGTATTCGCGTCCCAGTTTTACCTGTTGGGATACGGCTGCTCGTTTTCGCAGTTTGCCGGCCCAGACTCGATCCAGACCTTCTATCTTGCTTGGAAGTTCGACCGTTGCCTCGTAAAATGCATTCCAATCGGCTTCGCTAGCCTCGGCAATCGGGGTAAAGAAGAAGCAGTGCATCACAGCTTTTTCGTCCGCTGAACCGATGCCGCTAGACAAGAGCGCCCCTGCCAGCAAAACCGTTGCGCGTAGAAGTCGAAAACTCATGATTGTAGAGGGCTCCCTATACTCGCGGGTGGTTTTCCGCGCTGCTTGGCACAGTGTCCGATTATACAAACCTGCCTTTGTCAGCGCCTGCCGAGTCGAAGCGCGTCAGTGGCCCGTCAGTACGATCCGCCCGCCGTAGGGATCGGCAATCTTGCCGGTCCATCGCCGCAACGCGGCGACGTCCAATCGTTCCGAGCAAGCGCAACGAAGTACTGACGCGCCTCTCACGCACTTCGCCTCGCCAGGCTGTGAGAAACGCGGACGAGCGGACGCCAGCGGATCAGAGTGTATATTGCAGCCAAATATAAACGAAATTCACGTTGTCGATTGGACCGCTGGTGGCGAGAAAGTCTCCTGTGAAGAAGTGACCCCAGCCCCCGCCGACCGCGGTGTGCTTGTCGACTTTGTATTTGACGGCCAGATCGATCTCAGAGCCAACGCCCGTTGGTGATCCAGGAGATCCCCCGCGGACGACTCCTCCTCCCGCGTTGTAGAGAGCATCGTGCTCGTTCGCTCGCCAGAAGTTATGGCCGGTCACGCCGATGGTCCAGCGGCGCCAGGGTTTCACGGTAACCCCGGTGCTCAGATCGACGATGTTCTGGCGGGCAATCGTGTCGATGTGCCCGAAGTAGGCGTGTCCCAGTGGGAAAAGTTGATTGAAAGTTCCCACGCGGTCAGCGCGGCCATCGTCTCCGCTGGCGTAATCGAAACCGCCGTGGATCCGGGGGGAAGCCGGAACGTCGAAGAACGTATACCCCAATTCGGAGGCAATCATGTAAGCGCTGATGTCGGCGTTGCCGAGGTTTCCGTCCAGATTTCCGCCGAAGGTGCCGAATTGATACGCCGCTTCAGCGTCGTAGTCGAAGTCGCTGGCGGCGATCTTACCGCTGATTCTGCTACCGACCGTGTGGCGCTTCTCACGTCCGGCGATGCCGCCGAAGACGGCTCGTTCACGATTGAGCCCGAGCCAGTAGACGTCCCAATCTGCTTTGACGCCCGGAACCTTCCCAGCCGCATAGGCCCCAAAAAACTCTGTACTTGTATCGCGGCGGTTAAGGGAATACTTTTTGACTTTGACAGGGTGCGTCCAGAAACCGGTCACCTTCCAGTCGCTGATTTTCAGTTCGCCCGAGAACCCCTCGAAGGTGCGGAACGAGTTACCCCAAGGGAGCGGGCTGACGAGCCGCTGCTTGCCGAATAACAGCTCCTGGCGGCCAACCCGAAATGTCATCTTGCCGTCGTCGGCAAGGGGTACGCTCAGGTCGACGAAGGCGTTGAGCAGGTCGGCCGAGTCGATATCGATACCGCGACGTCCTCCCGGCAGATTGCGGTCCGTAGCGAGTGCCGTCTTGCCTTCGGTAAAGACTCGAACGTGCTTGCCGAGGTGAATGTCGGCGTGCATGAACAGCCGGGTATTGGCGAAGTTGTCGTCACGGCCTTCGGTGTCACTGAATCCAAAATT